>Ga0256826_1000838_pt1 | contig 19149 bp, 20 predicted proteins | sample CV79metaG_FD_185975 | JGI IMG/M metagenome (GOLD analysis project Ga0256826, IMG submission 185975) | Hydrothermal vent microbial communities from East Pacific Rise, Pacific Ocean - CV79 | ecosystem: Environmental > Aquatic > Marine > Hydrothermal vents | place: Pacific Ocean: East Pacific Rise...
TTTTCAATGATCTCAAACTCTTAACTCTCTGTCTTTCGACTAAGTGTCTCTGTTTGTGGATGGGAATTATAGGGGGTAGTTGCTTAATTATAGCTTAATGTTTGGGGGAAGTTGGAAAGAAATTAAAATAAACTATCTACAGGAGCTATTATCAGCCTTCATAATGCAACTATAGCCTGTTTCTGGGGTTATTTTAATACTTACATCTTTATTTGAATTTGACAATTTTATATAACAATTTTCTTGTATAAGATTTTTCGGCTCATATGCTTTTGTATTTCCTCCACCGCTAGCTTTTCCTAGTTTACCCTTAATAGGTCTTCCCATATAATCAAAATAAATTCTTTTACTTCCGTATACTTTACATGAACTACTGAGTGTTAGAGACTCTATCCCATAGCTTAATTTTAAATTTAACTTTTTCATTCCCACAAAACTATCACTTTTGATATCCAAGTCAATATCGCCACTATGACCACCTGTGAGTCTTTGATTTGAATTTAAAGGGTTGAGTGCAATTTCTATCTCATTAGCATCTCCAGTGCTATTATTTGATGTATCAGCATATATTGTGTATGAGGGACCGTAAGCGGCTTCTTTTGAAGATATAAATGCTATCTGCCATCTTTGCTTAAACCATGTAGCATTATTTACATCATATTTGTCATCTACTAGAGCTAAATGTCTAGCATATCTTATATGTGACAATAATTGAATCGCTGCTTCTTCTACTGGATTTGTTTGTACTCTAGGAATGATAGCAACAGCTAAAACACCAATAATAACAATTACAAAGACAAGTTCAATAAGAGTAAAAGCTTTTTGCATTCGTAAAGTATATCACAAAAATGTGTTGAAAGGGATAAGTAGATAAATGTGAGGTAGGTAAAGAGAAAGCCTCTTTACCTAGATACTAAATTGAATATCTCAACTTAGTTTGAGAAAAGAATATTTATATTTTCTCTGCTTCTGGAACATCGTAAAGGATATCATCCATTGGATGTCTATACATTGGCATTGCAAGACGTTTTTCATCAAGTACATGACCGATGAAACCTATTGAACGACCAACGATAAAGAATGCGTTTAGAGTACCTGATTCAATGAATTCATCAATTTCATTTTCAGAGTAACCTAATGCTCTCCACATATCTACCATTAAAATACCGATAGTACCATCAACATTTAAGATAAGGTTCTCTTTCTTAGATGTTGTTAATGCTTCAACTGTTCTTGCATAATCGAGAAGTGGAGTTGATGGAAAGTTCTCTGCAGCAAAGTTCATAAGACCAGTTACACGTAAATCTGGATTTTTAAGAGACTTGATACGGTGACCGATACCTGGAATTGGAACACCTTCACCTTTCATATACTTTAAGAAAGCTTTAGGATCAAGGTTATTATCATCAGCATGTTTGAAATACTTAGCAGCACCATCAATAGCACCACCAAATCTTGGACCGATAGTTAAAAGACCCGTTACAAGAGACTCAACTACTGACTTACCAGCACGAGCAGTTACTTTTGCATTGTGAGCACCAGAAACAGCAGGACCATGGTCAGCAACAGTTTTGATGACAGTCTCAATAAAGTCTGTAGCCCATTTTGGATACTGTTTTTTGAACCATAGAAGTGAAATAACATCACCGATACCTTTACCAGTATCAGGAGTTGCAACACTAGAGATTGGGAAACCTGCATAAGTACACTCTTCACCACGATCATCAGAAATAGTACAGATAAACTCTTTACTTCTTCTAACAGTAGGACAAGTACTCATTTCAGGCTCAGGAATCTCAGCTAAGTTCATACCTTCAAATACAGACTTAATCATACCTGGAAGTTCATTGAAAGATGTTGGAACATGAATTCCAGCTTCTCTCATAGCATTGTTTTTGTAGTCAGCTGTTTCCATTTCGCCATTTGCAGAAGCACCTGCATGACCAAACTGAACACCAGAATCATAATACTTAGCAATTGTACCAATACACCAAGCAATAACTGGTTTAGTAATAGCACCTGATTTGATAGCTTCGATAACTTTATACTCTTCAGTACCACCAACTTCACCAAGAAGAATCATGTACTTAACAGCTGGGTTTTTTTCCATTCTTAGCATGTTATCAATGAAAACAGATCCAACGAATCTATCACCACCAATAGCAACACCCTCAGCAATACCATCTGCATTGATAGAGATGATGTTAGAAAGTTCGTTAAAAAGTCCACCAGAACGTGTAACAAGTCCACAAGAACCTGCACGATGAAGTTTAGAGTTAACGATGTTAGTAATAGTACCACCAATGTTAGCAACTTTGAATGCACCCGGAGTGATAGCACCAACAGTCGCAGGACCGATGATAGTTACATTTTTCTCACGAGCAGTTTGGTTCATACCACGAGCTAAACGCTCAGGAATACCTTCAGCAGTAATCATCATAGATGAAAAACCACCAATTTCAAGTGCTTCCATAGTTACATCGTAAGCAGTTCTAAACGATGCAAAGTTTAAAAGTACATCAGCTTGAGGCTGAGCAGCTTTCGCAGCAGCAGTTGTTTTGAAAAGAGGAATCATAACTTCATCAGGTCCGAAAAAGAATTTCTCAAACTTATTTCCACTTGTAGGTGCAACAATTGCAGCAACAGATGGAGTTTTTCTTTGAATAGTATAATCGTAATCTAGCATTCTTTGAATAGCAGTTTTATTATTGTTCCAAAAAATCGCTTGTGTGTCTTTAGTATATAGTTGTTCCATTATTTCTCCTTACTTCTCTAATGCCATACGAACGATGTCCGTAACATGTGTTTCTGGTCCGTAAACTTCGATGTATAAACCAAGTCTATCAGCAGCTTCTTTGATATCTTTAAGACCTTTTTCGTAGTTAGGTCCTCCACGACGAACGTAGATTTTAAGATCAACAGCTTTCATCTTCTCAGCATATACTTCAAATGCTTGAATGATACCTGTAAAAGTTTTTGCAACATCAGTAAAGTTAGCGATAGCTCCACCAATAATCATAACCTTTCCACGTCCAGAAGCATCTTTTTCTCTTGTCATTAAGTCAAGAAGAGTCTCTGCATAGAATTTTGTCTCACCTGTAGTTGGACCACCTGAGTATTCACCGTAATTAGCGAGGTCATCGATTCCAGCCATGTCAGCAATCGTATCAGCATAAACAACTGAAGCACCACCACCAGCAACCATAGTCCAGATTCTAGCTTCTGGTTTAAGTAGTGTCAGTTTAAGTGAAGCACCAGTTTTAGCATCAGCTTCTTCAATTGCTTCAACTTCTGGAGATTTAGCTTCCATACCAAATGCAGTAGGATACTCAACATCACCCCACTCTTCTACCATCATAAATCCAGCAGTATCATCTAATTTAGCAACCATATCTAAAAGCTCGATTTTGTTTCCTTGCATAACGAAAGGATTAATTTCAAGGTATGCGAAGTTTAACTCACGGTATGCCTTAAAGAAACCAATACAAAATTCAGCAAAATTTGCTTTGTTCTCTTCTGCTACATCTTTTGGTACATTTGCACGAATTGCAGTTGCGATTTCATCTTCAGTTGCAGTAATTGGGAATGCTACTTCAATAACTTTTGCATCCCAGTTTTCTTCAATAGCGATACCACCTTCAGCAGACATATAGATAACATCATTGTCACCTACACATGTAGCAGAAACATAATACTCTTCAGATTGTTCATGAGGAGTAAATGGCTCAACAATAAAGTTAGTCAATTTATCAACAGATGGTTCACCAGTAGGCTTGTCACCATCAAATGAGAAATAAACACTTTGATCACCAGTAGATTTTTCATCTATCCAAGAAGCAGCTTTTGCTAATGTAACATCACCTGGCTTAGCATCTCTGAAAAGAACTAAATCATTCATACCACGCTTACCAAATAACATATCTGGTTTTGCAACTAGTTTTTTTTCATTTAACCAAGATGCAGTTTTTGCAACTTCGTTTAGCTCTGATCCATTTTGAACCATAACAGTCTCGTATGCATAAGTAAAATCTGGAAAATATTTATTCCAGTGTTTTGCTAAGATTGACTTAGCATCGTATTCGCGTATCGCTTTTTGAGCCATGTGAAACTTCCTATTTTGATATTTAAAGCCAAGTTTAGCATAAAGTAAATTAATTAATATCTATGATTTATATTAACTATTAAAATGATTTATATATTGTTTATTATCGTAACAGTAGCTCTGTAAACTACCTTATTTTTGTAACTAACTGTAACACTTTTGGGTATTTTTATATTTACAGGTTGCTCAACTAGTTTATATTTTGTACAGTTTTCTATCTTGTAGAAATGTAATCTTAATTGCATTCTGTCATCGGTGTTTACACACTCGATCCCTTGATCTTTTAGTATTGAGGAAAGTTCTTTAGCTATATGCATTTTATATGCAAAATGTTTTTGTGAATCATCAAGTGCTAAATATAAGTTCTTATTTAGGTTTACCAACAGTGCATTGGAAATTAAAAATAAAAATGAGAATACAAACATAAGTTTATATTGAGTGCGATGTTCTCTTAGTCTAACCCGATAAGAACTTACAAAAGATTGTGCAGCTAAAGGAAGTGCAATTATTAGGTATGGTGCAAAATATTCTATCTCAACTCGCTGTCTAAAAGATAATACTAAAGATAAAAGAAGAGGTACTGCAGCTATGTACCAAGTAAAATCTATTTCACCAGTTAAATATCTTCTATATAAATTGTAAAATAGATATATAAATATTATTGGTGTAAATATTGCACTATAAACACCTATTGCATCTAAAAAATGCCCTCTTGGTAGTCCATCAATATAAAATCCAAAAATATAGCTATTAAGTAAATAAAGAATGAGGAGAAAAATAAATTGCTTATAATTTTTTTTACTAAAATAGTAAATACTTAGAGATAGAAATAGGTAAGCAAACCCATGATCTATGAAAGTATAGACAATTAGTAAAGTATTTAATAAAGGTAGTGGAAGCTTTGGAACAAGATATACAAAGAGTAAAAGCCCAAAAATAACCATCCCCGCCGAATTTACAACAATTGCAGCACTAATAATACCTGGAAGTAGTATAAATACTAAAACTAACCACACTCTATTTCTATTTTGTGTAATATAGCGTTTAGATATTTCATATATAAGAAGTGCACTCAGTAAGTGAAAGAGTATCATTACAAAATGTAAGCCAAAATCATTCTGACCAAAAATACTAATAGAAGATTTAATTAAAAATTGTAAAAATGAGAAGTCTCCATAAAGGAGTTGAGCTTCAGAGTAAGAAATCGATACTTGGGATGTTTGAAAAAAAAGGACAAGAGCATCTATACCTAAAATTAGGAATAGAATATATTTTGAAATCATAACTCTAAAAAGTTTCCAATAATTTTATGACCATATTCACTCATTATAGATTCTGGATGAAACTGTACACCATAAATATCTTTATCTTTAATCCTTAAAGCCATTATCTCGTCATCATCACTACTAAATGCCAAAGGTTCAACGATCGAAGGAAGAGTATTTTTATCAACTATTAATGAGTGATACCTTGTAGCAATAAATTCTTCTGGTAAATCTTTAAATATTTCACAACTTGAACTCTGCTTCATTATAGATGTTTTACCATGCATCATATTCTTGGCACGAACTATATCTGCTCCAAAAACTTGAGCTATACTTTGATGTCCAAGACAAATACCTAATATAGGTAATTTATCTGCAAAATGCTCTATCACAGCTAATGTAATACCTGCTTCGTCTGGAGATGCAGGTCCAGGAGAGATAATTATTTTTTCAGGTGAGAGTATTTCTATCTCTTCAACAGTCATCTCGTCATTACGAATTATTTTCAAATCAGCACCAAGTTCTCTACAGTACTGAACGATATTGTATGTAAAACTATCATAGTTATCTATCATTAAAATCAAAATATTTCCTAAAAATTATATGTTATTTTAAATGCATTGTATCTATTTTGCTCTTTTATTTTGCTTTTACAACTTCACCTGTACCAAGTAAAATAGATATCCACCTAGTATCTTTGTTATTGTTGAGAATGATTTTCATCATAATAGTTAAAGGGATGGATAGAAGCATCCCAACAATTCCAAGTAACCATCCCCAAAATATCAGGGAGAGAAAAACTACTAAGGTGGAGAGTCCCAAACCTTTTCCCATTACTTTTGGCTCTATAACAGAACCTATAATCACATTGATGGCGATATAGACTCCACCTATAACCAAAGCACTCAATCCACCAAATTGAACTAATGTTAGTAAAACTGCTGGTACGGCTGCAATGATAGAACCAATATTTGGTATAAAATTAAAAAGAAAAGCAATCACAGCCCAAAGAAATGCATAATCAGTTCCCACAACTACTAATGCTATCCAGACTATCAAACCTGTAAGTAGTGATATAATCGCTTTTAAGACCATGTACTCTTTAATTTGAGAGGTTATTTTTTGTAAGTGAGATACTGTTTCACTTTTATTACCTATTAACTCTATTTTAGACTTAAAATGTGTTGATTCCAAGAGCATAAAAATCACAGTTAGTAGTACTACGAATCCATTTGTAAACATAGAACCCATACTTTGCATAATTTTTGTTGCAAAAGACATAATCTGTTTTGAATTTATCATACTAGAAAGCTCATCTACAGAAAGCTCTATGCCCAGATTAGATGCTAAAGGGACTAAGGATTGATAATATAGTGTCAACTTATCAGAATAAACATCAATATTAGCATTAAAGTCTGTTATTGAAGAGCCAATTAGCTTCGCTACAAGCATAATAATTATAATAAATCCACTTACTACTAATGTTAATGAAAGTACATCTGGCAAGCCTTTTTTATTAAAAAAATTATATACTGGTAAAAGAATAATTGCTAAAAAGAGGGATAGAAGAAATGGAACTACAATTTCAGATGCATTTTTAATCCCAGCTAATACAATAATTACACTTGCCATTACCACAAAATAGTAAGCGATTTTGGTCTCTTTCATTATCTCTCTCCTAGTTTTGAATCTGTTTTTTATTTGTTATTTGTTGAAGATAATTTGATATATTTATCAAAGAAAAAGTCACTAAAAATATCATAATACCTGGGAAAAAACTCACCCACCATGCTATTTCCACTACATCTTTTCCGCCACTGAGAATAGTTCCCCAACTCATCTGAGGAGCGACAATTCCAAGTCCTAAAAAACTCAGTCCTGACTCAGCAAGTATCGCGCCCCCTACTCCAAAAGTAAAACTTACAAAGTATATTGGTGCTAATATTGGAGCATAATATTTAAAAAGTATTTTAATTTTACTAACATTTGCAATATCAAGTATTTTAATATAGGGTTGTGAAGTGATTTTAAAACTCTCAGCACGAATTAACCTTGCTGTAGTCATCCAACCTGTTATCGATATGATGATAATGAGGACTAATGCCGATGCATTTACATAACTTACAAGTGCTAAGAGTAAAAAGAAGGTTGGAAATGTCAAAAATAGATCTACGATAACTATAAAAACCTTATCTGTTGTACCACGAAAGTAACCTGCCATTGAGCCAAGTATTAAGCCAACTACAGAAGCGATAAATGCACTACCAACTCCAATTATTAATGAAACTTTTCCACCCTCTATCAAACGAGCCAATAGGTCTCGTCCAAGTCTATCAGTACCTAATAAAAAATCTAAAGAGGGTGGAGTTAATATAAAATCAGCATTTAAAGAATAAGCATCATTATAATAAAAATATTCTCCAAAAAAAGAGAATAAAAAGACAAACACTAAAATCGATATACTAAATTTAGGTATATTCACACTACTGTTTAATTCCAAGAAGTGTTTGCATCATCTGATCAATAGTTGTAATTATCTTTGCCGCTGCACCATACGATGTCTGATACTTAATTAGATTCGTCAATTCTTCATCAATACTCACTTTTGAAATAGAGAAATATTCTAGTTCAACTGCATTAAACTGTGTTGTTGTCGTTTCATTTCTACTAATGGCAGTATTAGTACTAACACCAACATAGGTAGCTGTAATATCAAACATTCCATATATAGTTGTGTCATATGAATCTGAACCAACGCTATAAGCATATTTTTCAAACTGTTGCTGAACCATACTTAATGCAACTCTATTATCACCTGCTGTTCCAGAAGATCCAGCATTTATTTTTGTTGGATTGTGCTTCAAGTTTTCAGTTAAACGAATATTATTTGCATTATCACCATCAAAATACCTACCAACTCCTAAAGCACCTGCAAAGTTAGTTCCAGATGAGTAATCAGAAGTAGTTAAAGTATCTTCAAGAGAAAACTTATAACCTTGTGACTCACCAAGAGCAGTTATCCCTAGTTCAAGTCTTAATATCCCATCTGCTGATTCTTGATAATTAAAAGTAATAAAATCGTCTATATCGTTATTTCCATTCCCATCACCGTTATCATCTATATTATCTTCAATTTGACCTTGAATAGAGTTTGAACCAGCGATCCCACTCATCGTTGTTGCAGCATTTATATTTATACTTCTTCTAGAGACCTCATTCCCATCAATATCATAAACTACCAGTTCAAAGGCACCTTCTTTAATATCAACTCCTGAACTCAATAGAGGAGCATTAGAATCAATTTCTAATGGATTTGAATCCATTTTTGTTGCTGAACTAGCAGCATATAGATTATTAGTTGCTGCAATCAGTCCTTTAGCAAAGGCATCAAGTTGTGCAATCACATTTTGAACAGTACCGTCAGTAGGTACTCCCGTAGTTGTATCTATTGTTCCACCACGAAGATCAAATATAGCACCTATCTTACCACCATCAATTGATTCTTCCATAGGAATGAGTGTTCCATCTTGGCGTTCATAAGAGACTTCAAAAAAACCTGAAGGATTATCTTTATTTGAAAGATGTAGAGGATGAAATGTATTTCCATCTACTATATTAAAGCCATTTATGCTTAATGTATAACTACCTGTTCTTGTATTTGCATTTGAATTAACTTGAATATTAGACTCAAGTTGTCCTTCGTTAACTTTTGAACCAATTAGACGAGCTAAACTTCTTTCAATGACATTTCTTCTATCTCTTAAATCAGCTGCTGCATAAACATCACCTGATTCTGCTGTATCAATCTGTACATTTATGTCAGCTAACTGTTCTGCAAGTTTATTTACTTCATTGATATTTGTTACTAGTTGGTCATTTAATTGACCTTGCAATGTACTTACTTGTCCCTGTGTCTGATTTATATGCTTAGATAATGTCTCTGTTTGTTTAGCTAAAGCAACTTTTATTGCATCATTATCTGGATTATCAGCAAATGTTTGCCACATGTCATAGTACTCAGCTAAATCTGCTTTAATACCAACACCGTCAATATCAGGAAAGTAAGTTGATAGTTCTGTTAATGTCTGTTCTGTAAATTCTGTATATTCTTTATCTGAGGAGACACCTGTGTATCTATCAAAAACAAAATTATCAAAAACTCTAGCAATACCAGCAATTTGAACACCATTACCAACATTACCAGCCTCAGTAAAAAGGGGTGTTTGTGCAGCTTGAATAACTCTTTGTCTAGTATAACCCTCTGTCTCAGCATTTACAATATTGTTACCTGTAGTATTTATTCCTACTTGGGCAGCATTTAAGCCAGTATATCCGATATGTAATGAATTAAAAATTGAAGGCATCTTAAACTCTCACTTCCAACACTGATGGGCTCTTAGAAGCTACTTTTTGGTATCCATTCATTTCTGTAGGGATAAGTCTTTCTAAAAATGTGTTGTATAAGTTACTTACTACTAAAACGAGTTTTGCATAATGTTTATTTACTTCTCTTAAATTGTTTAGTTCTACTTTTAATTCGTCTAATAGTTGATGTTGTTCTTTATTTAAAAGTTCTGGAAGCTCAACGGAAGGGTTAGAAGTCATTAAAGATGAGATTTCATGGTCAATCATCGCTTTTTTTGTTTCAAAACTTTTTAATTTTTCTTCTTTAATTGAAAGTCTCTCAAACTGAGTATCATGTTCAGCCTGTTTAATATCTTCTATATCAGATTCTGTAATCTTAATTATATCCCTTAAATCGCTAAGGGCATTTTGTAAGTGATGAGATAACATATCTAACTCCTGTTTTACTTAAATTACTAAAGTAAAGAATCCGCCATCTTTTCAGATAGTTCTTGAATATTTACTTTGTATGCCCCTGAATCTATCGATTCTTTGAGCTGGTCCACTCTGTTTGTGCTAGCATTTTGTGAAACACTAGTAGTTGTTTTTGTTGCTTTTGTATCGCCTGTGTTGCTTGGATAAGAAGCACGCAAAGCCGATGAATTTGCTTGTGAAATCATAATTTATCCTTTATACAGCTATATCGACAAATAGATAAATTTATAAAGTAAATTTTCTATTAATTTCTACTCAAATAGTCATAAAGCATCTGAGAGAAACCAAAGCCTCCTGCACTTGCTTTTGAGAGTTCATCTCTGTACATCGACTTATATATTTTGTCACCTGGATCTTTTTGAGAAGAGAACATATCTTTATCATTTTTAGCAGCATTGTCCATCAACATTTTTATGATAACTGCTTCAAAAGCATCTGTCTGTTCACGTAGTTCTTTATCTTCAGCTTTTGCATCTATTTTAGGGATAGTACTCTGCTCGGATATCATTCCAACCTGTGAGTTTATAGCGTTCATTGAGTAGCTCATTACATTACCTTTAAATCAGCAGCTATACTTCCAGCACTTTTCATAGCTTCGAGTATAGAGATTATATCTTTAGGAGTGGCTCCTAGTTTTTGAAGAGACCGTACAAGGTTGGCTACAGTTGTAGTCCCTTTTTTAGTATAAACCTCATTTTCATTAAGACCTATAACCAAATTTTTATCTACAACCATAGCACCTTGAGGTGAATTCATATTAACTTGTTCAACTATTTTTATAGTTATATCACCATGAGTCAAAATTATTGGTTTGAGTTCTATATCTACTCCAGCGACAATTGTTCCTGTTCTTTCATTAATTATAATTCTATTTTTAGGTTTATAATTCATATCTATTTCTTGAACCTCAGCCAAAAACTCAATCATTGAACGATTTTTTGGGCGTTTAAGTTTCACACTTCTTGAGTCTGTTGCAACTGCAACTTGAGTGTTATAAAAAGCATTAATAGCTTTTTGAACTGCTACTGCATTTTTAAAATCAGACTCTTTTAAAGAGAGAGTTGCATACTCTTGATGATAAAGATCAATTGTAATCTCTCTTTCTATAAATCCACCATTAAAAACAGTAGCTGTAGTAGGATGAGAGGCTGTACCTCCACCACGAGTATTTCGTCCTCCAATACTTACAGCACCTTGAGCAAGTGCATATATCTTACCATCCACCCCTTTTAATGGTGTCATAAGAAGTGTCCCACCCTCTAAAGATTTTGCATCTCCGATAGAGGATACTGTTACATCAAACATATCACCTTGTCGGGCAAAAGGCTTCATCGTTGCTGTAACGACAACAGCTGCAACATTTTTAGACTTTATATCGATAGGTCTCATATCGATGTTCATAGCTTTTAACATATTTGAAATTGATTGAAGTGTAAATTTTGAAGTAGTACCATCACCAGTTTTTTCTAAACCGACAACAAGTGAGTAACCGATAATCTGATTTTCTCGAACACCCACAATATTTGAAACATCGTTGATTTTAGTAGCATTTAGAGATGTAAGAAGAAGAGCAAAAAGTATAATAAGTTTCATTAGATTTCCTTAAGTACTAAAGAAATAGCAATTACTATACCACTTCACCCCGAAGAGAAGCACAAATTTGATCTATATTATTTTTATTTACAATACACTCTAGATTACTTGAACCAGATAGAGATGAAGATATACAAATCTCATCCTCTGCCGAGATAACAATAGTAGGAATAGATATATGTTCTTCCTCCATAAATGCTAGAACCTCAGAACTTATACCATCGGTTAAAAAGAAATCTAAAAGGATAAAGTCATACCTATTTTTACTTAAAAGGTCTTTGGCTTTATTTATAGTATCTGTAATTATTAAATTATGAGTAGATTGAAGATGCTCGATTAAAATCTTTTGATAACTTTCACTATCCTCGACTATAAGGACATTCAATGCCCCTTTTTTTGCATTGTTTATTTCGTATGTATGTGACTCAATCATTGGTGTAGGCATTGAAATGAAGAAACTACTTCCTTCCCCCTCAACGGATTGGACCCAAATTTTTCCTTTATGAAGATCTTCTATGATTTTTTTACTTATCATAAGCCCAAGTCCTGTACCCTGCTGCTCTTTTTGATAACTATTTTCTACTTGGGAGAATGGTTGAAAAAGTTTAGATATAGATTCTGAAGAAAGTCCAACTCCGTTATCTTTAACTTCAAACTTGTATTCATGTTTATCTGCATCATACTCTATACTAAGGGCTACATTTCCTGAATCTGGTGTAAATTTAATTGCATTTGTCATCAGGTTAATTATTACTTGTTTAAAAAGTGTTTTATCCATATAGAGGTTTAAAGAGATAATATTTGGCATATTTAAAGTAATGTTTTTTTTATCAGCCAGTGAAGATACTAAAGTCTGAACCTCTTTTAAGATATCAGATATATTACTCAAAGAGGGATTAAACTGCATTTTTCCAGCTTCTAGTTTTGCAAAATCTAAAATTGTATTTACTAGATCTAAGAGGTTATTTCCTGCTATATTAATCTTCTCTACATATTTTTTAACACTCTGAGGTGTATCTTTTTTTATCATCAGTATTTGGGAAAAACCAGTAATTGCATTTAATGGAGTACGAAGTTCATGCGACATATTAGCAAGAAACATATCTTTAGATTTATTTGCATGTTCAGCCTTATCTGCGAACTCTATTAATGAAAGTTCTCTCTCTTTAACACTTAAATGAAGGTCAAATACTTCTAAAAGTAAATTTATCATCTCAATTAGGTACTCTCCACTCTTAAGCTCTTTAATTTTTATACCTACGAAAATATCCTGAGCCTTATATCGTATATGTTTGATTATTGCATATTCATCCGTAAAATTATTACTTCTCTCAATACTTATATCTTCAATAAGCCATTGAAGGTCCAAAAGTACTCGACTTTTGATACTCATTTCTATTGATATTAGTAAGTCTTGTTGATTCTCATCTTGAAAATTTTTATCATAAAATAGTTCAGTCATTTTACTCATAGCCCTCATTCCAGAGTCTAAAACTAACTGACCACCTTCTAAAGAATTTTTAAGTAATGTATCGATAATTACTTGAAGTTTATTTGTTGTTAATTGTAGTGCTGCATATGCTTCTTTTGCAGACTCTACATTTTTTTGTTTTAATGATTCTTTGAGTAGAGTAAATTCAGAATGCCATCTCTTATGGATATCACTAATCTCCTTTAAATCCACACCCAGCATATCTCCATACTTTGCCTGCATAGAAAACCGTTCTAGTGTCTTTCCAAAACTACATGTAGACGAGTCTTCACTAATAGATGAAAGATTAGAAATATCCATACTTTCAAATGCTATATCAACTCGTTTCATATTTTTATTATGATTACTAAGTCCTGAATAAATTTCACTTTGAATATTTATATCATTATGTTTAGAGTTCAAATTTTGTATTTGATTATCTTTTTGTATATAGTAACCATCATTCATAAGATGTTCAACAAATTTAAGTATTTTAGAGATTAATGAGCGATTTTCTCTTACGACTTCATTTACATTTGACATCTGGTTTATTATCTCATTTAAAGCCCAGAATCCGTAGCTAACTTTTGCTGGTTCAAGTTTTATTGAGTAATGAATTGAGCCAATAAAATGAACTCTTTTTACATACTCTTCATTAACGTCTGACCTCAATACAAAAGCTAAAAAAGTTTTTATTTTTTTTAGTAACATACTGCCATCAGTATGTGCTAAATAAACACTGAGATATGGATTATTTAAGAGATATTTTGCAGCAAACTCATCAATGATAATATCACTCATAGAATTAACGAACTCATCGAAATTTTTTCTATTATCTAAATCTTCAACTGAAATAAAAAAACTATTTAAAAGTGAATTGATCTCTTCTTGTTTCATATTAATACTCTTAAATATATTTTTGAAGAGTTTTTTCTAACTCATTCATGTCTATTGGTTTAGATATAAAGTCATTAAAACCATGCATTAACATTCTTTCTTTATCTCCACTGACCGCCAATGCAGTTACTGCAATAATTGGTTTAGAATAGTTCTTTTCATTTCTAAGTGTTGTGTAGAGAGATAAACCATCTATTTTAGGCATGTTTATATCACTAAGGATTAAAGAGTATTCATCTAGGAAAAGTTCTAAAACTTCTTCTGCATTCTCACAGAACTCCATTTCAATATCAGGAAAGATAATTTTCATCATCTCCTCCATAACCATACGATTTAACTCATTATCATCCACAAACAGTATTTTCTTCATTATGATTTAATCCCATTTATAATATCTACAATAGTGGGTGTATTTTCATTATCTTTATACTTTTCTTTTATCTGTAAAAATTCTTCTATGTTATCTAGAAGAAGTCTTGTGAGCTCTGGATCAAAGTGAGTACCGGAATCTTCTAGCATAATATTTAAGACTTGATCTAAAGGCATCGGCTCTTTATAACAACGACGAGAACTAAGAGCATCAAATACATCAGCAATAGTAATGATTCGGGCATAAAGATTTATCTCTTTTCCTTTTTTACCTTTTGGATAGCCTGTCCCATCCCATTTTTCATGGTGTTCTAGTGCTATTGTATGTCCAGCTTTTAAGACAGGGTACTCGTCAGCACCTTCAAGCATTTTAGCTCCAAGAGCTGCATGTTGTTTCATTATTTCAAATTCATTTCCCTCAAAACGACCAGGCTTTAAAAGAATACTATCGGGAATACCAACCTTACCAATATCATGTAGAGGCGCAGCATATAAAATCAATTCACACTCTTCATCATTCAGTCCATACAGATGGGCTAATAACTTAGAGTAATGGCTCATACGTTTGATATGACCTCCGGTTTCAAGGTCACGAAATTCACTAGCTCGTCCTAAACGTATAGAGATTTCATACTCTGTCTTTTTAGCCATTTCAAGTGCTTCTTCTAGTTTTTGTGTTCTCTCTTTTACTTGTTCTTCTAAAATCACTTGTTGATTCGATATCTGTTTATGGTAGAAATTTAAACGTGCATAGTTAATTGTTCTTGCACATAGGATTGAGATATCATAAGGCTTAGCAATAAAGTCACTAGCACCTAATGTGATAGCTTCATGCTCTTTTTCGGGGTTGGCAGTAACTATCAAGACAGGAAGGTGTTCGTGGCGTTTATCTGCACGGATATGCTGAAGAACTTCTAGTCCATTCATTACGGGCATACTAATATCTAATAGTACAACATCAAATGCGGACTCTTCAAGATGAGAAAGAGCTTCTGCTCCATTGATTGCATTGGTGATAGAAACATTATCATACTCATCAAATGCAGCTTCAATGAGATCAAGGTTAAATGGTTCATCATCAACAGCTAATATAGAAATATTTTCTTGCATAGGGACCCTTGTTACACAAAATATTTTCTATTATAGGAAAAGCTACTTAAGAGTTATATTAAAGATCATCTTTTGGAGTTAAATAGGTCAGACTTGTATTTCCAAACTTTTTCACTTTTGTGATACGAAACTCACCTAAGTTTTCATCTATTTCCAAACCTGTCATATGTTCTATTATTATCATTTTAACTCTATTTTGAGGCAGTGATGAGATAAGATTCATGGTTTTAGTGTAGATATCTTCCATTCCTTCGCGAATACTAAAAGGAGGATCAACATAAAAGAAAGCATCTTCGTCACTCTTTTTAAGTTTTGCTACTACTGCATTGATATTTGTAAAACTATCTCCACCATAAACACTACAACTACTAGGATCAGTCTGTGCTATATTAGATTTAAGAGTTTTTAGAGCATCTCTATCTTTTTCCATAAACATTATCTCTTTAGCTCCACGGCTAAGTGCTTCAAGACCTATTGATCCACTTCCAGAGAAAACCTCAACGAAGTTTGCATCTACTATCTCAAATTGCAGAGTATTAAAAAAAGATTCAAGGACTATTGTTTTAGAACTTCTTGTTGTTGTTTTACTAGGGAGATTTAAAGTCTTACCTTTAAATTTTCCACTGATGATTTTTTTTGTAAATTTTTTACTATTATTTTTCATAAAATGCTTTAACTGCTCTTAATATATTTGATTGATACTCTTGTGTTAAAAACTCTATTCTTTTTTCTAATATACTAAAGTCTAGCGTTTCATTCTGCTCACTCTCCGGAACTGCTGTGTCTTGTTGTGGCTTAGAATCATCGTACCTTTTTTCTAATGCCAAAATAAGTTGTGACTTTGAAAATGGCTTTATTAAATCTACCTTCTCACCAGTTCCTATGTAAAAGCATCTCGAGTCATTAAGACACTCCACATCACGAACTACAATATCACAACGACTTGAAGTAGTAAGGTATCTCTCTAAAAATAGTTCTAAAGACTTCTGTAATAATGGGGACTTACACTCAACGGCAATTTTCATTTTCATCCTTCTCGATAGTAGTTTAAACTATATTTCATATCTTCATCCAACTCTGTAGCACTACTAAGTAACCACTGAACATAAGAACTATCAGTTAAACATATCTCTTCAATATATTTTCCCTTGTATTTTCCAAAAGAAAATTTAGACACAAGTACTTTTTTTAAACTCAACTCTTGCATCAGTTTAAGTGAACTCTCTGCTTCTAAAACATCATAAAGTAGTTTCATAACTAAAACATCACTTAATGCATTATGTGCAACTATAGCATCTTTAATTCCATACTCTAGTTTTAATTTTTCCTCATCTCTATAAAGCTTTAACTCATAACGCAAAACTTGTAAAGCGAAAAATTCACACTCAGGGATAAGGTGCTTTGTAACTCTAAGAGTATCGACTATTCCACCTTTCCATATAAACTCATGCGACGATAGTTTTTCTAAGTCAAACGCTACATTATGTGCTATTAAGGTATTCTCTTCACTGTTATTTTCTTGTAAAAACTTATATGCCTTACTCTCTTTAAACGCCAGCTTATCTTTTATATCTTCATTAGTAATATGATGGACACTCGATGCTTCTGCAGGAATTTTTTTACCTTCATTAATTAACTCATATATATATGAACTGGCGTTTAGAACTGCGATAGAACATATCTTGTCAGTACTCTCTAATCCTGTAGTTTCCAAATCAAGAAAAATTAACATTTACTTATCCTTACTCGTTTACATCTTGCACTGAGTATTATAAAAGAGAAATATCCTGAGAGTAAAATAAATCCATACAGTACATAGATGTTAAACCAAGAAAAAATCAACTCGCTATCAAAAAGCAAATAACTAAACACCAGTGCTACTACCATCTGTGCTCCGCTCAACCAAATAAGCAACATGAACCACTTTCTCCATACTTTTACTAAATCTCCATAACCAACATTCTCTATAAGTTCCACATTACCTTCATCTGGGCAAGTAGATAGTTCTAAAACATACCCATTATGACAACGGTTAAAGAGATATTTCATTCCACGAAACAGTGCTAAAAGCAGAGCTATATTTCCAAGAATCAAAAACCAAAAACTAAAGATGTCAAAGAGTGCAAGATATACTTTCTCATCTAAAGAGGGAACTCCTTGTTTAAAGTATATATATCCCGTTACAATAGAAGCTAAGAGCACTCCGTAAATCAAAGTAGAAAGAGTTAACCGGATAGCCCATTTTAACCAAAGTAAAAAGTAAAACTTAGACATCTTTTTTCTTAAAGTTGTTTAACATAATATGATAATGTTCTAAAGTCATAAAACTCTTTTCAAATCTATAACGAACTATAAACTCTACTACCCTGTCCTTAAACGCCACATCAACATTCTCAACTCGTCCAAAATAAGCTAAAGAACTATTTTTACTCTTAACTTTTGCCTTTTTATCATAAGAGATAGCAAGAACCTGCAAATACTTTCCCTCTTTTATCTCACCTAGATTCTCTTCCATAAGAGAAGCTCCTGAGAGATTTATGGCTTTAAAAGCAAACAAATCATTAAAGTTTTCTACTTTTTTATCTATCCCTACCTCTGTGTAAAGCTCTTTTAAAATAGTTATATTATCTTTTCTTGCTAATTCGTAACTTGATATTTTATTGGTTAAATTTTTTAGCCTGTCTAACGCTGAACTCATTGCATCTCCAAAAATGTGATAATAATTTGATATAAAAGTATATCAAAAAAAGGATAAATTATAAGTTAACAAAGTATAATACAAATACATTTGAAATCATTTTAGGAAAATTTTTATGAAATATCTTTTAAGTATCGTCATACTATCCACACTTTTACTCTCAAATGAAGAGTTCAATATTGAAGATGACTTTTTACAAAGTCTTAATGAAGTTAGTGAAATCGCTACTAAAAGTAAGCTAAACATTGATGATTCTCCTTCTTTTGTAACTGTATTGCAAAGTGAAAAACTGCAAAAACTCGGTATTGACACGGTATATGAAGCACTTGCTCAAGTACCTGGTGTTCAATTAAAAAGAGAGGCGAGTGGTGTCCCTGTAGTTGTTTTTCGTGGTGTTTCTCAAAAAGGTGAAGTAAAACTTATGGTCGATGGGGTTACGATCAATAATACCTATCGTGGTTCTATTTATCATTATTTAGACTTTCCAATTGAGATGGTTGAACGCATTGAAGTTATTCGAGGGGCTGGTTCTGTTCTTTATGGAAGTGGGGCAATTAGTGGTGTAGTGAATATTATCACAAAAAGTTCAAACCGTGAAAATCAAAATAGTATTTTTATCTCAGGTGGAACGTACGACAACTATAAAGGTGGAGCTATCGTCTCAACTACAATGGGTGATGTTAAAGTTGCAGTTGATGCTTACTACCAAAAAAGTGGAAAGAACATAGATAGCCTAGATAGGCATACAGATGATTTCTCTGTTGGATTAAAGATCAACGATGAACATCTTGCTCTAATTGCAAGA
>Ga0256826_1000839_pt1 | contig 19148 bp, 18 predicted proteins | sample CV79metaG_FD_185975 | JGI IMG/M metagenome (GOLD analysis project Ga0256826, IMG submission 185975) | Hydrothermal vent microbial communities from East Pacific Rise, Pacific Ocean - CV79 | ecosystem: Environmental > Aquatic > Marine > Hydrothermal vents | place: Pacific Ocean: East Pacific Rise...
AGTTTGGAAAACTTACACAGGGACAACAGCAGTATATCATCGATAATCAAGAGATAATGAGACGTATTACACAACAGGTTTTAACTCGTGTGGCTCGTGTAAACTTGCCTCGGGATCTCAATGTAAACAAAAGTAATGTTGTTGAGTTTTATTTACATCCAAATGGTGATATGACTGACTTTAAATTCTTAAGTAAAAGTGGATATTATGTGCTTGATGACACAACAAAAGAGACTATAGAGTATGCTTATAGTCGCTATCCAAGACCTAAAGAAAAAACACTTATTAGGTACAATGTTTACTACCATTTAGCGAGATACTAAGAGGTGTAAACCTAAAAATTATTTTTTTTTGCTATAATCCATTCATAAACAAAACTTATGATGTATAAGGCATATTAATGACACTATCAAAAAAAATAATCCGTACAACCATTCTCTCTTCTCTCTTACTTTTTACAGCTTGTTCAGAGGAACAAAAACAACAGGTAAGAAAAGAAATTCCCCCTTTAGCCGTTGAGACAATTACAGTTAAAAAAGAAGCTATTCCTATTTGGAAAGAGTTTACAGGTATGACAAAAGCATCATCTGATCAAGATGTAAAAACACGTGTCTCTGGAATACTTGAAAAAATATACTTTAAAGATGGACAGTTTGTAGAGAAAGGTCAAAAACTTTTTTTAATTCAACAAGATGAGTATCAAGCAGCACTCAAAGCGGCAAAAGCCAAGAAAGCACAAGATAAAGCATCTTTAGCACTTGCTATTGCAGATGTCAACAGATATAAACCTCTTGTAGAAGAAGGTTTAGCACCTCGTGCAACATTAGAGCAGTACCAAGCACAAAGAGCTGGTTTAGAAGCAGCTATTTCAGGGGACCAAGCAGAAATACGTAAAGCCGAGTTACAGCTTAGCTATACACTTATTACAGCACCAATTAGTGGTAATTTAAGTGCAAGACATGTAGATATTGGAAACTTAGTCGGCCAAGGTGAGTCTACACTTCTTACAACCATCGTAAGTACAGACCCAATTTATGCCTATTTCTCTCCTTCACAAAAAGATGTAAGAATTTTTCAAAAATATAGAAATAAAGAGAAACCAGATGCTTTCATTACAGTTCCTGGTAGCGGTGAGGAGATTAGACTCAATGGTTTTGTAGACTTTTCTAATAACAGTGTTGATCCTTTAACTTCTACTATTACTATGCGTGCAACAATTGACAACAAAGCAGGAAAAGTACTTCCTGGAACATTTGTTTATGTAAATCTTTTTATTAACGATAAGTACAAATTTTTAATGATTCCACCAGAAGTTATTTTTAATGATCAACTTGGTAGTTTTGTTTATATAGCAGATGAAAATAATACAATTCAAAGAACAGATATTAAAACTAACTATACAAGTAAATACTATGTAAGTATTGAAAGTGGTTTAAAAGATGGTGACAAACTTATTGTATCTGCATTAGTGAAACTTAAACAAGGTAGAAAAATAATACCAACAGATGCAACACAGACAAAAGGAATCAAAGCAATTCTAAAAAATAACAACCTTATTCCAAAAGCGATTAAATAGATGTTTTCTGTTACATTTATTAAGAGACCTATTCTCGCTATAGTTATCTCTCTTATAATCATCACAGGTGGACTTGTTTCCATGCTTGTTCTACCCATCTCAGAGTACCCTGATGTAGCACCTCCTACAGTAAATGTAAGTGCTACATATACAGGGGCAAATGCTTTTGTTGTTGAAGATACTGTAACTCGTGTTTTAGAAGATAAACTCAATGGTATCAAGGGTGTTATCTATATGGAGTCCTCTTCAGCTGCTAATGGTTCATCAAGCATTAATGTTTACTTTGAACCAGGGTATGACATAGATATTGGGGCTGTTGATGTCCAAAACAAAGTCTCCACTGCTTCAGCTTCACTTCCGGCTGAAGTAACAGCTCAAGGTGTTATAGTAGATAAAAAGTCTCCTTCTATTGTCTGTCTTATTGCAATTAGTGGTGATGATAGATATGACGGAAGTTTTCTTTCTAACTTTGTAAACATCAATGTTTTAGATGAAATCAAACGTATTCCAGGTGTTGGTAAAGCAGAAAATATGGGTGAGAAAAAGTACTCTATTCGTATATGGCTAAACCCTGATAAACTTCGTGCTCTTAAAATGACTCCAATGGATGTAATTGATGCAGTCAAGAGTCAGAATAAACAAGCTTCTATTGGTAAAATCGGTGGAAACCCTACATTTAAAGACCAAAAACAAGAATTTATTCTTTCCACTAAGGGAAGACTTACCGATGTACAAGAGTTTGAAAAAATTGTTCTAAAGTATAAGGATGATGGTTCATTGGTTTACTTGAGTGATGTTTCAACAGTTGAACTTGGAAGTGAGTTTTACGATTGGAATGCTATAAGTGCAAAAAAGCCTACTGGTCTTATTGGTGTTTACCAACTCGGTGAAGCAAATGCTTTAGAGATTCGTAAAGGTGTTGAAGAGACGATGCAAAGACTTCAAAGTCGTTTTCCTGATGGAGTGACATATGCAGTGCCATATGACACTACAAAATATGTTGAAGTAGCTATTGATAATGTTGTAAACAATCTTTTTATGGCAATTGGCCTTGTAATTATTATTATATTTGTATTTTTAGGTTCATGGCGTCCTACTATTATTGCGGCAGCTGCTATTCCTGTTTCACTTATCGGTGCATTTGCTGCAATGCAAATGGCGGGTGGCTTTAGTATAAACTTTCTAACACTTTTTGGTCTTATTTTGGCTATTGGTATTGTTGTTGATGATGTTATTTTAGTTGTTGAAAATGTTGAAGTTATTATGTATAAAGAGCCAGAGCTCACTATGCCTCAGGTTGTTAAGAAGTCTATGATAGAGCTTATTGGGCCAATTATCTCTACTACTCTTGTTCTTGTAGCTGTTTTTGTACCTGTTTCTATGCTACCTGGTATTACCGGGGCACTATATCAGCAGTTTGCATTGACCATTTCTTTTGCAGTTTTAGTGTCATCACTAAATGCACTTACTCTCTCTCCTGCAATTAGTGCCATTATTATTAAACGTCGTAAAAAAGATGAGGAAAAGTTTATTTTATTTGCTAAGTTTGACATCTTTTTTGATTGGTTAACTGCAAAATACACTGCTATAATTACCTACTTTGTAAAAGTAAGATATTTTATGATTATTGTGATGGGTGGAATCTTCTACCTTATGTACTTTCTCTTTTCCATAACACCAACAGGTTTTGTTCCCTCTGAAGATAAAGGGATGCTTATGGTTTCTGTAAATGGTAAGCCAGGTACATCTATAGAGCAAACGGCTAAAGTAAGAAAACAAGTTGAAGATATTATCTATGCTATTGATGGAGTTGAAAACATCGTTAGTGTTGAAGGATATAATATTATCACATCTTCTATAGATGGTTCTGCTTTAGCTATGTTTGTCTCACTTAAAGACTGGGACGAGAGAACTACTAAAGAAAATAGTGCTTTTGGTATTATAAGACAGATACAACAAAAAACTGCAGCTGTAGACTCTGCAAATATCGCTGCGTTTAATATTCCAGGTATTCCAGGTGTTGGTAATGTTGGTGGTTTTGACTTTAGACTTCAAGATTATCTATCAGGAGACTTAGATACTTTTGAACACTACTCTCAAGAGATGATACAAGGAGCATTTGCAGACCCTAGAATTGCTTATGCTTTTACAACTTTTGCTACAAACTACCCTATGTACGACATAGTTATAAACAGAGAAAAAGCAAATGCACTTGGTGTAAACATGAGTGATCTCTTTACTACTATGCAAGCATATCTTGGAAGTATTTATGTAAATGACTTTACTAAATTTGGTAAAGTATTTCGTGTTTTTGTTCAAGCAGATAAAGAGTACAGAAGTTCTAAAGAAGACATTGATAAACTTTTTGTAAAAAATCGTGAAGATAAAATGGTTCCACTTAGTGCCCTACTCCAAGTAAAAGAGATGATAGGCCCTCAAAACCTCACTCACTTTAATATGTACAGAAGCATTCAAATAAATGGTGCAGCCGCTCCAGGATATAGTTCAGGTGATGCAATGGCTGCTATGGATGAGATAGCACAAAAAGTTCTCCCTGCTAGTTATGGGTATGAGTGGTCTGGTATGAGTTACCAAGAGACACTTGCTGGAAATGCACAGATATATGTAGTATTTTTCGTTCTTTTAGTTGTTTTCCTTGTTCTCGCAGCACAGTATGAGTCATGGATACTACCACTTATGATCTTACTCTCTGTACCGATGGTTGTTGCAGGTGCAGTTGCTGGTCTTCAATGGGCTTCTTTACCACTTAATACCTTTGCCCAAGTCGGCCTGGTCTTACTTGTCGCCCTTGCTGCTAAAAATGCCATACTTATTGTTGAGTTTGCAAAAGAGCAACGCGAGAGTGGTCTTGGCATTATAGAGTCAGCCATTAAAGCGGGAACACTGCGTTTTCGTGCGATAATGATGACTATTTTATCTTTTCTTTTTGGTATTTTTCCTCTTGCATTTGCAACGGGTGCAGGTGCTATAACCCAGCAGTCAATAGGTGTGGTTCTAATGTTTGGTATGATAGCTGCAACATTTATATCAACTCTTTTTGTACCTGTTTTGTATGTACTACTAGAGACAATGAGAGAAAAGTTTGTAAGTGTAGAAGATGAAATAGCTAGAAGGGAGTCAATATAATGCTTAAAAATAATATACTTAAATATCTTGGGCTTGCATCACTTGCACTTTCGCTTCAAGCACAAGAAATATATACAGTTGATGATTTAATCATGAAGTCATTAGAAAAATCTCCAAATATTAAAGTTAGTAAACTTCAATACGATGCTTCTCAAAGTCGTTACGATGCTGCATTTTCTGGGTATTTACCAGAAGTAAATTTTCATGGATCAGCAGGGCGTATCTCTCAGGATGGTACTTTTAATCAAGAAGGCGTTGAAGATAATATGCTAGTAGGACAACTCTCATTAAAACAGATTATTTATGATTTTGGTAAAACAGGTGGTACATCTGATACTCAAAAATTCATAGCAGAATCTTATAGCATGGATAATCTTCAAAATATTTCTAATAAACGAAGAGATGTTAAAAAAGCCTACTATGAAGTGCTTAAAGCTTCAGCACTTATTGATGTTCAAAAAGAAAATGTGAAATTAAATAAAGCTCAGCTTTATCGTTCACAAAAATATTTTGAAGCTGGAATTCGTACCAAGATTGATGTGAGTGATGCAGAAGTAAAACTCATACAAGCAAAACTAAATCTCAAAACTGTAGAGTATGATTTAAAAGCTGCTTATGCAGACCTTGATCGTGTTGTTGGTTTTACTACTTTAGAACAAGAGTATAATGTTTTTATTGAAACACTACAATTAGACTCACTCTATGAGTCTTTATACCGATATAAACTTTCATTGAGAGAATCTATCCTTTTTGCATATGAACATAGATATGAACTTAAGAGCCAACAAGCACTTATAAAGTCTAGTCAATCAGACATAAGATCTGTCTCTTCTGAGTACTATCCATCTTTTTACTTAAGTGCTGACTATCTATATCAAAATGCACAAACAGATGCCCTACAGCTTTATATACCAAAAATGCAGTGGAATGCCAACTTAAATCTTGACTGGAATCTTTATGCAGGAGGCTATACTAGCTCAAGAAAACAAGAGAAAGTTATCAACACTAGTATTTCTAACTCTAATCTTTTAGATACAAAACTTATCATCAAAAAAAGCACTACAAATGCTTATATTAATGTTAATAGAACAAAAGATACAGTAGAACTGGCACAAAGCCTTGTAAAAGTTTCAAACGAGAAGTTTAACCAAGCCTCTAAACGTTATGAAAATGGCCTTTCAGACTATATAGAAATTCAAGAAGCCAGACAAGATTACATAGACTCTAAAGCCACTCTTGTTATTGACTACTACGATTACTACACTGCTATTGCAGATTTGGATAATGCTATTGGAAAATAAGATCTATAAACTTCTACTCATTGTATTTAGCATAGCCTTTATTACAGGGTGTGCTACCCGACCTACTCCACTACCAAAAGAATATGCGCAAACTCTTCCTTGGGGTGCTATTGACTTAGATATTCACTCAAACGATAACTATTCCATTAAACATAGTTTAGGTTCTCTCATAACTCAAAAAGCTTCTCAGTTTAGTGATGTAAACGGTTCTGTTCCTATAAATATATTAACACTTACAGGTGGTGGTAGTCGAGGTGCTTTTGGAACTGGCCTTTTAATAGGCTGGACTGACCGTGGGGATATTCCAAACTTTGATGTAGTTACTGGAATATCTACAGGTGCAGTTATGGCTCCGTTCATCTTCTTAGGTGGAGAAGAGCTAAAAAAAGTAGAGTACTTTTATACAAAAACTCATACAGCAGAAGTTTTCACTTCTACTCTTTTTAGTATCTTTGGTTACGGTCATGTAATGAATGCTAAGCCACTCAAAGCACTCTTTAAAGAGAACTTTAACAAAGAGTTCTTAGATAAAGTGGCAGCAGAGCATGCTAAAGGTCGTCGTCTTTATGTAGGGACTACAAACATAGATACAGGGCAGCTTATAGTGTGGGATATGGGAGCTATAGCCTCAAGTAACAAGCCAGAGAAGTATAAACGTTTTCGTGACATTATCTATGCTTCAACAGCCCTTCCTGTATATCTTCCTCCTGAGTATATAGAAGTAAATGTTGATGGAAAAAAGTACTACCAGATGCATGTTGATGGTGGTATTTATACGCAAGTGTTTATGATTGGTCTACTTGTAAACTGGAATGAAGTGCTTCATTTTAAAGAAAATGATAACAGAAACTTTGATGTTACACTCTATACGGTTGCAAATAGAAAATACAGACAAAGAGATATCTATAAACCTATTGAGCAATCGGCACTAGACATTATAGAAGCTTATGTTCTTACAGAGATGGATTTACTTTTTGATAGAAGTATGTATAGACTCTATCAAAGTTGTGAGCAGAAAGGCATAAAGTTTAAAATGGCTACTATCCCAGAAAAAATGCCTGATGTTGTAGTGGTTCCAACTGAGTTTAATCCAGATAATATGATTAGACTTTTTAATATTGGTTATAATTTTGGACTTGGAGAGATAGACTGGAAAACAAATATAGACTTTGAAGAGTACGACAAGCATAAGTAGCTTTTCTACTTTCCTACTAAAGCCAATGCCCCCTTATATATTGGCTCATCTATAAAACCATATTCTTCATCTGCAAAACCGGTTATTCCCTCTTCCCTATACATCTCAAACAGTTTTATAATCACTTTTGCACGATGAAGCTCAGCTTCTTTATCTACAAACATTGTATTTACTAACTTCACTTGCTTTGGAGAAAGACAGCCTTTTGCATCATAGCCCATACTTCTTTCTAACTCTAACCATTTACTAAAAGTCACTTCATCCTTAAACTCTTGAAAAACAAAACTTACAGGTTTTACACCCATTGCTTTACTTGTAATCAAGAAATGAGATAGCATATAACTCATAGTTGGGTTATCTAAGCTTATTAGCGAGTGTGAAAGCTTCATATCTGCAAAGAGATCTAAGACACCAAGGTAAAATGTTGTTACTCTTGAGTCAAATGCGAGCGTAGAGAGCTTATGCCAAGCAGAGGCTGTTTCTATGGATAGGTGAAGTTCTATCTCTTCATTTAAAAGATGAAGTACAGATTTTACCTCGTCAGCATTTTTGATTTTAGGAACTCTTATAGCATCTGGCATAAACTGGTTTAAATAAGTAATCTCTTCATAACCACCCTCATCAAGAGCATTTACACGCACTATAAGCTTCTTGTCACACTTTTTAAGCCGTGTTAGGAAAATAGCAGCTAAAACTAATGCAAAAGGCTTTTCTTCCTTGCTTACACCATCTTCTAAATTAAGCATTATTGCATCTGCTTCTAGGGTTTCAATTTTATTTAAATGCTTTATATTATTAGCTGAGAGCATTAGTACAGATTTAAACTTATTTGTTTTGTTTATCTTTCTAAACGCAGGGGTAGCAAATGCATCGAGAGCTGCTAAGTCTCTCTCTTCATAAGCTTGAACTATTTCACTGAGCATTTTTTTTCTTTAGAGTGTTTTTTTCATTTTTATGAAGATATAAATAGAGTGCTTGTATCTCTTTTTCAGTCAGAAAATAACGGGGCATCCCATTTTTTCTTCTGTTGAGAGCTTTATAGAACTCAACATAATTAATATTGTATATCTTAGGCCCCATAAAACTTTTTTCTTCACCCTTATGTTTATATCTTGCGATGAGTTTTCCCTCACCATTATCACCATGACAGTTATTACAACCTATACCACGAGGGTTCTTATAGAGTTGAGATGCATACTCCATCGGTGTTATAAAACTACTTACACCAAAAAGAGAAAATGGTAGTAGTAAAAAAAGTATATATCTCATTGTAGTGCCTTATAATATAATTCTGTTATAATAACTAAAATATATTTTATGGACTTTAAATTTGCAAAAATTTCTTTTTCTTATTCTCTTTTTTAATACTCTTATCTTTGCAGATAATGTTATAACAATAAATACTAAAGATTCTTACTCTATTGGAAAAAGTGTTGCCTATTTTATTGATAGAAGCAATAAAACAACCCTTCAAGAAGTACAATCAAAGCACTTTACAAACTACAATAAAGAGATAATAAATTTTAGCTTTTTACAGCCCACTTATTGGTTCACATTTAAATTAAAATATGACCAAGATCAAATAGCTAAGAAGTGGTGGTTATATATTGATTATCCGCATTTAGATTTTGTAAGTCTTTATATCTTAAATGAGAATAATGAAACTATTTTTCATCAAAAAGGTGGGGATTTAGAGCTAATAGCAAAAGAACAGTTACGTCATAATAACTTACTATTTTCTTTACCTAAAAGTAGTGTTGAAGTTTACACCTACTATTTACGTGTAGAAACATCAGGAAGTGTACTTCTTCCATTACAAATTATTTCAAACTCTAAACTACTAGAAGAGTCTAATTTTGCAAAAATATTGTCTGGTTTATACTATGGTATTCTTATGATTTTAATACTCTACACACTTGTAACATTTTTGGCTACAAAAGAGAAAGTCTATGGTTTTTATATACTTTTTATTCTCTCTTATGGCTTATGGCAACTCTCCTATGATGGACTAGGAATACTCTATTTTTGGGGTGACAGCTATTGGATGAGAGAAAAAGCAACTGTATTTTTCATCTTTACAAGTACTTTTTTCTTACTGCTTTTTAGTAAAACACTACTCAAAGCTAAATTACATATGCCACGGTATAATCGCTTTTTATTAGAGCCTCTGACATATATAGCTATTATTGGTATAGTTGCTTCAGTAGTTCTTCCTTATAAGTACATTATAGTTTTAGGATCTCTTTTATCCATCATTGTCTCTGTTTCTCTTTTTATAGGTGGTTTAATCGTTCTTAAAAAAGATTACTATTCTATAAGACTGTTTGTTTTAGGCTGGACTATTTTTCTTACAGCTACTGTACTTTTTGTCTTAAGTAAATTTAATTTTATAGATGGTTACATAGTTATGCAGTATGGACAACAAATAGGTTCAGCTATAGAGCTAACACTTTTTTCTGGTGCACTTATGCAACACTTTAATAACCTAAAAAACGAGTATACAAAAAAACTCAAAGACCATAACAAGAACCTTGAAGAAATGGTCGCTCAAGCCCTACAAAAAGAGCGCCAAAATGACCAGATACTTATAGAACAGTCTAAGCTTGCATCTATGGGTGAGATGATAGAACAAATAGCGCATCAGTGGCGCCAACCTTTAAATAATATTGGTCTTATTAACCAAGATTTTTACTTTAAAAAAGAGCTTAATAAACTCCAAGAAGAGGATTATAAAAGACTTCATACACTTATAGACACAAATATATCTTATATGTCGGATACTATAGATGACTTTAGAAACTACTATACAAGGAACCAAGCTAAAGAAATCTATGATTTACATGATGCTATTGGTACTATATTACATATAGTTGAAGCAACTTTCAAACACTATAGAATTAAGATATCTTTAGATATTGAAAAAAATATTTATGTATATAATATTAAAAATGAGCTCTTTCAAGTTTTTCTTAATATCTTAAATAATGCAAAAGATGTTTTACTTTCTCAAGGGATTACAGATAAGAAAATAACTATACGATTAAATAAAAATAGAGATTTTGCTTTTGTCAAAATAGAAGATAATGGTGGTGGTGTTTCAGAGAAAATTATTTCTAAAATATTCAAGCCCTACTTTACAACTAAGTCCCAAAAAAATGGAACAGGAATAGGTCTTTATATGTCTAAAGAGATTATTGAAAAAAATATGTTAGGAACATTAGAAGTAGAAAATATAAATGAAGGTTGCTGCTTTAGCATACAGCTTCCACTTCATAAAAAAGACTCCTAAAGCGATTTATTATCATTTGGTGGATATAATAACAAAAATAATATTATGATTATGGGGTTTACATGCAGTTATTAGATGGTAGAAAGCTTTCAAAAAAAATAGAACTTCAAGTAAGTGATGAAGTAAAGAGACTTAAAGAGACTTGTGGTTGTACACCTGGTTTAGCGGTTGTTTTAGTAGGTCAAGATCCAGCAAGTGCTGCTTATGTTGGTATGAAGAAAAAAGCATGTGACCGTGTAGGGTTTTACTCTATCACCCATGATATGCCGGAGACTATCTCACAAGAAGCAATTGAACGTACTATAATCAGTATGAATGAAAACCCAAGTATTGATGGCATTCTCATTCAGCTTCCACTCCCTGCTCAAATAGATACTACAAAACTTTTAGAGCTAGTAGATCCAGCCAAAGATGTAGATGGTTTCCACCCTTTTAATGTAGGTCGTCTTGTAACTAATCTTGATGGTTTTGTACCGTGTACACCACTAGGTGTTATGAAAATGTTACATGAATACGACATTGATGTTAAGGGTAAAAACTGTGTTGTCATTGGTGCTTCAAATATTGTAGGTAAACCAATGGCATCACTCCTTTTAAATGCAGAAGCTACTGTAGAAATCTGCCATATTTATACTGATGACCTTAAAAAGCATACATTAAACGCAGATATGATTTTTGTTGGTGTTGGTGTTATAAACCTAATAACTGAAGATATGGTTCAAGATGATGTAGTTATAGTTGACATAGGTGTAAGCCGTACGCCAGAGGGTAAGCTTGTTGGTGATGTAGACTTTGAAAACGTAAGTAAAAAATCTTCTTACATCACTCCAAGCCCGGGTGGTGTTGGTCCGATGACTATCGCTATGCTTTTAAGTAATACACTTAAAGCTGCTAAAATAAATGCTCAAAAGAAGAACAGCTAAATGAAAACCAACCTTACAAAACTCTATAGATGGTCTAACTCTTGGACTGGAACTATAATCATCGTTCTTTTTGTTATATTTTTTATTGCTCAAGCCTTTAGAATCCCTAGTGGTAGTATGAAAGATTCCCTTCTTATAGGAGATCACCTTTTTGCGAAGAAGTTTGCTTATGGTGTATCGATGCCACATATTCCTTTTTTAGAGATATCTATTATGCCTTGGAGTGATTCTCTTCGTCTCATTGATGGTGATACTCCTGAGCGTGGAGATATAGTCATCTTCAGATATCCGAAAAATGTGAAGCAACACTTTGTAAAGCGTTGTTTTGCACTTCCGAATGATGAAGTACTCTTTACAGATAAAAATGAACTTTATCTTAGACCAAGTGAAGGTGATAAGTTTATTTATGAAAACTATCCAAAAGAAAAAATAGTTACACTTCTAGGAAAATTATGGGTTAAAAACCCTATGGCCAATGATCATCATGGAATTCACAATGATGAAAATCATAATATTTATGAAGATTATCTTCAAACATATCTTTATGAAAAAGATGCAGTAGATATGACACCTGTAAATATTCGTGAAATCTCTACAAAATACAACCTACCTTTTAATGGTTTTTACACAAAAGTCAAAGAAAAAAACTACTATATGATTGGTGATAACCGTGACCATTCTAATGATAGTCGCTTTTGGGGAAGTGTACCTTATGACAATATTGAAGGCACACCTTGGTTTATCTACTTCTCAGTTGATGACAACTGGGAAATCAGATGGGATAGAATGGGGAAAACACCCACAGATTTAGAACAACCTATACACCTAGACAAAGCAATAAAAGAAAGAATAAGAACAGATAAAGACTACCATGGAATCACTTGATATACTTAAAATTGTAGCTGCTGTTTTAGCACTTGCAATTGCCATCATTGGTCACGAAATTATGCATGGTTGGGTTGCCTATATGTATGGCGATACAACTGCAAAAAATGCAGGACGTTTAACTATAAATCCTATAAGTCATGTTGATATGGTTGGAACACTTATTGTTCCCGCAACTATGTACTTTTTACCTATGCTTTTTGGAGCTGATAGTGGCTTTCTTTTTGGTTGGGCTAAACCCGTACCTATAAATACGGCTACAGTCATTCGAAATGGTGGTTATAACGCAGCTATGCAAGTCGACCTAGCCGGAATTGTTTATAACTTTACTATGGCTGCGTTTGCTTCTATAGCACTTGTTGCTATGAGTCAGCCCACAACTGCTGACTCACTTTACTATGTATTTGCATATCTACTTGTATTTCAAGTTCTCGTTATAAATGTAGTCCTTGGAGTCTTTAATCTTCTTCCCGTGCCACAATTTGATGGGGCCCACTTTTTAATGCACCTTGCATTAAAATACAAGGTAAATGCAGTAGCAGAGTTTTTTTACAAAAATGAGCGTTATGGAATTATAATAGTTTTAATAATTTTAATGACACCACTTAAGGACTATGTCCTATTTTTACCAGTTCAAACCATTCTTGGTTTACTACTATCTTAAGGAGATTAGATGAAGTTTTTTGTTGCAACAGATCATGCAGGAATAGAGTTAAAAGATTATACAGTTGCACTGTTACGTGAGAAAGGTCATGAAGTTCAAGACCTAGGACCTTACTCAAAGGACCGTGTTGACTACCCTGATTATGCACATAAAGTAGCTACTTCAGTTTTGGAAAATGCTAATACTCACGGTATATTAATCTGTGGTAGTGGCATTGGTATGAGTATGGCAGCTAATCGCCATGAGGGTATTCGTGCTGCACTCTGTCACGATGCTTATACTGCAACTGTCGCTCGTGGCCATAATGATGCTAACATTTTATGTTTTGGTGAGCGTATAGTTGGAAAAGGTGTTGCTGAGTCTATTTTAGATGCTTGGATAGCAGGTTCATTTGATGGTGGCCGCCACACAGGTCGAGTACAAAAGATAGAGCTTTAAGAAAAAAAATTTAAGGACATATTAATGTTTTGGGAATGGTCACTTTTAACTATACTTTCTATTGTTTCTGTGTATCTTTTTGTCAAGATGTACTACTTTAAAAGTATTACAAACAAAGAGCAACGCAGTAATGATCTTATGAAGCTAACACTGCATGAAGCTGAGATACTTATTCGTAAGTACCAGATTCAGCTCCAACGTGCTCTTGGTAATGTGGATATTTTAAGTGAAGAACTTACAAAACTTCGTAATGAGCTTAAAGTACTTAAGGGTAGAAACTCTAAACACAGACAAGAAACAGATAGACTAAATGGTAAGATTAAAGCCCTTGAGGGTAGAATCGATGCACTACTATAAGGGAATAAAATGGTACTAAGTAATACAGAACGTAAAATTATTGAAAACTCAATTAGAGATATTAAAGACTTTCCCAAAGAGGGAATTATTTTTAAGGACATTACAACACTTTTAAATAATGCAGAAGCTTATGGTGTGTTAATGAATCACCTTTATACTCGCTATAAGGCATACGACTTAGAATATATAGCGGGTATTGATGCCCGTGGTTTTATCTTTGGAGCAGCTTTAGCACAGATGTTACAAATAGGTTTTGTTCCTATTCGTAAAAAGGGAAAGCTTCCATACACTACATTTAGTGAGAAATATGCCCTAGAGTATGGGGTAGATGAGATAGAAGTTCATATAGATGCCTTTGGTGAAGAAAAAGGAGCAAGAGTACTCATAATAGACGACCTAATAGCTACTGGTGGCACAGCTAATGCAGCAGCCACTTTAGTAAACCAAACGGGTGCTAAATGTGTTGAGTGCTGTTTTATCATCGGTCTTACATTTTTAGATGGTATTAAAAAATTAGAAGAAAAAACTGAAGTTTATTCACTTATAGAGGTTAATTAATGTATATTCCAAAAGCATCACAATTTGATCCAGATGAAAATGGACACTTCGGTATCTTCGGTGGCCGTTATGTTCCTGAAACTCTTATGCCAGCCCTTCTTAAACTCAAAGAAGAGTATGACTCTATTCGTTTTGATGAGCAGTTTTGGAAGGAAGTACACTACTACTTAAATGATTATGTAGGTCGTCCTTCTCCTCTGTACTATGCAGATAACATCTCAAAAGAGCTCGGTGCAAAAGTTTACTTTAAACGCGAAGACCTAAACCATACAGGTGCTCACAAAGTTAACAATGTAATAGCTCAAGGACTTATGGCTAAACGTCTTGGTTATAAAAAGATTATTGCTGAAACGGGTGCAGGACAACACGGTGTTGCTACTGCAACTATCTGTGCGCTACTTGGTTTAGAGTGTGAGGTTTTTATGGGTGCAAAAGATGTAGAGCGTCAAGAACTCAATGTCTTTCGTATGAAACTCCTCGGTGCTAAAGTAAACTCTGTAGAGAGTGGGTCTCGTACACTTAAAGATGCTATGAATGATGCTATTCGTCACTGGGTAACAAATGCAAGAGATACTTTTTATATCATAGGAACAGTGGCCGGTCCCCACCCTTACCCTATGATGGTAAGAGATTTTCAAGCTATTATTGGTTGGGAAGCTCGTGCTCAGATACTAGAAAAAGAAAATAGACTTCCTGACCATATTATTGCCTGTATTGGTGGTGGTTCAAACGCTATTGGTATGTTTCAGCACTTCTTAGAAGATGAGAGTGTTGAGTGTATTGGTGTTGAGGCTGGTGGACTTGGTGTTGAGACAGATAAGCACGGTTGTTCTTTAGAGAAAGGTCGTCCAGGAGTTTTACACGGTCAAATGTCTTACTTACTGCAAGACGAAGATGGTCAAATACTTGAAGCACACTCTATAAGTGCAGGGCTTGACTATCCAGGAATTGGGCCAGAGCACGCTTTTCATAAAGAGAATAAAAGTGTTAGTTATGGAAATATTACCGATCAAGAGGCTCTTGATGCTTTTGTATGGTTAAGCCAAAAAGAGGGAATTATCCCTGCGTTTGAGTCTTCTCATGCGGTAGCTTATCTTAAAAAACTACCAAATATAAAAGATAAACTCATTATCGTAAACCTAAGTGGACGTGGTGATAAAGATATGATTCAAGCTAAAGATCTGCTTCACTTTAACTAATTGCAACCTTCCCGTAAGTTTGTTTCTTCGCTTCACCAAGAGCATATTTTGCTCTTGAGACTACTTCTTGTACAGAATCATCTTCACAAAATGTAGTTATTCCAAATGCAAGATCTGGTTTCATACCTTGCATAAGTTCTAGGTTTGCAAGTTTAGCTTTTAACTTGTGCACCACTATACCAGCTGCTTTTATATTAGAATTGGTAAGAAGCATCATAAACTCTGCCCCAACCCATCTAGCTAATACATCTGAATCCCTAATTAAAGTTTTCAATTCTCTAGCAAACAAAGCAATAATTTTTTCACCATATTCAAAACCAAATATAGATGTTTTATCTACATTAAGTAGACTCATATATACGATGCTTGTATCTATCTTATATCGTTTATATGCACTCACTTGATGTTTTAAGATTGCTTGCATATGCATTTTTGATGAAGATTTTGAAAGTTGATCCATTGTTGCTAACTGTCCGAGTTTATCTATTCTAAGTTTATACTCTTTTATCTTATGTGATTGAAGGTAGTGATATTTTACACGTGAGAGTATCTCATTTTTATCAAATGGCTTCTTAATATACTCTGAAATACCATGATCAAAACACTCTTGAAGTTTTTTCTTATCGTGTTGTGCAGCATTATCAAGATAAACTACTGGAACTTTTACAGCATTGTCAGTATGAGAGAGATCCACTAATTCTTTAGAAGAAGTGTATGTTATATGTGAGTTAGCTAAAATAAGGTCATACTCTTCCATCTGTACTGCTTTAAAACTCTGTTCATCTAAAACAGATATACAGGTGAAATCCTCTTCTGTAAAAATTCTATCAAGAACATCAAAGTTTTTTTGACTATTTTCTAATATTAAAATTTGTTTTTTTATCATGTACAATTGTAGCATATTCTTTTGTTAATATTACCCTCTGTAAATATTCTTTTGATAGAATATTGTTAGAATTAAAACTATAGGAGTACACAATGCAAATTACACCAAATATGGATATAAATATAGTACCAAATGGTACTGTTTTAAATGTAACACTTAAAGCAAGAGGAAAACTTACTCATGGAGACTATGAAGTAATGGTTCCAATGCTCTCTCAAGCCATTACAAGTATGCCAAACATAAAAGTAAATATGCTTTTAGATGCTACTGAGTTTGAAGGTTGGGAAATAGAAGCTGCTTGGGATGATTTTAAGTTTGGTATGGAGTATAAAGATACATTCTTAAAAATTGCGATTGTTGGTACTGAAAAATGGCAAGAGTATATGGCTAAAATGGGCGATTGGTTTATGGATGGTGAGGTAAAATTCTTTTATGACCTATCTGAAGCTCAAGAGTGGCTAAAGTAATACTATAAATAATTTTACTCTAGCCGAAGAGATATGGCATGCTATTACTCATGGACTTGGATTACTTCTTAGCATTATAGGTCTTGTAGTTTTAGTTGCATATGCGACTCTTAACGGTGAGACAAGGGTTATAGTAGCAAGTACTATTTATGGGACAACTCTTCTTGTTATGTATGGTTCATCTACACTCTACCATGCCATTACTCATAAAGGAATTAAAGAGCTCTTTCAGACTTTTGACCATGCTTCTATTTACTTACTTATAGCAGGTTCATACACACCTATCACCCTACTCTCATTAAATAGTCACTTAGGAAACTATATACTCACTTTTGTGTGGAGTTTAGCTGCGTTTGGAATCTTTATGAAGTTTAAGTTTCCAGGAAGATTCGAAGTTCTTTCTCTCACTCTTTTTGTAGTTATGGGGTGGTCCATAGTTATAGCCATTTCACCACTACGAGAGGTTATGGCTGATAATGGCTTTTACCTTTTAGTGGCAGGTGGTCTCTCGTATACTCTAGGTGTTTACTTTTACATAAATGACTCTAAACCCTACTTTCATGCAGTCTGGCATCTTTTTGTTTTAGCTGGAAGTCTCTTTCACTATTTTATGACTCTGCTCTACATTATCTAACCCTTATCCAAGTTTCGCTATTATCTATCATAAATAAATTATATGGAAGATACTATGAACATTCAACTACTCAACCAAAATATTGCTGATGCAGCAAGTGATATCTCTTTAGAATATATAACAGAAAAAGAGCTTAAAAAAACTAAGAATAAAAAGCTTTTAAAACTTGCAGGTTTTAAAGCTACTCAAGACTCTATATGTTTTTTACATGAGAAGAACACTCTTATATGTGGTGTAGAGGAGCTGAATGCTGAAAATGTAAGAAGTGTTTCTGCAGTTGCTATAAAAGCCCTTAAAAACACAAACTATAAAAGTGCAAATATCGCTATAGATGATATGAACCTTATTCCTGCTCTTGTGGAAGGTTTTATTCTTGGTGGATATGACTATGAAGTTTATAAGTCTAAAAAAACGAAACTAGCTCTTAAAGACATCTCTCTTATCTACACAAAAGATGACTATAAAAAAGCTATAAAAGTTTTTAGTGACGCAGTTATAGTAGCGGATGCGACTTGTTTTACTCGTGACATTGTAAATACTACTCCTGAAGACTTAAACCCACCATCATTTGCGAAGTTAGCCAAAGAGTTAGCAAAAGAGAATGGACTTGGATGTACTATACTTAATGAAAAAGCTCTTAAAAAAGAGAAGTGTACGGCAATGCTAGCAGTAGGTCGTGCATCTCGTCACGAATCGCAACTCATTCATCTTTCATACAAACCTAAAAATGCAAAGAAAAAAATTAACCTAATTGGAAAAGGTCTTACTTACGATAGTGGTGGACTTTCACTTAAACCCGGTGCATCAATGGTAACTATGAAAATGGACAAGGCAGGTGCTTGTGCTGTTCTTGGAATCATAAAAGCGGCATCTGAGATGAAACTAGATGTAGAGATAAATGCATTTATAGGTGCAGTTGAGAACATGATAGGAGGAGATGCTTATAAACCTGATGATGTACTTGTAGCTCGTAGTGGAAAGACTATAGAAGTGAGAAATACAGATGCTGAAGGGCGTTTAGTTCTTGCTGATGTTTTAGACTATGCACAAGACAAAGTTAAAGCTGACTACATGTTTGACTTTGCAACACTTACTGGTGCTTGTATGGTGGCTGTAGGACAGTATACAACAGGTGTTATGGGACACTCTAGTCATCTTAAACATGAACTGGGTAAAGCGGCACATACTTCTGGTGAGTTAACAGCATCTTTACCATTTAACAAACACCTCAAAAAACAGATAAAAAGTGAAATAGCTGACATCTGTAACATCTCAAACAAACCATATGGTGGAGCGATTACTGCTGGACTTTTCCTTGATGCATTTATAAAAGAAGAGAACAAAGATAAGTGGCTTCACTTTGACATAGCGGGATCAGCATATACTGAGTCTCCTTGGGATGTTAATGTTTATGGTGGCACAGGTGCAGGTGTGCGTTTTATGACACAGTTTTTAAAAAATATTAAATAGAATAAACTATGGTAGCTTCTCCTTAACATAATAGTAGCCCTAAAGAATGTAAGAGAAAAATTATAATTTTGTGATATAATTCGCAAAAATTTAAAGGTACCTAATATGAGTTTATCTCCTAAAACAGTAGAAATAGTAAAAGCAACAGCTGCTCCAGTA
>Ga0256826_1000840_pt1 | contig 19145 bp, 16 predicted proteins | sample CV79metaG_FD_185975 | JGI IMG/M metagenome (GOLD analysis project Ga0256826, IMG submission 185975) | Hydrothermal vent microbial communities from East Pacific Rise, Pacific Ocean - CV79 | ecosystem: Environmental > Aquatic > Marine > Hydrothermal vents | place: Pacific Ocean: East Pacific Rise...
GCGGTTCCTCCTGTAATGATAGTCCCTAGTAAACCAGCGATAGACCCAAGCAGGAAAAAACGGGCAGACTGATTATTCTGTTTGAGTGCGATAAGACCAATACTAACAGCAAAAATACTAAAGAATGTTGAGTAGATAATAACAAGAGGCATGGTGAAGGCATAACCACCACTCCATGTTGCCATTAGTGTTGTTGTGATGAGAAAAACAATGAAATATTTTGAAAATGTGTAGATTTTAGGGTGTTGTGTGGCAGTTTGTAAAAAGGCATTGGCAAAAAAGAGTCCGGTATAGATATAAAAACTCATAAAGATTGCAACGGAGTAGTTATGCCATGAAGGTGAGTTTGGCCAAAAGTATTTATATAACAGACCATTATAAGAAGAGAGCATTAAAAGAAAACTAACTAGATACAAAACATAGTAGGCATAGGTTTTGTCTCGTGAACTTAAAAAGAGAAAAAAGTTATAAACAAGCATGGCAATAATAACACCATAAATAAAGGTCATCTCTTGTAGAAAGTCGGCATGATGTAGTAAAAAGGTAGTACACTCTTGCAAAGACATATTAACAATAAAGGGGTCTCGTGTTTGGACACTGACATAGATATCATGGATGCCTGGTGGGATGTTGAGCTCGAAGTTTATTTTTGTAGCATCAACAGCACGTACATCAAAGTTAAAGGTGTCTCCACCTTGGAAATGAATGTCTTTATTATTTTCATCTTTATAGTAGATATTGATGTTGTCAAGCCATGCTTCGTGTAAGGCCAAAATACGTGTTTGTGTTTTTGAAGTGTCATTTTGAACACTAAACCGGTACCAATATACAGCGTCGGTTGGAAGGTGTGCATCAATAGTACTTTGAAGTGCATGGAATTTAGAGGTACCTAAGGCTGATATCTCTTCATAGCTTTGTGTTGCACTAGAGTCTTCATAAACATGAAGGTAAGCGCCTATGGAGTCATAATTTTTGTTAATATTAAGAGGAAGAGTGTGTGCCTGAAGTGTTAGGGATAAAAATAAGAAAAATAAAATAAGTATGCGCATTGATCGCCCTTAAAATGTAAAGAAGTTTAAATGTAAAAGTATAATGTTATTTAACTAAAAATAATACCATAAATTAATAATATCTAGATTATACTATAAGTATGAATATAACAAATACAAATAAATCTGTTGTTATTATAGGTGGTGGATACGGTGGTATTCGTGCCATGCAAAAGCTAAGCTTATCTTCTAATATAAGCATTACTTTAATAGATAGAAATCCTTATCACTACTTACAAACAGAAGCATATGCACTTATTGCGAACACCGCTACTTTGACAGATGTGACGGTAGATTTAGTTGCCTTATGTAAAACCTATCCAAATGTAACCTATATCAAATCTAATGTAGATGCTATTAACTTAGAGGCAAAAACAGTAGTATACACAGGAAAAACACTCGCTTATGATAACTTGATAATGGCATGTGGAAGTCATACCAAGTTCCCAAAAGCGATATTAGGCTTACAAGATTATGCCCATGGTGTTAAAACACTTCATCGTGCCTTTAAGTTTAAGCAGCAGTTTGAACAAGAACTTTATGAACGAATGCAGAGTGAGGATGATCACTTCTGTAAGGCATTTAATGTAGTGATTGGTGGTGCGGGTCTAAGTGGTGTTGAGGTAGCTGCTGAGATGGGGCATTTTGCTAAGAAGTTTATGCGGGACAATCGTATGATGTGTGAAGGCATTAAGATTTATCTTATCGCTTCTCGTGATACGTTACTTGATAACATGCACCCCTACTTACAAAAAAAAGCACAGACACGTCTTAAACGTTTAGGCGTTGAAGTGCTTTATAAAACACGAATTGTTGAGGTGAAAGCTACTGAAGTGTTATTAAGTAGGGGAAGTGTTATTGCCTTCGATTTTATGATATTTGCAGGGGGTGTTGAAGCCTCTTCTTTAACAAAATCATTAGGATGTCCTCTCAATACTAAAGGACAGATTCAGGTAGAGAAAACACTGCAAATACAGTGTCATAAAAATGTTTATGCTATTGGGGACGCGGCTGCTCTTGAAGATGCACAAGGCGTGAGTATTCCTGCAACTGCGAATGCGGCTGAAAAGTCTGCTGAAATAGCGGTGAAAAATATTTTACTACAACTCCAAGGTCAACGCCCTCAACATGCTTTTATTAAGTTAGAGGGGATACTAGTTGCACTCGGAGGTAGAAGTGCGGCAGTAGTGCTTTTTGATGTTTTTAAAGTATCAGGGTACTTGGGATATCTCTTAAAGAAGTTAATTACTTGGCACTATAAATACCTCTTAGATAAAGAGGCTTTTAAAGCGTATAAGGCAATGAAACGAGATGAACGTGAGCAGAGGTTAGCAGCTAAAAAGCAAACATAAACTGCGAAAGTATGATAATAATAACAACAAGGGTAAAAGGGAATAGGTGAGAGGTAAATACAAAAGGATTGATTTTAAAGAGCTTTTGATTAAATCCACGTATCCCTAGCCATAAACCTAAAAATGCTTTAAAAGATAAAATCCACTGAAAAGTAGAAAGACCTTCGGGTGCAATAGGTCCAAAAACGTGTGAAATCATATAGATACCAGTACCCACAACTACAAAGAGAGAGTAGGGAACAACTTTACGTACATGCATCATAATGGCTTCACGTGCTTTGGTATGTTCTGCATCATTGAGAGTTTGTGGCATTTTAGAGAGAAAAAAGATATCAACAAAAAGAAAACCGCCATAAATAAAAGCGGCCAATAGATGAATGGTGTGAATCGTTGTGTAAAAGATGATAGCGCCTTTTTAAAAAATAATTTGTAGTATAACCATTTGAAACCTAAGGGATATTGACACCTATCAAGTTGGTTTAGATTAACTTTAGGGTGATAAAATAAGGTACTACATTAGTAAATAGGAAAATATGCAATACCTTAGTATTATTTTAACCTTCATTATTGTTATTTTACTTGTAGTGCTCTATCAACAATGGCAAAAAAATAGAGTATTACAAAGAGCTCAAGATAAAAGTCTTTCTAATATAAAACTACATACTTTAGAAACTTATCTAGAAACGATAACCGAACGTATTATTATTATGCACTTTAGCCTTGATGGAAAAATTGAAAAAGTCTCAAATGCCTATGAAAATATCTTTGGCTATCCTAAAAGTGCGCTTATTGGACATAGTATTGATAAAAATCACTTTTCACCTGATCGAGAAGACAAACCAATATGGCAAGTGCTAGAAGATGAGGGCTCTTTTGAAGGTGCTATGGAGTTGTATAGTTCTGAAGGGGAAAGTTATTGGATGTATAAACAGATTGTTAAACATCTTAATGACAAGGGTGAGCATATAGGTTATATCGCTATCTCCAATGATATTACCGCTGTTAAAGCTTTTGAAGAACAACAGCAGTTTTTAATAGATCAGTCACGTCATGCGGTTATGGGAGAGATGATATCAATGATAGCCCACCAGTGGCGCCAACCCCTATCTACTATTGCCTCTATTGTAAGTAACACCCAGATAGACATTGAACTTAACTCTTTAGATATTATACGACTCAAACATGATGCCACAAAAATCGAAAATATTCTCGAACACCTTTCTAATACCATCCAAGATTTTCACAGCTTCTTTAAGTCTGATAAACAAAAAATGCAAACAAATATCGCAAAATTGGTGAATGATGCAATTGCTTTAATTGATTTTAAATTAAATGGTATTGATATTGAAATACAGATTGATGATAAGGTGACGATGCTTTTGCTTGAGAGTGAACTTTTACAAGTGATTATCAACCTTTTAACCAATGCAGCAGATGCTACTAGCCAAAGTGAGTTTCCTGTTATATTGATTAGTTTACAGGAATATGAAAAACATATGACACTGCTAATTAGTGATAATGGTACAGGAATTAAAGATAATATTATGAATAAAATATTCGACCCATACTTCTCAACTAAATCAAAAAATGGTACGGGTTTAGGGCTTTATATCTGTAAGACCATCGTTGAAAAACATCTAGAGGGAAAAATAAAAGTACAAAATCTCTCTAGAGGATGCCGTTTTATAATAGAATTACCCTATAAGGAGTCCTGATGCGACTGCATGAAGTAGATACTATCGCTGAGGTTATTTTACAGCTAGAGACTTATATTGACTACTGTATTGAAACTGATAATAGGATGGGCTATTTTGCTTCTCTCTATTGTAGTGTGACAAAAGAGGTTCAAAAAGGTATTGTAACAGGACGTTTTGAAGATGGAAAACGGATGGAAATCTTAGATGTTCATTTTGCGAACTTCTTTTTTAAATCAACGCAAGAGGCTTCTGATGTATGGAAAGTTGCCTTTGATAGTGCTAAAACCTCTCGTTATGTGCTTCTACAACATCTTTTATTGGGAATGAATGCTCATATCAATTTTGATCTTGCTTTGGCAGTGACTAAAAGTGTTTCGGAGTATGATATGCCCAATTTGTATCATGATTATGATGAAATAAATAGTATTCTAATTGAACAAATTGATGCAATGCAAAATGCTGTTAATCGTAGTTGGTGGCCTTTTAAAGTACTTGATTTTATTGCTTTGAGGTTTGATGAAGCAGTAGTAGGATTTAGTCTTATTAAAGCCCGTGAAAGTGCTTGGAATTTTGCATTAAAACTACAACGTGATAGTGATAATACAACCCAAAACATGATGCAAGAACTCACCCTCTCTTATGCACAACAAGTGCAAAATCCTAAAGGATTTTTAGTTGTTTTAACGTGGCTCAATCATCTTTTTGAACCAAAATCTGTTACAAAGCTGATTCAAATAATTCGTAACTAAGTGTTTTTTTCTTACCCGTCTAGTTATGTGATATAATCTGCATTTTTTAAACTACCTTCCTCATTAATTTTACACTAATTTTTGTTAGATTATAACTATTAAAGCGATACAGGAGACGTTATGAAAACAGATATTAAAACACAAACTTATCAACCTCTCAATATTAGTAAACTTGACGAGATACAGGTCTCTGCACAAGAATATACTAAAGTAATGACCTTACAATTTGAAGTATTGCGTTTAATTGCAAGTGGTTCTGATCTTGATGTTGTGTTAAATAGACTCTGTTATCTAGGAGAGTCTATGTTGGAAGGTTCAGTTGCTTCTATTATGATTCAAAATATTGAAAGTCAACTCCTTCAAGTAGCAGCTGCTCCCAGTATCCCTGTTGAGGCAATAGGTGCATTAGATGGCTTAAGACCAGGAGTAAATGCAGGGTCATGTGGTAATGCTGTTTATTTAAATGAACCTATGTATGTACAAAATACTTTTGAGGATGATCGGTGGCAGGATCTGCGTCAATTAGCTATCGATTTTAATATCTGTTCATGTTGGTCTATGCCAATACGAAACGAGAAAGCACAAGCTATTGGCTCGTTTGCACTTTCATCTTTTGAACACAGATTACCTTCAGCATTTCACAAACTAGTGCTACATACATGTGCATCTATAGTAGAAATAGCGTTGAAAAAAGACTCACAAGACAGTGTTATTCAAACGCAACTCGACAAATTAACTACATTCGCTGTAGCCACTGAGTATGCTGCTGAAGGCATTGTGATTACAAATTATAAAAATGATATTATCGAAGTAAATCCTGCTTGTAGTCATATTTATGGATACAAAGCTGCTGAGATGTTAGGAAAAAATCCTAAGATGTTCTCTTCGGGTAATCATGACAGTGATTTTTATAAAGATATGTGGAGTTCACTTAGTACGATGGGAACATGGTCAGGTGAAGTACGAAACAGACGCAGTGATGGATCGCTCTTTTACCAATGGATGAGTATTACACGTATTCCTGCTAAAGAGGAGCAAGATATTAAATATATTGCGCTTTTAAGTGACATTAGTGAACTCAAAGATGCTCAAGAAAAATTAGGAAAAATTGCTTACTATGATGTTTTAACAAACTTGGGAAACAAAAATAGACTTGAACAAGTTTTTGATAATAACAGTAATGAAATGACACTTGTTTTACTCAATATTGATAATTTTCATTACCTTAATACAGTATATGGATTTAGTTTTGGAGATAAGATTTTAGTAGAGGTTTCTAAAATCTTAAAGCAGTGTATCTATACGGATGAAGTGTTTAGAACAGGTGGTGATGAGTTTGGGCTGCTTTATTATAATACAAGTAGTATGACTACGATTATTCGTTCGATTCAGCAAAAGTTTATTGATCGAAGTATTGTGATTGATGATGTGAAAATCAATATTTCTTTCTCTTATGGAGTCTCTTATGGTCAGGAAAAATTGTATGAAAATGCTATTTTCGCACTTAAACGGGCAAAAGAACTTGGTAAAAACCAGTTTTACGTTTATGATAAAGAAGCTGATTTTTTAAATAGAAAAAACAAAAAGAACTTCATAGTTTGGAGTAAACGTCTTTTTGATGCCTTGGAAAACTCCAATATAATTCCTTATTTTCAAGGGATACGCGATAACAATAGTGGTCTTATAACAAAGTTTGAAGTCTTAGCACGTCTTAATTTTGAAGGTGAAATCTATACACCTTATCATTTTATAGAACCCGCGCGATTATCTGGATTACTACCGCGTTTAACAAAAACTATTATTGATAAAAGTTTTGCCATCATGCAACAAAATAACTATGACTTTTCGATTAATATTAGTGAAGAAGATTTAAATGCAGAGTATCTTTTGAGTTACTTGAAAGATAAAATTGCACTTTACGATATTGATCCTAAACGTATTACACTTGAAATTTTAGAAGGGATTAACAGTACTAAAGATCATCTAGTACAACTCAATGCTTTAAAAGCAGCAGGATATGCTCTAGCTATTGATGACTTTGGAGTAGAAAACTCTAATTATGCACGTCTTTTAGATCTTGAGGTGGATTATCTTAAAATTGATGCGGAGTATATTAAAAATATAGATACTGATGAAAAAAGTCGTGAGATTACAGATGCTATTGTCTATTTTGCTAAAAAAAGTGGTATAAAATGTGTCGCAGAGTATGTACATTCGCAAGCAGTTCAAGATGTCATTTTAGATTTAGAAATAGAGTACTCGCAAGGATTTATCTTCTCTAAACCAAACAAAATACCCCAATCCCAGTATCTCAATTAGCCCTTTTTAAGGGCTATCTACTTAAAGGGAATAATTAATCACAACTATGTAATACTTCTTTTTTATAGGAGTAGTAATGATTAACAGTGAACTTTTTTTTAGAAAAGATAGTGAGGGAAATACGCTCTATTTCCCTTGGGGCTTTTTTAGTTCGGGGTATATTGTAGACAGTGACGATACCAAACAAATTATAATTAAATTTCAAGAGATAACAATCTATCTCAGTCTAGTTTTTGTAGGCATTATGCTGATAAGTACTCTTTTTTTTGAAGAGAATATATTGATGATGGTTGTGGCTTGGACAGGGATTATGCTACTATTTTTTGCGGGTATGTTTCTAAGACAACAACCTATTTTAGCAAAAATGCAAAAAAGTTCTATCAAACTTGGTATCAACGATCAAGCTTATGCTTCGGGTGTTCCCCTCTCCACTAAAAACCTCAAAGTTGTTTTAGTTTTGTTAATTGGGATGACTTTTGGGAGTATCTTTTACAGTTTTTTTGCAACAGGTTTATCAGAAGTATTTTTAATAATTGCCTTTTTTATGTTGAGTATTAGTGGCATCTACTGGAAAATACTTGTATGGAAAATAGACCAAGATCTTCACCCTCAAAACTATACAATGACTTTTGACACACAGCAAGCTATTGAAGTTGAAAATATGAAGTTTACACCTAAAAACATCATGGTTGTTTTAGGCTTATGTCTGATGATAGGAGGTGGTTTTTTCTGGTATATTCAAGATGCCCAAGATAAAAATACTCAGCGTCAACACCTCTATCAAACGATGGATGTTCCAACCTATGCAAACTATTTAGCCATACGTAATGCAAAAGGTGGACGGTTTGATAGTAATGCTTATATCTTTAGTGCTGATGCAAAAGCCAATAAATTTATATTAAATCTCTGGCTAAAAGATGAAAGTAACTTAGAAGCACAAACTCACAAATACAAAAGCCATCTCCGAAAACAAGCTTGTCAATCAAAGGCATTAAGTGGGTTTTTAAGAAAGGGCGGTGAAAATCACTATCGTTTTTATCCTTCTAAAGAGAGAGTTGACTTACAATTTGAAGTGGTTATAGTAAAAGAAGATTGCGAAGGGTATTAAAAAACTACACCAGAGAAGTTCTGGAGTAGCTACAAGGGCTTAAAGTGCCTTTGTGATGATACGGTTAAGACGACTGATAAAGCTTGTCATATCTTCAATTTCAACGCCGCTATAAAGTTTAGCTTGGTCTAGAAGTACAAATGAAGCATCATTAATAAGGTTCTGGTCCGCAGAATCTTTGAGTTTCATAATTAGCTCATGTTTTGGGTTGATTTGTAAAATAGGTTTCATCGGTGGCATTTCCGAGTTTTGTCCCATCTGTTTCATCATTTGTGCCATCATATAAGATGGATCTTCTTTATCTTCTTTGATATTAACAGGAGAGTCTGTTAAGTCGCTAGAAACAACAACTTCTTTTACATTGTCACCGAGAGCTGATTTAAATTCGCTGATAAGTGTTTCATACTCTTTTGCTGCTTCTTCATTCTCTTTCTTCTCATCCTCACTCTCTTCAAATTTTGCATCAGTAACATTAACTAGTGTGTACTCTTTATAGTCCGTTACCATTGGAAAAACGATAGTGTCGATCTCTTCGTTTAGAACCAGTACGTCAATGCCCTTAGCTTTAAAACGCTCTAAAGTAGGAGAGTTTTTAAGGATATCAAGCTTCATTTGACCGGTAATATAATAGATCTCTTTTTTCTCAGCATCAACATTACCTTCAGCACTTACAAAGCTATCAAGAGAGACTTTATCATCGCCATTCATAGTGTTAAAACGTAGTAGGTCTAAAATCTTATCACGGTTACCCATGTCAGCATAAAGACCCTCTTTCATAACGTTTCCAAACTCATTGATGAAGCTTGCATACTTCTCACTATCTTTTTTCGCCATTTTAGAAAGTTCAGAAAGTACTTTTTTAACGGATGCAGATTTTATTTTACTCATAACAGGGTTTGATTGTAAAATCTCACGACTCACATTTAGTGGTAAGTCAGCAGAGTCGATAACACCACGTAAAAAACGTAGGTAAGTAGGCATTAACTCTTTGTCATCATCGGTAATGAAAACACGATTGATGTAGAGTTTCACACCCGGTTGGTAGTCAACACGGTACATGTCCATAGGTGCTTTAGAAGGGATGTAAAAAAGTGTTGTATATTCAACAGCACCCTCTGCCTTGTTGTGCATCCACATAAGTGGTTCTGAAGAGTCATGAGCAATTGAGTTATAAAAGTCTTTGTATTCATCATCTGAAATATCTGACTTTGAGAGTGACCATAAAGCAGAGGCTTTGTTAATTTGTTCATTAACGATGGTTGTTTCAGCAGGTTTTGTCTCTTTACCCTCATCATCACGTTCTGCTGGAACAGTGTTCTCTTTATCCATAAAAATTGGAAAAGGAATGTGGTTTGAGTACTTTTCAATAACAGTGCTAATACGATGTGCTTCTAAAAACTCACCTTCATCTTCTTTAAGGTGCATGGTAATAGTGGTTCCATGACCTTCACGCTCTGTGTTTTCGATATCAAATTCGCCTGTTCCTTCTGAAGTCCATAAAAAGGCTTGATCTTCACCCGCTTTTTTAGTAGTAACTTCGATCTTATCAGCAACCATATATGCTGCATAAAAACCAACACCAAATTGACCAATTAACTGAGAATCTTTCTTTTGATCACCTGAAAGGTTCTCTAAAAATGCTTTAGTTCCTGACTTGGCAATAGTACCAAGGTTGTTCATAAGGTCCTCTTCATTCATACCAATACCAGAGTCAGCAATAGTTAACGTTTTTGCCTCTGTATCAACACTAATATCAATACGTGGTGCAAATGTTACCTCTTTGTAGTTAGGGTCTGTTAACACTAACATATTTAGTTTATCAAGAGCATCTGAACCGTTAGAAACGAGCTCTCGTAAAAAGATCTCTTTGTTTGAGTAGAGTGAGTGAATCATAAGTTGTAATATTTGATTTGCTTCGGTTTGAAACTGATGTTTTGCCATAATGTATCCTTTAAGTAATTGATTTTCAGGATTCTAACGAATTTTAAACAATAATGCAAGGAGTATCATTAAACTTGATAGCTTTCGACTAAAGGTTTGTTTAGAAAGGGCTCTTTTAGGGTCTCTATTTTGTTGTTATTCGCTAAAACGATCTTTGTAAGTACATTTTTGACAAAACACTTCAACCGCTTTACCCTCTTTAAAACCCGATAGCATTGCGGTTGCCCGAGGGGACTCAAGGATACTTTTTAAACTGTTGTCATGGAGGTTCCCAAGGTTAATCACTCCTTCACCATCAAGACAACACGGCACAACACTCCCGTTGGCTAAAATACCAATATGTGATTGCAAGCCATAACATGAAGCATGCGAATGGTGTTGTGAGTCCATAGAAGGCCACTCAAAGTAGTTATCAAAGTGCAAAAGAACTTTAGCGCCAAGACGAATTGACTTAGGACGTTCTTTATAAAGCGTGTCAAGGTTGAGTTCCACATCAAAGACTTTAGAGAGCTGTTTAAAAAGTAAACGATTAAAATCTGCTTCGCTACCCACTTCATCAAAGTTCCAAAGTCTCAAGTTGATAAAGGGTTTAGGATGGTGTTGTAGTTTATGACTACACATCTCCAAAACACTCTGCATGTACGCCTCAAAACTAAGTTTCAAACTGTTTTTGTTGAAAGCATTAAGAGAGATATTTACTTGACGTACTGCGGTATGAAAGAGGGTCTCAAAAGCAGTCTGTTTGAGATAGTAGCCACTGCTTGTTAAGGTGACTTCAAAGCCATGTTCTAGGGCAAGATCAAGATAACTATTCAGGTTTGAAAGGGTTAAAGGATCACCCATAACGTGAAAGGCAAGTTCTTTAGTATAGGGTTGTAGCTCTAAGAGAATTTGTTCAAAAAAGTTTAGCGTCATTGTTTGTGAAGGTTGTAGTTTAGGTGGACAGAAACTACAGGCTAACCCACAGATGTTAGTGACTTCGATATGGACACGGTGAAACTTCATAAAACCTCTTTGTACTTACTACTCTAACGCGTATTATGTGATGCGTAATACTAACAGATTATATTGAAAGTGGGGTGGGGTTAGAGAGATGCTAGTCTAAAAGACGTATCTCATTTAAGCTAAAGTCTTTAAGGTATGCACTTATACGCTCTATGGTCTCGTCAAAATGCTCGTTTTCTTTAACAAGGCTAACGGCAACTTTAACGTCTAGCTCAATAGAAAGATCCTCTTTGACAGCTGTTTGAAGGTTATGAGAGTAGTGGAGGGCTTGTGACGCCTCGTCCACCAAAAAGATAAGGACTAAAATTCGCTCTGACCAACGAACTAAAATACCATCTTGACGGATATTGGCCTTGATATGTTTGGCAACGATAGGGAGTAGTTCTTTATCGCTGTATACTTTGATCTCTTTGGTACAAGTACTTTTGATAAGTGTTAGCCCAATCTTTTTTTTGTTAAAGAGGGCACTATCTCTGACGCTATCTGCTGTATGTAAAAAATAGTCTTTATTAAAAGCACCGCTACTTTTATCAATATTCATCTCATTTTCAATCATAATACGTTTGATAAGATTGACAGAGATATCATTCAGCACTAAGAGGGTATATGCTTCATGAGAACTATCAACAGTGACACTAAAAGCACGCGGTTCAAACTCACTGTTTAACATACTAACAATTTTCTCATTTTCACCCAGTAGGTCTAAGGTCTCTAGCCATGTTTTGTTATCGAGAACTTTCTCTTTGTTGAAGTAGGCAGGATGGGGTACAAAGTTGTCTTCAAAAGGTCCATAACTTTCATTATAGGCAGTGACATTTTTAACACCAAAAAAAGTTTCTGCACTTTGGTTCATCATCAGTAGTGTTAATTCACTAAACACAAAGATAAGACTCTCTTGCATGTCGATGATGTTTTGTATCAGTTTTTCAGGGTTAATGATACGTGATGAATTTGACATATAACTCTTTTTAATAAATCTTACCACAACTTTTTTGAAAAAAGTGTTTAATAGCTAATTTTTGCGAGATAGAGTCCATTATGAGGTGCTAGTTTAACGTTGTACTTGTGGTGCCTTAAAAGTTGTTCTAGTAACTCTTCTTTGGTATGTTTATGCGCACTGATAGAGAGTAGAAAACCTACCATCAAACGAATTTGAGCACGTAAAAACCCATTGGCTTCAAAGGTTAAAACTGTTTTACCTTTGTGGGTGTAGACACGTGTTTTATAGATGGTACGCACAAAGCTTTTAACCTCAGAGCCTGTTTTCATAAAGTACTCAAAGTTATGTTCTCCTTCAAAAAGAGTAATAGCTTCTTTAACTTTTTCAAGATCTAATGAGGGTACAAAGCTTACAAAGTCTGCTTCAAAAGGGTTTGGTATGTTAGTTGAGATTATGTAACGATAGAGACGTTTTTTGGCACTGTAACGAGCATGAAAGTCACTGTTAACCTCAGATAAATGGCGAATATGTGTGCTACTTGGTAAGTGTTGGGCTAAAATATCATGAAGTTTTTGAACATCTTTCCAGTAGGGTGGCAGATCAAAGTGTATGACTTGTGCTGAGGCATGAACGCCTCTATCGGTACGTCCTGAAAAGTGAAGATGTGTTGTGATACCAATTTTTATTAAGGCAGTTTCGAGAACGCCCATAACGGTTTGGGGGTTCTCTTTTTGTATTTGTGAGCCAAAAAAATAGGCGCCGTTATAAGCGAGTGTGAGTTTAACACGCATTAAAATCTCGCTAAGATTTTCTGACGATAGATAACATAGGTGATAATTAACCAGCTAAAAAAGACAAGGGGTATGGTGTAAAAACCAAGAAGCCCTTGTAGCCCTATCGTCGCACCATAGTAGACAAGCAAGGAGCTAAAGAGATAGAGATAGATACGCCCTTTTTGATGGCGAACATGTACCACTCCAATACTCATTGCCATAAACAGGCTCATGAGTGGAAAGAGACTCATTAAAACATCGGTAATAAACATCTGTGTTTTATTATCACGCCGTTCAGGATCAAGCCAAAAGTCTAAGGTACTTCGGTATTGACGCAGGTCAGTGTGCATCATATCGTTGATAAACATAATGTCAAAATCCATCTGAGTCATCGTTTCTGCGGTGTAGGAGTAACCTTGTCCCGTTTTAAGTCGGAGTTTTAAAACACCCCCTTCATTTAAAACTTCAGCACTTTTAGCACCAATTAAGATCTCTTTTTCTTTGTCACGGTTGAAGAGAAAAACATCTCCATAAGAGTCATCTTTATTATCTTTACCAATGTACAAAAGCCAGTCACCAAAGTTGTGACCAAACTCAGAAGCGGAGAGGTTAAACTTCGCTTCACTCTGCTTATAACGCAAAAAATTGGTTGACAAAACTGTTGCGTGGGGAAACATCACAAAGAAGTCAAAACTGAGTAAAATAGAGAGAATAAGAGCCGGTTTAAGAAGTACTTTTAATAAAAAATTGGGCTTAATTCCTAATGAAAAGAGTACCACCATTTCATTGTCAGTTGAGAGTTTAAAAAGTGATAGCGTTGCTGCAATAAAAAAGGTTACCGGTAGGGTATAGAAAAAGATCTCAGGTAACACAAACAGATAGAGCTTAAACATCTCCCAAATACTAAGCTGAATTACTGAAGTATAGGTAGCAAGTTTAATTAAAAAAATGACCGATGCTATTGAAAACAGAGGCATAAATATAGAAAAAAACAGTAGGGAAAAGTTGGTAATAATATAACGACGTAGTCTATCCATACATTTTATCCAAGTAGTTCATAATAGGGGTATCTAGCATGTAAACTATAAAAGTCGCTAGTGCTAAGAAAGGCACAAAAGGAACACGTTTACTCTCTTCATCCTCATCATCAGCTAGTATCATCATCGCAGGTAGGGCTAATAGTGCTGAGAAAAAGATAGCTACAAGTGTGAGTTGTGCTCCAAGAAGTGCTCCCATTGTTGCTGCAATCATAATGTCTGCTTCACCCATAGCTTCAACAAAAGGGTAGGTGTGATAAGAAGCTACCCACGAGGCATTGTTACTCTTTTGAGAGGCTTGAGCACGTTTGGTTAAGAAGTACGAAAGTGAAAAACGTAACAGTGTAAAACCACCGGCAAAGAGTAGGGCATTGATAAGGTTGTTCACAAACATCGAAAGTGACCATGCTGAGATAATAGCTAAGAGGAGTGCTAGTAGGTTAAGGCTGTCTGGAACGGCTTTGTATTTGAAGTCGATAATAGAGAGTGCCAATAAAAGTAAAAAAACTGAGGCAATGCCAAAGGTAGGCAAAGAGATACCCATTTTAACAAAGATAGTAGTAAATATGATAGCAGAGAGTGCTTCAATGATGGGATATTGTATCGAGATACTATCATGACAAAAAGCACATTTTCCCCGTAAAAAGAGCCATGAAAAGAGTGGGATGTTGTGATATGGTTTGAGTGGTGTATGACACTTAACGCAGTGTGAGGCTGGAAAAGAGATGCTTTTACTTTGTGGCACGCGAATAATAACAACGTTTAAAAAACTACCAATGAGTAGTCCCAGTATTCCTATAAAAAGTAGTTCCATTATTTTAAGCCTCCAAAACGGCGTTCTATTGTTGTAAATTCATCTAAAATTTGTTCTAGTTTCTCAACACTAAAGTCAGGCCAGAGTGTTTTTGTAAAAAAGAGTTCTGCATAAGCGGCTTGCCATAACAAGAAGTTAGAAAGGCGATGGTCACCACCACTTCGTATGAGTAAGTCAACAGCTTGAGAGGAGTCTAGTGCACTGTTGAGTGTTGCTTCTGTTACTGTTTCTCCTTCAACTATAAGTCTGTTAACCGCGCGAACCATCTCATCTTTAGCCCCATAGTTTAGGGCAAGACTTTGAACCAGCCCATCACAATGGGCTGTTTTATCTTGAGTCTCTTGGATACGTTTTTGAAGGGAGTTCGAAAAACGACTAAGATCTCCAATCGCCTCAAAACGGATGTTATTATCGAGGTAGGTTGCTAACTCGTTTTTTAGATGTTTTTCTAGTAGTTTCATTAAAAATTCTACCTCAAGTTTAGGACGTTTCCAGTTCTCGGTACTAAAAGCATAAAGTGTCAAACGTTTGATGTCAGAATGTGCGGCACAGTACTCTGTAATTGTTCGAACAACTTGAGCCCCTTTTTCATGGCCTTTGACACGCTTTTCACCACGTGCTTCGGCCCAACGCCCATTTCCATCCATGATAATAGCAATATGTGAAGGAATATTACTCATATAGAGATATCCAAAATAGCACTATTGGTAGGCTCAAAAAGGGGGTTGATATCTTGGCTAAGTGTGATACTAAGATGGTAATGTTTAGGTAAAAAATTCAAATCGTCTTCCAAATAGTGTTGCGTGCTTTTAAAGGCCACGTCGAGATGTACCTGCAAGGACTCTTCTATCAACATAATAGTACCGGCTATGGGACCAAGATGATGGAGTGCTGCATAAAAATCGATAGCGGTTTTTTTAGTTTTGTCATTGTAACGTTTTTTCATTTGCAAAAGACCAAAACTAGCACGATATTGTAAGGGGATTTGTAAGGTATGTGCATTTAGTGCCAACAACTGCTGTGAAAGGTTTGCAAACTCCTCTTTTGAACTTGCCTGCGCCATTAACTCCACAATGCTGTTTTTATGAACACTAAGTGGTTCTTTGTTTTGTAGTAGTGAGAGAAACTCTTTTTCATTTAGATGAAAGGTTTTAGGGCTGTTTTCTAAAAGAAGGGTCGGTTTGAGTAGGAGTTTTGAAATATGAGGTTGATTATCTTTCATGGAAAGTTCTGCCCATATCTTTGTGTTGAGTGGTAGTGGCATATCTGAAGTGGTTTGGAATGTTTTAGCATTACTACTAACAAGATAGGTATCGTTTCCAAGACTTTTTAAAACATCAATTGAGAGGAGTTTCACTAAAGATTTGGCACTCTGAGGGGAGGTGTTAACAAGCTGAAGAAGGGCTTTCAACTCATTAGGATTAATATTCACAGAGCTTGTGCCTTAGTGATTACGGCTAAAGAGAGTGTGAGTTTATCGCTTTTAGGAAGAGAGGTGACACCTGATGGGGTGATAAACTCTATCTGATTATCTTCTGTTCCAAAACTGCTAGAATCTTTTAGAAGGTTAAGGCAGACAGCATCTACTGACTTTTTATCAATAAGTGAGCCGGCATTATGAAGGGCTGTTGCCTCATCCATCTCCGCTTTAAATGCTATAGTTTTAATACCTGTTTTATCAATAGTGCTCAATATATCATTGTTTTGTTTAAGCTCAATTGCCCATGAGTCACCTAACATCTCTTTTTTGAGTTTGCCTTGTTGTTCAAACGCAGGAAGATAGTCGCTCACCGCTGCTGCCATAAAAAGATAAGGTGTTTTTTGAATCAGTTCCAGAGCATCACCATGCATTAGTGAGGGTTTTGACATTTTCCCTTTTTTAGCAATGCGGATGGAGTCCACTAAGTACTCTTGCATCTCTGAAGCACTTTCAACATCGATAGTATGAATATGTGAAGGTAAATCAGCATCTTTACGTGTCGCAATTAAATTCACATCTGCCCCTTTTAAAAAGAGAGCCGTTGCAAGTGCTGAGGCCATTTTACCGCTTGAAAAGTTACTCAAGTAACGCACATCATCAATCTTTTCAATGGTACCACCACCCGTTACAATCACCATGCGTGAATCCCAAAAGGGCTCTTTCAATAGACTACGTGCACTTGCAAAGAAGATATCTTCTGGTTCTGCCATAGCGCCATCGCCTGTTGTTTGACAGGCAAGGTCTTTGGTCTGAGTATCAACGATGTCGTAACCGGATACTTTTAACATTTTAAGAGCACCTTGGGCTATGGGATTGTTAATCATGTTAGTGTTGGCTGAGGGTGCTAGGATTTTAGGACCATCAAAAGCGATAGCGGCTTGAAGAAGTAGGTTATCTGCAATAGCATTGGATAGCTTGCCAATAGTGTTTACCGTACACGGTGCGATGACCATCATATCAGCCCAATGACCGACTTTAATGTGGTTGTTGTCATTAGACCATGATTCACTATCTTCAGTGAGCACAAGGTTACGTGAGAGTGTTTCAAAACTTAGGGGCGCGACAAATTTTTGGGCAGAAGGTGTCATCACTACCTTAACTTCAGCACCTGCTTTGATAAAAAGGCGGGTGAGTTCTAAGGCTTTATAAACGGCTATAGAACCACTTACGCCAAGGAGTACCTTTTTACCGATAAGTAAGTTTTCAGGAATTAACATGGATAGCCTTTAAAGTATGTCTCTTCGAGACATGATGTTTTGTCATTTTGACGTATCATAGCGTCTTAGTTTGATGCTCAGTTGTCAAAGAATTTATAAAAGAAATTCTTAACTGTTTTCATAGGTGTACGGCTTACTGCAAGCGAGCCTTTTTCCACCTTATCTGCGGTGACAGTTGTCCCTGCAGCAATCATAACGTCATCTTCTATGATAACAGGAGCAACAAGTTGTGAGTCTGAACCTACAAAAACATTTTTACCGATGATGGTTTGATACTTTTTCTTACCATCATAGTTACAGGTAATCACACCCGCACCAATGTTAGTCCCCGTATCTACTTGTGCATCACCAATATAGCTTAAGTGACCGGCTTTAACACCCTTGAGTGATGCTTTTTTTACTTCAACAAAGTTTCCGATATGAGTATCTTCAATATAAGACTTTGGACGAATATGTGCCAAAGGTCCAATATCAGAGTTTTTGATAATGCTATCTTCAACAACGGTATGTGCTTTTAGATGTGAAGTGGTAATAAGACTATCACCTGTAACACGAACACCGTTTTCTAGCAGACATTCACCCTCAAAAGTAACAGACTCTTCAATGTAGATAGAGTCGCTCAATTGCATGATAACACCTGCTTTCATCCACTTCTCTTTAATGCGCTGTTGCATAATAACTTCAGACTCTGCAAGGTCAAACTTTGAGTTGACCCCCTTAAAATGTTCTTCATCTACTAATAGAGGTTCTATTCGAAGACCATCATTTTTTGAGAGGGCTACAAGATCGGTAAGATAGTATTCTTCTTGGGCATTGTCGTTTGAAAGTTTTGGAAGGTAGGTCTCTAAAACAGTACGTTTAAAGGCATATATTCCAGCATTAACTTCATGAATTTTCTTCTCTTCTTCGCTAGCATCTTTCTCTTCAACTATACGTTCTACACCATTATTGCCAATCACCACACGTCCATAACCTGACGAGTCCTCAAGTCTAAAAATCGACATCGTAATATCAGCATCAGAGTCTAAAAAGCCCTGAAGAGAATCAGCATTGATAAGTGGCATATCCCCATTAAGAACTAAAACAGTCTCATTTTTCGGGGTAACATTCATTAAAGCGCCACCCGTTCCTGGGAAGTCTTCTGCATCTTGAGTCACAAAGGTAATATCATCAAACAAGGCACCAACCTCTTCCATAACACGCTCTTTTTGATGGGCAATAACAACACTGACATCATCACTAAGTTCTAGTGAGGCTTTGATGATGTGATAAAGCATAGGACGACCGGATATTTTATGTAACACTTTTGCAGTAGGAGACTTCATACGAGAGCCCTTACCTGCGGCTAAAATAATAATTGAGAGTTTGTTTTTCATTGTTTGGCTTTTTTTGTGAAATTTAGTGGTGCTATTTTATCGTGTTTGTTTCAAGAAGAGATTAAAATAGCTATTTTTTTGTGTCTAAAAGTGCTTTTTCACGTGCTTTATCTTTTTTACTTTTTTTCTTGCCTTTAATTGGGGCAGGGCCTTTAGTTTTTAGAGGGGCTTCTCCAACTAGTTCAAACCCTTCAATACGCTCTCTTTCTAAGCTAACGTGACACTTTTTTTCAATCACTTTAAAGTGTGCTGCACTCTCATGATCAATAAACGAAATGGCATCACCAC
>Ga0256826_1000841_pt1 | contig 19142 bp, 20 predicted proteins | sample CV79metaG_FD_185975 | JGI IMG/M metagenome (GOLD analysis project Ga0256826, IMG submission 185975) | Hydrothermal vent microbial communities from East Pacific Rise, Pacific Ocean - CV79 | ecosystem: Environmental > Aquatic > Marine > Hydrothermal vents | place: Pacific Ocean: East Pacific Rise...
ATTCCTTACCATTTAAAACATAAAACCAACTGATTTATGCTGTTATATTAAGGTATTCTACTCAATTTCATTCTCTCTTTTCTTATAAATTAATTTTATATCTAATTTCAAAGTAGAATTTTTCTTTGTAAATGAGATAAAATTACAAATTATTTAAGCACTGAATAACTAATATTCAATGACATTATTTATAGGAGATATTATTATATGAAACACCTCATCAAATCTATTTTTCTAGCCCTACTATTTTCACAAAACATCTTTGCAACTATTATCGCTAAACTTGATAGACCCGTAACTATTCGCGGGACAGAGAACAGTTTAGTTATAACAATATATGGAGATGATATTGAAACTCCAAATATCTCTAAAATTGGTGGATTTAAGATTCTCGGAGTTTCAACCGAAAATTTTTACAACAATATAAATGGAGTTATTACTCAAGGTCAAAAATTTCATTACAGTTTTATGCCAGATAAAAACTCAACTATTGAGCCTTTAACTTTTAAAGTTGATGGAGTTTATGAGACAACAGATGAGATATTAATTTTAGTTGTCAAACCATCTTTTAATTCTGAAGATCCATTTACAGTTCAAATATCAACGGATAAAAATGAGTATCTTATTGGGGAAACTATTAAACTAAAAGTAAAATATAAAGAAAAACTTCCTCAAGATGTTGTTGATAGACGATATACAGAACCATCTGGAGATAATTTATGGTTAAAAGCTAAAAGTAAAGTTAGAGAAAGTCAAAATGGTACTGATTACTTTATTGAGATAACCTATCTTTTTACAGCTCAAAAAGTTGGCAAGATTGATATAAGCAGTGCAAAGATGAAAATTGGTACAAGAGCAAAACGACGAGATAGTTGGGGAATGTTTTTTGAAAGTACTAAATGGCATAGCATAATCTCAAACTCTATCAAATTAAATATTTTAAATTCGCCAACTAAATTTGTAGGTGATTTTGATATATCTTCAACAGTTGATAAAAACAGAGTAATTTCAGGTGAAGCTGTGAATCTATTTTTAACTATTTCAGGTGATGGAAATCTTGAAGATTTAGAATCTTTTGGAATTAATATGCAAAGCGGTGTAGTTTATGATGAGAAACCTACTCTTGAAAATAGTGTAACTTCTGATGGTTATTCAGGATTATTTACTCAAAAATTTGCAATTATTCTTGATGAAAATATAACGATTCCATCTTTTGAAATAAAATATTATGATCCAAATCTAAAAAAAATAATTGTCAAAAAAAGCAAACCGATTCAAATTATTGTAGATAATATAGATCAAAAATCTGTTCAAACTGAAAAACTAAATGTTATAAAATCCTCTGATGAGGTTCTAGGATCTAATTCTCAATTTCAAACTTTTAATATATATCTAGTTTCAGGGGTATCTTTTTTAGGAGGTGTTTTATTTACTCTTTTGTTTATCTACTCTCCGTTTAAACGATTTAAAATTTGGAAAAGGTTAAGAGATTTAGCTAATAGAGATAGAGAAAGTTTAAAAAAACTTCTACCTTATATGTATAAAGATAAAATGATTCTTGATATTGCTGAAAAACTTGAAAAAAGAGTTTATAAAAATGTTAAAGTAAAAATCAGTAGAAATGAGATTAAAGAGGCTTTGAAAAAATTAAATTAATCAATTTAGGTTAAGAGAGATTCCCGTGTCAAGTAAGAAAATAACTGTTAAGTTATTAACTTTGCTTGACCCGATAATCTTTTATCATGTTAAACAGTTAGTAATGCTACTCTTCAATAATTGAAGTTTGACTAACTCTCATATCGTCTGTGATGTCATCTCTATGCTCTGGAGAATCACCAACTTTATCCCAAACAATACAATCTTCAGTTGGACAAGAAGTAGCACAAGCTGGAACTTCATGATGACTAACACACTCTACACATTTATCGCCATGAACAAAGTGAAACTCTTCACCAGTTGGGTTCTCATCCTCATCAACAATCGCCTCTACTGGACATTCGTCAATACAAGCTCCACAATTAATACATGTATCATTAATATATACTGCCATTTTTAGCCTTTAAAAAATTAGTTTGCGGTATTGTATCAAAGTATCTATTTAGATTTAGCTTAAGAGGTGAGTAAATAGAAAGTTTCTGTTATAATAATTCTAATAATCGGTAGGATCTTAATAAATTATGTTAAACATGTTAAGTAAAGTAGATAAAGATGAGGAGATTGATAAAGATGAAAAAAACACTCACACTTTACAATCACACACATCTATTTATGAAAAATATAGTGGAAAAGTTGAGAGGTTAAAAGAGGGGTTCGCAGAAGTTCATCTTGAAATTGTAGAAGATATGTTGGCAGATAAAATTGGATTAATCCATAATGGCTATATATTTTCTTCAGCAAGTTTTGCAGCAGCAATATCTGTGAATGAAAAATATGGATTTGTGATAGGTTCTATGGTTCATTTTTTAACACCTGTTCGCGAACATGACATAGTTGTATTTAAGGCAAAGTCTCGACATAAAATTGGACGAAAAAGAGTTGTTGATGTTGTAGGACGAGTTCATGAGATAAGAGTTTTTATTGGAGAATTTACAGTTACAGTAATGGATAGACATGTGTTAAATGTAAAACTTGATGAGATAGAGATTCCAGAAAAAGATGATGAAGCACTTTAAATGATAAATAGTTGGGTTTTAATAAAACGGTATCTTATAGAATTTTTAAAAGATGAGGTTTGCAAAACAGGTCTTGATAGAGTTGTAGTTGGCTTAAGTGGAGGTTTAGATTCAGCAGTTGTGGCTGTTCTACTGCAAGAGATTTTTAAAGAAAAATTTTTAGCTGTAATGATGCCAACTCAATATTCATCTAAAAGTAGTTTGAAAGATGCTAAAGAGTTGATAGAAAAATTTGGAATCAGATATGAAAAAATTGAAATCAGTGATTATATAAATATCTATAATCAGAAAAATCCAAACACAACTAATATTCAAAAAGGAAACTTTTCAGCAAGAATTAGAATGGCAACTTTATACGATATTTCAGCAAGAGAGAGAGCTTTAGTTATTGGAACAAGCAATAAAAGTGAAATTCTTTTAGGCTATGGAACAATTTACGGAGATTTAGCTAGTGCTATAAATCCGATAGGAGATATTTATAAAAGTGACCTTTTCTCTTTTGCTAAATTTTTAGGTGTGCCTGATTCAATTATCAACAAACCTCCATCTGCAGATCTTTTTGATGGTCAAAGTGATGAAAATGAGATTGGATATTCATATAATGATATAGATAGAGTTTTTAAACTCTATGTTGAGGATAGATTAAGTATAAAAAGTATAGTATCTTTAAAAGAAGATGAGAAACTTGTAAATATGCTTGTAAAAAGAATATATAAAAATCATTTTAAAAGAAAAATGCCGATAGTTGCTAAACTAACAGATAGAACATTTGGACATGACTTTCTCTATGCTAGAGATGTCAATGTTTAATAGAAAAAGGATTTAAAAAATGAGAAAAATTGAATTTGAGAGAGATAATTTAAAGAGTCTAAAGAATCCTCTTTTTTTTAAGAATATTGAAAATGGGGATTTAGATTTAGAGTTGGAAACAGAATTTTCAAACTATGCTTCTTCAGAATATATACTTCCAACAAATAACTTCACATCTGCTCTTCATCTTTCGATGTGTGCAATTAATCTTAAGAGAGGTGATAAAGTTATCTGTTCTGTGAATTCTTCACCAGAAATTCCAGAAGTTGTAAGACATTTTGATGCAGAACCTATCTTTATAGATATTGAAAAAGATTCATATAAGATAGATTTGAATCAACTGAAAAAAGTGATAGATGAAAATAGCTCAAAAAAGCTAAAAGCTATTATTGTTTCTCATGTTGCAGGGGATATTTTAAACCTTCAAGATGTAAAAGATGTTGTAAAAAATAGAAACTTACTTATTGTCGAAGATGCGACAAATTCTATTGGACTTGATAGAGAAGTTCTTGATCAAATATCTGATGTAAAAGTTTTCTCATTTGATAATAAGATTTCCAATCTTGGACTTTTTGCAACAGATAGAGAAGATCTTTTTGAACGAGCTAAACTTTTAGCAAATCATGGAGTTCGATATGAGGAAGATGCTCACCTTGATTATATTTATGATGTTGTAGATATTGGTTGTCAATATGATGTTTCAAGATTAAACCTCATCTACTCAATTGATTATCTTGAACAAGTTGCGGGAGATTTAAAAACTAGAAAAGATATTGCAAAAAGATATATTGAGGATTTAAAAAATACTCCACATATCAAAATAGATACTTTTAAATCAGATCACTCATATTCTCAATTTATTATCAAGATTGATAAAAATCGAGATGGATTTGCTAAGAAGTTAAAAGCTGTTGGAATTGAGACTAAACTTCATTATATTCCACTTCATCTTTTAAGCTATTATAAAATTAAATATGAGTTAAAAATTAATAGTTTTCCAAATGCTTTGAGAAACTATCAGCAAATTCTTTCAATTCCAATTCACTCAATGCTTTCGCATGATGATGTTACATATATTATCAAGCATATTAAATCTATTGCTAAAAGTAGAGTTTAAAAAATTTGGGAGTTACCAAATAGAAAATAAACACTAAAGTGGATCTCCATGTCAAGCACGAAGATGACAATATTTTTTATTATCGGGCTTGACCCGATAATCTATATTTTAGTCTTAAGTATTTATCTAAATAAATGCACTTTTATGATAAAACATAGCAAAAAGAGGATTAAAAAATCTCAAAAAAGAGATAATTAAATCTACTCTTGAAAATTATTACAGGGTTGCTTGACTGTATTTTACGGTTTTAACCTGCAAATATTTGTTTTGTGCAGGTTTTAGTGACTCTTAAAAACTATTTATTATAAATAACTTGGATTTAACTCTTCTGAAAGATATATATCTTTTGCCTCTTCAAGAGACTTGAAAGTTTGTACAGATTTAAAATACGGCTTAAAAAGATAGAAAATATCTTTCTTCTCATCTTCTAAAATATAGCTACTATTTGAACTATTTTTAAAAAATTCAAATTCTAAACAGACTTTCTTAACTCTATTTTCAAATCTAAAATCTATAAATTCAAACTGTTCTAATTCACCATAGAAATTAAATCTATATGGTTTCAGATCTCTGCTATTGATTGAAACTCCATATTTTACATTAACAGAATTTCCATCTTTATCAAGCCAAACCATTTGAGAACATTCTCGACCAAAAATAATAAACTTTAGAGGTTTGATATTTAAATCTCTGGCAACTTCAGGAAGATTTTTAAGTGTGATAGTTATAGAGTTCTCCTTTTTAAAAAGTGAGTTCCCTATAAAACTATAAACGATTCCCATAATAATAATTACAAGAATCAGTTCAATTAATGTGAAAGACTTCCTATTTTCGGAAACAGGTGTCATAAGTTATATCTTTATTCTCTTTCTGTCCGCCCTCTTTACCATCAGAACCGAGAGATATAAGATTAAAATCACCATCACTATTTGTATAAATATATTTGCCACCCCAAGGATCTTTTGGAGTCCTACCCTCATCAAGAAAACCACTTGATGGATAATTTGTATATTTTTCAGGATCAGGATTTTTAGTTAAAGCCTCAATTCCCTCTTCAGTTGATGGATATGAACCATTATAAAGTTTGAAACTTTTTAAAGACTCTGAAACACTTTTCATCTGAATACAAACAAGCCTTTTTTTAGCTTCGTCACCTTGACCAATTAAATTTGGTAATACAAAAGATGCTAGAAGACCTAAGATGATGATAACAATCATTATCTCTATTAGAGAGAAAGCTTTTCTCATTTAAGATTGACCTTTTTAGAGGTAATTCTAGCATATTCCAATATTTACAACTCCATCAAAAATTATTATTTAAGCAACACCCACAATATAAAAAATTATTGCAGTCATAATGAGGTAGATTCCAAAAGGGATAAATGTATATTTGGCAACTATCTTTAGAAAAGTTTTAATTGCAATCACTCCAAATATAAATGAAAATAGAAAACCTACTCCCAAAAGCTCCAAATTATCCATATTTAAAGATTCACTATTTTTAAATATTATATAACCTGATGCGATACTCATTGTTGGAATAGCTAACAGAAAAGAAAATCTAATTGAAACATCTCTTGAAATGCCTAAAGCCATTGCACCTAAAATAGTTGAACCTGAACGGGACACTCCTGGAATTAAAGCAATAGATTGAAAAAGACCGATAAAAAAAGCTTGAGAATAACTAATTTTTTCTTCACTTTGAATTTTAAAATCTCTATTTTTATAAAAAACTTCAAATCCAATAAAAAGCAGACCAGTTATAGTAATCCAAAATATTGTTAAATTAGCGGAGAATAGAGATTCTATATAATCATGAAAAAGAAAACCGATAACTCCTGTTGGAAAAAAAGCTACTAAAAGTTTAAACCATAACTCCTTTGATGCAAATAGACGATCCCAAAATATAAATATTACAGAAAAAATAGGAGCTAATTGAATTATTATCTCAAAACTTTTAATAAATTGGCTCTGTTCTAAACTTAATAGTTGTGAAGTTAAAACTAAATGAGCTGTTGAAGAAACAGGTAAAAATTCTGTAATTCCCTCAATAATTCCTAAAATCATTGAATCAAATAGTGTCATTAAATATATCCTTATATTAAAATCTAATTTCATATTTTATCAAATGAATAATTATAAACGGTTTGGAATTTACTACTTTTAAAATAATTTTTTGGAACTGACCAGATAGAAAATAAAAACTAAAGTAGAACTTTCTATTATCTAGCTTTGCTTGATAATATTATCTTCATGCTTGACACAGAAATTGACTTTAATTTATATTTACTATTGTGTAATATAAAATTTAAGGTAAAGAGTTATAATTATAATAATATTTTTTTATAAAGGATAAAGATGCCTAAAAAACTTAGTTGGTGGCAAGGTGGAATTCTTATGTCACTAGTAGTTCTATTCACATTTTCAATATTTGGAGCAAACAAACCGTTAGGTTGTTCAACTTCAATTCCATATATTGCTAGTCATATTTTTGAATTAGAAGAGTATGAATATGCACAAAAAAGTATTTCAAGTGGAACTTGGCAAGTTGTTTTGTTAGCTGGAGCTTTAGTTGGAGGGTTTTTGACTTCAATGTTTATTACAAAAAGTTTTGGATTTAAATATATTCCATCTTTATGGGCTGAACGAAAAGGAAAATCTATTTTAAACAGATTTTTTTGGAGTTTTATAGGAGGATTTTTAATCGTATTTGGGGCAAGATTTGCTGGAGGTTGTACAAGTGGTCATTTTCTATCTGGACTTCCGCAATTAGCTGTTAGTGGAATTATATTTGGAATTTTTATGATGATAGGACTTTTCATTACGGGACACTATTTTTATAAAAAAGAGGTAAAATAATTATGGAAGATATGATCTTAGAGATATTTCAAACAATTCAAACTCAAAACCACGGTTCAATTTTAACAGTATTTATAATTGGTTTAGCATTTGGAGTTGTCATTCAGTGGAGTCGAGTTGATACTTTTGAAAAAATTGCAGGATTTTCAATGTTGGAGGATTTTACAATGATAAAATTGATTCTTTTAACAACTGGAATTATCACGATCGGATTATATTTTATGGTTCAATTTGGATATGCATCATATTCTCCAAAGCCAATTTTATTAGGTGGTTTAACTCTTGGTGGAATTATATTTGGAGTTGGAATGTCAATTTTTGGAAAATGTCCTGGAACTGGTACAATCTCTTTAGCAGAGGGTAGAATAGATGTTTTAATTGGAATTATTGGTGGATTAGTAGGGGGAGCTGTTTATACAATCTATTTTACGGATATAAAGTTTTTTCTAGGTGATAATTTCGGGAAAGTTCAACTATTAGATTTTGCAGGAGACTATTCAACTTATGTTGTTTTTGCTTTTGGATTTTTACTAATCTATATATCTTTTATAATTCCAAATAGAGAACTTCATTATGATAAAGAGTAGGTAGCGATATAGATTGATAATTATCGGGATTAAACCCGATAATAAGACTAAAATCATATATTTAGTTTCAGATACTCTTTTGAACTTTTAAGAAGTTCTTGATGGTCTCCTTTTGCTAAAATTTCTCCATCTGAAAAGATATATATTTGATCAGAGTCATGGATAGTTGAAAGCCGATGAGCAACTGTTATTACAATCTTATTTTTTACAATAGATTTCAAGTTATCTAAAATAGATTTTTCAACTCTGTTATCAAGCGATGAGGTAGCTTCATCTAAAATAATAAGAGAAGAATCTCTGTAAATTGCTCTGGCTAAAGCTATTCGTTGTCGCTGTCCTCCTGAAAGATTTGTACCAAACTCATCTAATTTCGTATCAACTCCATCTTTCATATTTTCAATAAAAGTACAGGCTTCAGCAATTTTCAGCGATCTTATAGCTTTTTCTCTATCCAATTTTTTTCCATAAATCACATTATTTAGAATCGTATCATTGAAAATATATATTCGTTGAGAAACTAATGAGATCTCATTTCTTAAAGATTCAAAAGAGTAATTTTTAATATTTTGATTATTTATTAAAATCTCACCTCCACTATTTTCATAAAATCTAAGAAGTAGGTTTAAAATTGTACTTTTTCCACCTCCGCTATCTCCGACAAAAGCAATTTTAAGATTTTGTGAAATTGAAATATCTATATTTTTAAGAATATCTTTATCTCCAAAACTAAAATTAACTTGTTTAAAATCTATGTTTTCAATTTTTTCCAATTTTAGATTTCCGCTTTTAATTTTAGTATCTATACTTAAAAGTTCTATAATTCTTTCAGTTGCTGAAATACCATCTTGCATTCTATTAAATAGGGCTGAAACTTTTTTAATTGGATCAAATAGAAGACCAATTGCAGTTAAAAATGCAAAAAATGAACCAACACTCATCTCTCCATCTATTACAGATTGACCTCCAAAAACTATAACTAAAGCTATTGAAAGAGATGTATAAGTCTCCATCATTGGACTTACAAATTGAAAAATCTTAGTTCCTCTCATTGTAATTTGAAAAAGAGTCTTATTCTCTTTTTTAAAACTATTTAGTTCTATCTTTTCTGTTGAATTTGCTTTAATAATCTCAATATTATTAAATAATTCGCTCAATTTTGAAACTAAATCAGCACTTTTTTCTTGAGAGTTTTTTGAAGTTGCTTTCATCTTTTTTGCTAAAATAGTTAATGGGTAGAAAGTTAAAGGCAAGATGATTAATGTATAAAATGCTAACAGTGGATTTTGATATATTACATATCCAAGCAGAGCTAAAATTGTAATTATTTCACGAGTTAATTCAGGAATCATTTCAGATACAATATAACGAACTCTTATAATATCGCCATTAATTCTGCTAATTAATTCTCCATTTCTAATTGAGTTTATATATTCTAGATCAAAATTTAATATTTTAAATAGCATCTGATCTCTTAACCTCATCACAATTGATTCACCAATATATGCGGTGAAGTATGCTTGAAAATATCTTCCTACACTTTTTAACATGTATATAAAAACTAGAAAAAATGGAATTGTCATCAACATATTTTCATCTTTTGCTATAAAAATATCATCTAAGATTGGTTTTATAATATGAGCAGTAAATACTGTTGCTGTTGCCGTCGCAATGATTCCAAATATAATAAATATATACTCTTTCCTATAACCTTTTAAATATGGTATAAAATATTTAAAAACTTCTTTCAAATCGATATATCTTTTTTTATCTCTAATATTCTATATAAATTCAAATTTTCAACCTGTTTTTTAAAATTTTACCAAATTCTACTCATTCAAATATTTAGCACACTTTTAGCACACGATTTTGATAAAGTTCAACAAAAAGGTTTAAATATGAAACGAAGAGATTTTTTAAAAATTAGTGCAATAGCTTCAATATATATTTTGACAGGTTGCGAATCAAAAAAAGGCAACTGTGATAAAGAGAATAAAAATCTATCTTCAACTGATAATAAAGATGGTTTAATACTAGAAAACAATTTAAATATACCTACTTTATTAAATCCTGAATTGGAAAATGGAGTTAAAGTTTTTAATCTAAATATAGAAGAGAGAACTCATCAATTCTATAAAGGAGTTGAAACAAAAACTTATGGAATTGATTCAACTTTTCTTGGACCAACTCTACTTTTAAGAGATGGTGAAAATGTTAAGATAAATTATAACAACAGACTAAATGAGACAACTACAATTCACGGACATGGAATGCATGTTCCTGCAAATATGGATGGCGGACCTCATCAAAAAATTGGAGTTGGTCAAAGTTGGAGTGCTGAATATCAAGTAAATCAGAGAGCATCAACAAATTGGTATCACCCTCATCTTATGGGAAAAACAGCTGAACATGTTTATAAAGGTTTAGCAGGTTTAATTATTATTGAAGATAGTGAAAGTGATAATTTGAATATTCCAAATATTTATGGAGTTGATGATATTCCATTAATTGTTCAAGATAGAATCTTTTCAAATTTTCAGTTTGATTACTCTCCGTCAAAAAGAGAGATTATGCATGGTTATCGTGGAGATATTTTTATAGCAAACGGTCAAATTTCACCTAATTTTAGTGCAAAAGCTGGTCTTCTTCGTATTAGAATTTTAAATGGAAGTAATGCCAGTCTTTATAAATTTAGTTTAAGTGATAGTTCTCAATTTTATCAAATTTCAACAGACAACTCATTTCTTGAAAAACCTGTTAAGTTAAGTTCTGTAACTCTTAGCCCAGCAGAAAGAGGTGAAATAATTATTGATCTCTCTCAAAAAGCTGGTAAAACTATTAAACTAAATCTTGTAGAGATGATTGATGGTAGAAGTTCAGATATTTTAAATATCTATGTTGAAGATGAGTTAGCTGAATATCAATATATTCCTGAAAAATTGACATCTCTTCCCGATTTAGATTATCAAAATGCTACACATATTAGAAAGTTTGTTTTGGACGGTTCTGGTAATGGTGGAGATCCTGAATTAACCATTAATGGAAAAGTCATGAGTATGGGTAGAGTTGATGAGATTATTCCTCTAAATCAATTGGAAATTTGGGAAGTTGAAAATAAAATGGGAATGGATCATAACTTCCATATTCATGCAACTCATTTTAGAATTATTGACAGAGATGGAGATATTAATCGTGTAGCAGAGAATGAGAAAGGATTTAAAGATGTTGTTTATTTAAAACCTAATAGTAGAGTTAGATTGCTTGTTAAAATGGTTGATTACACAGATTCAAAACTGCCTTATATGTATCATTGCCATTTTCTTGAACATGAAGACAAGGGAATGATGGGACAATTTACTGTTGTTTAAATAAAAGTATCGGGCTTTACACCCGATAAAATATCTATTTTCTATTTCTCATAATAATAAAATCTTTTAGCTGTTTTGGTAGAAGTGAGATAATTGTTATAAGAAAGTAGAATCGTTTTGGAAATTTATAAAGGTAAATATCTCTATTAATTGCATATTCAATTCTATCAACTCCATCTTCTAACCTCATCAGAAAAGGCATTTTAAATATATTTTTATCAGTTAAAGGTGTTTCAATAAATCCAGGAAGAATATTTATAACCTTAATTTTAAACGGTTTTAGAAAAAACCTAAGACCTTCAGCATAACTATTAATTGCTCTTTTTGAACTACTATAAGCTATTGAAGATGGCATTGTTATAATTGATGCAAGAGAGGAGATAAAAACTATTTTACCACTCTCTCGTCTTTGGAGGTTTGGAATTAATGGTTCTAAAATAAATTGAATCGATAAAAAATTTATATTAAATAGGTTTTGGAACTCTACCGATGAGGTAAAGTTTTTACTATTATGTCCAAGAGAGATTCCTGCATTGAAAATAATCAAATCAAGATCTATATCTGCTAACTCATCACCTAAACTTTTTGCAATATCTAAATTTGATAAATCTTTAGCAAATATCTCAATATTTATATATCTGCTTTTTAATTTCTTTAATTTGACTAAATCTCTAGCAACTGCAAAAATCTTGTTTTCAGAAGAGGAGTATCTTTTAACCAACTCCGCTCCAATTCCGCTACTTGCTCCTGTAATTAAAATATTCATAAATTAGAGAGAATCTAAAACACCGTTAATAAATTTAATAGCCTCTTCAATTCCAAAATCTTTTACAAGTTCGAGAGCTTCGTTTATCAAAATAGCTTTATCCGTAGATGTAAATTTCATCTCATAAACAGCAACTCTTAAAACAGCTTTCTCAATTTTACCCAACTCATCAAGAGTTCTACCATTTAAATGTTCAATAAGAGTTTTATCAACATATTCTAAATTTTTAATAACTCCATCAAAAAGTTGATCAGCAAAAATTTTCTGTTTGTGTCGAATTTTTTTCTCGTCAAGATACTCATCTTTTAGAGAGTTAATATCATTTGAACCTAAGTCGTAAGCATAAAGAAGTGCAACAACACTATTTCTAGCTTGATGTATTGTTGCCATTATTTATCTAACTCATTAAATAGGTTAATCATCTCAATAAGTCCAGTCATCGCTTCAAAACCTTTGTTTCCAGCTTTACTACCCGCTCGTTCAATTGCTTGTTCAAGATTATCTGTTGTTAAAAGACCAAAACTAACTGGAATATCATGTTTCAAAGATATTGATGCTATCCCTTTTGTTGCTTCAGCTGATACATAATCAAAATGTGGTGTTGAACCTCGAATTACAGCTCCAACACAGCAAACAGCATCATATTTTTTCATATTTAGAACTCTATTTAAAGCTAAAGGAAGTTCAAAAGCCCCAGGAACTAAAATTAGATCTAAATTTCCATCTTTTCCACCATTTCGTAAAAATGAATCTTCAGCTCCTTCAACTAATCTATCTGTAATAATGTGGTTAAATCTACCTGCAATAATTGCAACTTTTTTTCCATCTAAAACTTGGAATCCACCCTCAATTTTTTTCATCTTTTCTCCATTTTGTAAAATCTTTGAGAATTATAATTAAATTAAGCTAATAGTTTGAAAAAGTTGTGAAATATAGGTGTTTAATTTTAAGTTGTTTCTATCTTCGTGTTTAACACGAAGATAAAATTATTGGATTAAGTTCAATAAATAAGAGTCACTAAATAAACATCTGCAAGTTAAAACCGTAAAATACAGTCAAGAAACCCTGTAATAATTTTCAAGAGTATGATATGTATGAATGGCTTGATCAGATAATCTACATGTTGGTTAGTCCCAACAAATTAAGTTAAAATTCCTTTTAAATTTATCTTTAATGTAATATAAGGAAAAAATATGGCAACAGTTTTAATAGTAGATGATGCAAAGATTATTAGAAAAGGTCTTAGAAACATAATGGAGTCTCTAGGTCATACGATTATAGCGGAAGCTACTAACGGTTTTGATGGGATTGAGCAATATAAAGAGAAGAAACCAGATATTGTAACAATGGATATTACTATGCCAAATGTTGGTGGAATTGATAGCGGTGTAGATGCTGTAAAGCATATTATTGATTTTGATGAAGATGCAAATATTGTTATGATTACTGCTCATGGAGAACAGGATAAAGTTATGAAATCAATTGAGAATGGAGCTTTAGGTTATGTTTTAAAACCAATTACAGGTGATAAAGTTAGAGCAGCAATTAAAAAGCTCGGCTTTTAAAAAATGAGTCTGAAAACTGCAAAGAAATTTACTTTTTCAATTTTTATTATCTCCTCTTTTGTTTTGACTGTTGGGGTAACAATTTTATTTTACAATTCAGCTGAAACAGAGAAACAGGTTTATTTAGATATTACTGAACAGCTTAAAGATTATACATCTTCTAAATTGGATACTAAATATTGGATAGGAAGAGTTACAGCTCTTTCAATAGCTGATAATAGTAATCTTCAAACTGCTTTGAAAAATAATGATAGAGAATTAGCGATTAAAACATTAAGTTTTATTTTAGAAGATATTAAAAAACATACAAAATATAAAGACTTAAAACTACATATTCATACAAAAGATAATTTCTCTTTTGTTAGAGGTTGGAAAGTTAATAAATATGGAGATGATTTAAGTTCATTTAGACATAGTATTGTAACAGTAAATAAATATTTAAAACCTATTACAACTTTTGAGATTGGAAGAGTTGGACTTAATTTAAGAGCAGTTACTCCAATAGTTACAGATCGTGGTGAGCATTTAGGTTCTCTTGAGTTTATTCAGGAGTTTAATACTGTGGCAAAATCTTTTAAGGGGCAAGGGGCTTTTCTGCTTTTAATGAATATAAAAAAAGAGTCTGATCAAATTAAAAGAATTACATCAGGTAAGATTTTTCAAAATCACTATATGATTTCTCAAAGTTTTGTAGATGAAACATTTTTAGAGAATGCTTCAAAAATTAATTTGAATGAACTATTTAAAAATGGTTATTTAATTGATGAAAACTATTTTTATACATATATAGATATTAAAGATTTTAAAGATGATAGGTTAGGAGTTGCTCTTGTTGGAAAGAGAATTGAACTTGTAAATTATACAGTTAAAGCTTCTAAAGAACTTATCTATATCGCTTTAGCAATAATGATATTTATGGCCATTTCAACAATGATATTTATTGAATTTGTTTCGAAAAAAGTGATTATTAACCCATTAAATAGTCTTAAACTTGGTTTAGATTCATTTTTCACTTTTGCTAAAAAAGAGAGTGATATTATTGAAAAATTAGATGAAAACCTTTCTGCTGAATTTGGAGAAATTTCAAAAGATGTAAATAAAAGCATTATTGTAGTTTCAGATATTATAAAAAATGATGAACTTTACAAAAAAGAGCTAATTAAAATTAATGATAAAGTTAAACAACTTTTAAATAATGCTGATCAAGGTTTTTTATACTTTAATGACAATATGATTATTGGTGGAGAACACTCTAAAATTGCAGAGGAGATCTTTAATTGTAATATTAAAAACCTTAATATTGTGGAGCTCCTTTATCCAGATGATAAAGAGAAACAGGCATATAATCAAAAATCTCTTAAAAGCATTCTTAGGAAAAAAGGGTTACGACAGGAGTTGATGCTCTCACTTCTTCAAACTGAATTTGAGATAAATAATAGATTTATACAGATTGATTATAAAGTCCTTGATAAAACTTCATACATGTTGATTTTGACTGATTTAACAGAGAGAAAAGAGTTTGACCAAAAAATTCAAGATGAGCAACAAGTTTTAAAAATGGTTGTTGAAACTGTTATATCTTACAAACAATTTGAAGATGTAAAAAATGATTATGAATCTTTTTGTAATACTATTGAAAGATTTAAATCTATTGATAATCTTCCTGAACTTCGACGAAATATTCATACTTTTAAAGGGTTATTTGCTCAAAAAGAGATGTTAAATATTGTAAAAAAACTTCATGAATTTGAAACTGAAATTGGAAAATCTATAAAAGATCGTCAGCTTACATCAAAGTTGCTAGATATTTCCAAAGATGACATGTTAGTTTGGCTTAATTTAGATCTCTCAATTCTAAAACATATTTTAGGTGAAGAGTATTTTAAAGATTCAAATATTGTTTATATTGAACAACATCGAATTGATGAACTTTACAAAAAAGTTATATCAAATACAGAGATTGCTGATGAGGTTAAAAAGCTAAATTACAATAATGTAAAACTATTTTTTAAACCTTATGAAAAATTAATTATCAATTTAGCTAAAAAATTAGATAAAGGTATTTTTCCATTGGAGATTGAATCGGAAAATATCTATGTTTCAAATTCCTATAAACCATTTTTTAATTCACTTGTACATATTTTTAGAAATAGTGTAGATCACGGAATTGAACTTCCAGATATTAGAGAAGAAGTTGAAAAACTACGATTTGGAACAATAAAATGTGCTATCTATAAACAAGATGAGATGTTACATATCGATATAGAAGATGATGGAGCTGGAATGGATATAGCAAAGATTAGATCTTTAGCGATAGAGAGAGGTTTAGTAACTTTAGAAAAAGAGCGAAACTTATCAGAACAGGAAATTATAATGTTTATTTTTAAAGATGAGTTTAGTACCGCAACTCAAATCACTGATATTTCAGGTCGAGGTGTAGGTTTGTCATCTGTAATAACTGAACTAGAAAAGCTAGATGGAACTATTAATATTGATAATAGTTTTGGCAAAGGGGTAAAATTTAATTTTGCTATACCTTTAAATATAGGAGAAAAAAATGGATAAATCTGCTGTTGAACTTTTAGAAAAACTCTCATTAAGAGTTATAGAATATTTAGGCGATGAGGTCGGTTTAGATATAAGTGATAAATTTACTATTAAAAGTGTTAATAAAACTAAATCTCTTTATGTTTCAGCTGTAATCTCAATCAGCAAAGATTTATGCGGAGTAATTGGAATTAGTGTTCCAAAGTCTCTAATCGCTCCTATGACCGAATCACTTATCTTCTCTAAAATTTCAGAAAGTGAGATTGATGAATATGCTGAAGATACTGTTTCAGAAGTTTTAAATATCATTCTTGCTAATGTTGTTCAAAATTTAACTGTTATTAAAAATGGCGGTGAAATTAAAATCACAACTCCAACTATTACTACGGATAAAACATATTTTCAGAAAGGTGATGGTTGTAATTGCAAACTATATATCTCTGAATTGAGCTTAAATAGAGATAAAATATTTATCAGCTATCAATTTTAAAGTCCATATCTGTTTTTAAATTCTTATAAGAACTCTAATATTATTCAATGTTTTGCATAATGCAATTGGATAATATTAGTATTTGAATATTCTTCATCATTAATAAATATTACAAAAATCAAAGTTGGTAGAAAACTATTTTACAAAATTGCTAATTAGAAGTTTAGTATAATTTAAAAAAGGAAAAAATTTGAAAAACTATTACAAAATTCTTGAAGTTGATAGAAATGCAACAAAAGATGATATTAAATTTGCTTTTAGAAAATTGGCTCGACAATATCACCCCGATTCAAACGGCGGAAATAATAATTTCACAGAAATTATGCAAGATATAAATGATGCTTATTCAATTTTAAGAGATGAAACGAAACGGGCAGAATATAATAAAAAGTATGATTCTACTTTTGGAAAATCTCAATATAAAAGAGAAGATCCGAAAAAAGAGAAACCAAAAGAAGAACCGAAAAGAGAAAAAGCAAAACAAAAAACAGAGCAACCAAAACAAGAGCAAAGAAATTTAGATCAATATATTTGGGACGGTTCAAATCCAAATAAATATAAGAATTATTCAGGTAGTTTTGAAAAATTTAAAAATAGAGTTATTTCTGATTTAAAAAAAGGTGAATTTGAAAAAACTTCAGCTTTTCAAAATAGAAAAAAGATAGTTGAATCTGAACTTTTAAATGATTATTTAGGTTCTCAAAAAGTAGAGATGGTTTATGATGCAGATAGTGAAAAATTTAAAGTTACGATAAACCAAAGTTTGACTTTTTTAATTTCAATTCCTAATAATATTGCTCAAGCTTTTAAAAATAGTGTTAAAAATTTTCAAATTAAATTTTCTAAATATCTAAGAATTATTGAAATATCTATAAGTTTTAGAGGTTTAAAATATATTGGGACTGATTTTGATAGTGGGTGGAAAATTGAGAGGGAATTAACAAAAACAGAGATAAAAGAAGAAGAAAAAATTAAACAAGAAGTAACTGAAACTGATGATTTGATTCAAACAACACTTGTAATATTAGTAATAATTATTATAGCAATATTGACAAAATCTTAAATAATAAGCTAAAAGGATTCAAAAAATGCAAATAACCCAAACAAAAATTAAAAATACAAAGTTTTTCAAAAAACCTAAAAACAAGGATAAAAAATAATGACACTTTCAACTAAAAATTTTGCTCAAATAAAAACAGCTGAAAATATTGAAATTAAAGATTTGAATATTTTCATAGGTAAAAATGGTTCTGGAAAAACATATTTTGCAAAACTAATATATTTTCTCAACTCTATTCAATATAAAGCACATATTTTTAAAAAGTCTTTTAGCAAAAAGATAAAGAACTCTTTTGATAATAAAATTGATATTTTATTTACAACTAAAGAACAAGATAATTTTAAAAAGCTTTTTATTATTCTGATTCAAAATGAATATCATAATTTAATAGATTCTGATAAAGAGTTTTTTAAAGACTTTAAATTTGATTTTGAAATTCAATTTAAAGATTTTAAGCTACCTTTTCAAGAAGATATTGGTAATTATAAAGATTATGAACTTTATGTAATGGAAAGTTATATAGATAAATCTTTTAATTTAACAATTTCTCATTATCTACCTGCTGCAAGAGCAAACTATATGGTTACTTATAAATATCTATTTCTAATCCAATATGATATATTAAGAAATCAAAAAAATATTTCTCTATTACCTGAAATAGAAAACAATTTTTTGGAAGATATATATAAAGTTAATACTAAATATCACGGTTATCTATATAGCTTAGGTTCTAAAATAGAGAAAAATATTTTTAAAAATGGTAAAATTAGTATAAGAAATCCTAAACATCAAGATTTACCAACATACAAATATAGATTAAAAGGCTTTACTCAAACTTTAGATTTAACAACAACCTCATCAGCAATTACAGAATTATCTCCGTTGATTATGTATTTTCGACATAAAATTGCAAATCCAAATAAAGAATTGTTAATAATTGATGAACCTGAACTCTCTTTACACCCAGAAGCTCAAGCAAAATTAGTTGAAATAATAGTTGAAGCTGTTAATAAAGGATTGAAGATAATTTTAGTTACTCATAGCCCATATATTTTAGAAGCTTTAAATAATCATCTGCAAAGATATAAAATTAGAGATTGTGAATTGTCAAAAGATATTAAAGAGTTTGAGGAAATTAATCCAAATCAAGTTTCTGCCTATCTTTTTGAAGATGAAACTATTAAAAATATTTTAGATGATGAGGTTAAATTGATTGATGATAAATTATTACACTCATTTAATAATCTTAATAATATTTATGACAAAATGAGAGATGTTGAATGGGATAATTTAGATGGTTGATT
>Ga0256826_1000842_pt1 | contig 19141 bp, 14 predicted proteins | sample CV79metaG_FD_185975 | JGI IMG/M metagenome (GOLD analysis project Ga0256826, IMG submission 185975) | Hydrothermal vent microbial communities from East Pacific Rise, Pacific Ocean - CV79 | ecosystem: Environmental > Aquatic > Marine > Hydrothermal vents | place: Pacific Ocean: East Pacific Rise...
AAAGAGTTGAGAAGAGAGTAAAGTATATTTTAGGTCATTTTTACTCTCTAAATTCTCCAAAAGCAACTTGGCAAAGTCATCTAAATATCGAGCTGAATCTTTAATGACTTTTAGATTTAATGCTGATTGTGTAGTATCATCTCTACCCTCTCGTTCATAGTAATCAGTGTAGAACTTCACTAAATTTTCACCCATTTCACTTGAGCTACTCTCTAGTTTAAGCTCTTCTAACACACGAGGGTAGTCCCAACCTGATGATGGTTCAAGATGTTGTGACCCCACCATGACCTCTGCGTTGTTACGAAGCTGATAGGCAACTTCAAACATTCCCATGAGACAGGCATCAAAACCAAGCACATCAATATTAACATCTACCTCCAATGCTTTTTGCAGTTCAATGTTGTCTAAAAAATCTTTTGCCGAGTCATCAAAAGAGATGGCTATCTCCTCTATCTCTTCTTCTGGAACAAAATAACGCTCACGTTTTCCATTGTAAATGTCAAAGTCATCTGTTCCACTTCCATGCGACCAAATGACTACAATGAGTTTTTCAGAAGGGTACGCTTTGGCTGACTCCTCTATAAACTTTTTCAAAACAGAGGGGTCACCAGTGTTGGTCTCGCCCAAAGACTCCTCTTTTAGTATCTCACCACCTTTAATGTGGTAACGAACCGTCTCAGTTTCGTCTACAAACGCCCAACGGTCACGCTGAACCACAATGGTCATGTCAGAGTATATTGAGCCTTTACGTAGACTCTCTAAGTCCTCTTCACCTGCACCATCTAGGTTATTATCAGCTGCCATGTAGATCAGTAGGGTTAGTTTATTTTTCATCGTTTTCCCTTTTAGTAAAGCTTCGATTTCCCAAACTCCACTGCTTTTTTATTTGCTGTTGCTTTTTTGTCAAGTAATTTACTCTTTAATTCAAGAAGTTCTGCTGTAGAGTCTCCTCTTAATCTTGCTTCTTCTATTTTTGCTTCCATTATTTGCACCTCAATTTTTGCTTTGGCTAAAGAGGTGTCACGTTCTATCTTTGCTTCCTTTGACAGATACAATTTAGAAGATATATTTGTCTTAGAACCACTAATGGTTTCACCTATAGAAGCTAACCACTCGTTAATATCTCTTGTTTCAGTGACAGAGACTTTTAAATTGTACCCTCCACTGTAGCCTTTTTTACTCTCAGCAATCTTAGGCATTTTTAGAAAAGAAGTTCTAACATCTGCAAGCTCTTTTTGGGTGTACTCTTTGCCTACTTGAACATCTCTAAGAACAACACTTCCATCACTCAAAAGATTGTTTTCAGATTGACTCCCTAGACCATAAAAACTAAAATGTATCTCTAAATCTCGTTTACGGTCAAGACCTTTTGGGTTAAATGCTCTGTTGTAAAAAATGTAAGTGGGAGCGACTTCCATGTATTGATTTCCAGGGACAGGAAAGATTTTTGCTTCCATGTAAAAGTTTGGTTTTCCTACCAAGTTTAATGTTTTAAATACCTCTGCTTGTGTTGAGTCCAAACCTTTTGGTGTCCAATGCTCAGCCTTTTCTCCAAACTCCCCACTAATAAAAAGTAGATGATAAACTGGACTGTCAGGAGAAGTAAGATTATAAGTAGCATCTCTATAGAAAAAATTGGAAAGATTCGCATGAATCGTCGTTGTTTCATCATTTTTACCAGAGAGTTCAACAATGGATTGTCCAACAAGGTCAACAGTACCTTCAATTAAATCTGGAGCAATAACTTCAAACAAAGCACTTGCCATGCCCATTGGAGAAAAAACTTTTGTTTTAGGAGGAAAAGGAATGGTTGGCATAACATCACTTTTTACAAAAGGTTTGTCTCGCAAAAAAAGTCTCTCTTGTGCCAAACTGTTTACGGTAGGATAGTTAGCTACAGAAGCATTATTTCCAACACATCCTAAAAAAAGTGTAGAGAGTATTAAAAAAATATTCTTGTTTACTATTTTATTCTTATACATAATAGACTCCTTACGTTGTCAAATTATTAACCAGATTTCGGTTTTAAAACCAACTTTACTTTTAAGTTAGCATTGGCATTTCCTTTGGCAACAAAAATATTACCTTCGGCAGAAAAACCAATGCCAATCTCAACTTCTGCTTTTTCGAGCTCAATGCCTTGGTTTAGGACAGCATAGGCATTGACAATGGGTTCAACACTCTGAATCAACATCTTCTCTACTGTACCCATTGAAGCCTTAACTTTCTCAACAACACCCCCATTGGAGGAAATCATCTCAATCTCACTCTCAGGGACATCTACTTCCATGACCAAACCATTTTCCAACTCTATTAATTTTTTTGCCATTGCCTACTTTTCCTCTTCAATAAATGCTTTTTCAAGTTCTAAAGCATACATCGATATATAATCATCGTCATTCATCTCTGCATCAAATAAAATCTCTTCTAGCACTATACTTTTGGTTAATTTTGAATTATTATAGGCTTTTTCAAGCTTTTTATCATACTGATTTTTCTTATACATTGCACCATTATAGTGTCGTGCAAAACTTGCCCAATCTTTTGCTTTTAAGTCCTCATAACAAGCTGTATTTTTCAAAAAGCTCATAAAAGCTTCTAGCTGATTTTTTTCACTTTTACTCACATAATCAACCATTTCAAAAACAGAATCAAACCCTGTTAAGGTATGGTTAAACCCCATTATTTGGAACATTCCATAAGAGGCTGACTTTAAGGCTGCCTCTCCATCAATGGCTTTAGCTTTTTCCAGTCGTGGGTACTGCGCACGATTATAGTACTTATAATTAGGAACTTTATAAATAATATCTTCATTTCCTTCAACTAAACTCTGAGGGTCTAAGCCTATTCTTTCTAATTCTTTCCAAAAAATATGCCCCTCAAAAAGAATTACTGGTTGTTTGACACGGTTAAACCCTCTTCCTCTCGACTCAACTTTGATGACAGCTTTTACAGCTGCTGGACTTAAGTCATTTTCTAAAGCTTTTTCACTAATAAAATCATCTTTCAATAAAAGGTTATTAATCTCTTCTATTTGAACATAAAGCACTTCAAAAAGTTTTTGCCATGTCTGTTCATCTGCGCATCCATTTATATCACAGTTACTTGCAAGTTGAAAACCAATAACACTGTTCTCTAACGTCGTATTGTAAATGCCTGTTGTTTCTGTTGTTCTGTCCAACAAGTAGAGCAAGGACTGTAACCACAATGTTAAAGATGTATTGTTAGAAGAGAGACTTAAAAACTCATAAGCAACAACCTCATCAACCAATGTTCTTGCTTTTTCCAATGCTCTTTCGTAAAGCATATACCAACTCTGTTCCCCTACTTTAGCATCTGCAACTAAGCCATTTTCTTCTTGAAACACTTTAACAGCTATCGTACTTTTTCTACCAAAATCTCCATCTACTACAAGTCGTTCACCAAGTAAATTAAGCAAAGCCTGTAACTGTTTAACTGCAAATTCATCTTTTCTTCCCTCTGTAATAAAAGAAGTTATTAAATAAAGTCCTGAAAAAGTATCTACAAAATTTACCTCTTCCTCTTCTTCCTCAATAATAATCTCATCTTCTATGATAATTGCTGTATCTTCGGGGCAAGATTCTAATGCATCTGTACCTAAAAATTGATTTGCTTCAGTGTCAAGGTTTCCAATCTGTTTAAAGAGTTTCAACCATTGTGGTGCTTCTCCCTCGGCATTGACATCTAATGCAGAGAAAACATTAATGGCAAAACTACTCATGTTTGGCATGAGTGGTAGGTAAACCGAAAGCCCATGCGCATTTTCAAAGTTATTGCTTTGGTTCTCAACCACAACTTTTGCTAAACCTTCAAGAAGCTTATCTGCAACTCGGACAATCTCTTCATCTGCATCATAATGTGCTTTGGTTAAGAGAACAAAATGTTTTAAATCACGATATATCTGTTCATTGTTTGCATAATCAAAAGTTTGAGCAGCATCTACAATGGACAAAAAGGTACTACGAATGTTGGGCTCTTTTCTTAAAATTTCATGTGCAAAACTGTTCATGAGACAAGCCACATTTTTCAAGTTTTCTGTACGAATGGCAGACAGTGTTACTTTTAAGTTCTCTTCACTTGCATACGAAGTAATAAAAGCATCAACAATAGCACGAGAGACCTCTTCGTTACTGGCATTAGGATTGTCAACTAAAAAACGAACAATCGCCTCATAGTCCCAACCTTTTCCAGGTTCAAGCTCTTCTGACCCTACAATCACTTCTGCATGCTCTCGTAACTGATATGCTACTTCTAACATTCCCATTAGACAAGCATCAAAACCTACAATATCAAGTTTTTTTCCTAAATCAACAAAAACCTGTTTTAACTCTAAATTGTCAAGAAAGTCTTTTGCATCATCATCAAAAAGAATCGATTTTGCTTCAACTTTACCAATACTACGTGTTGGCTCACCTTTCTCAACTTGAAATGCCTGCATAAGTTCTTCAACACGTTTAAGTCGTAACGCTTCTGGAAAAAATGAAGATTGATTACCCAACGTTGGGTTAGGAACAGAACGCATGGTTGCATTTGTCGCGTTGTTTTCATATCCAGGGAAAAGTTCATCACGTGTTCCTCCTCCATGATTCCATAGCACAGCAATGTTTCGCTCTGCTTCAAAGTTCTCCATTCCCCATTTGAGGAACGCTGTTAAGGTGTTAGCATCACCCGTATTTGTCTCACCAAGGTGAACAATTTTCTCTTTTCGTCCATGACGAATAACATAACGCTTTGTTCCTGAATCTCGTGCCACTTTAGACTGATCTTGTTGCACTAAAATCGTTAACTCATCCCCAGTATTTTGAATTGCCATCATCTCTGCAATATCTGCTGTTCCATAAGTATCTAAATCGTTATCTCCTGCTATAAAAACCATTAAATTTGTTGTCATACTATATCCTTTTTTTTAAATAGTCTAACTACTTATATTCTATAACAATCTACTTAATGAAAATGTTAAATATAAATCTAACTAATATTTTATAGTTAACCTAAAGTTTTTTTATATTTATTTCTATTTCTAACATTAAAAAACATTGAAAAAAACACCAAGCGTTACACTCTACTTACGCTTCTTCTTTTCCCATACTTTTTCTCCTCAATTATTGGTTAAATTAAATATAATTTGCTACGGACTCTGTATAATAAAATAAGAGATATTTCATTCAAAAAAAGAGGTTTAAATGTTAAACAGCATTGTAAGTATTGAAAGTGTTAACGAAGACAATGATAGTTTTGGAACAGGTTTTGTCATTGAGTGTGACGAAAAAGGGGTTTATATTTTAACCTGTAAACATGTTATCGATGATGTTCAACGACCCATGGTAGATGAAGTCATTGCAAAAGTGATTGCAAGTAGCGATTTTATTGACATGGCTGTTCTCTATGTCTCTAAACTGCAACTCCAACCTCTACCAATGCAGGTTGACCCCTGTAACAGCTTAAATGTTGACGTCATAGGCTTTAGCCACTTTAACCAACATCTTACTCAAAAAAAGCACATTCACTCAACACTTTTTCAAGACCCAATAGAACTGCACTCCAATGACAATAATGCTTTCTATCGTGTTCGCAAGATTAAAGCCAATGACAACTTTCATTTTGACAGAGGAAACAGTGGTTCCCCTGTTATTTGTAAAGAGTCAGGACACGTCATTGCAATGGTAAGTAACAAAGAAGGCAAGGAGATTGGCTATGCAATAGAGATTGTCAATCTTGAACAAGTATGGAAAGATATACCTCCTCTGCTTTTAGAAAAAGGTCAATTTGTACATAATCATCTCCCTTTTGATTATGGATATAAAGAAAAAGAAAAAAAGAAAAAAGAAGAACCAATAAAAGATGAACTTCTAAGTAAAAAAAACAAATGGCTAAGATATGCAGTAGCAGGACTCATTACTCTTGCCATATTGACCTTTACCTACATTTTCTTTTTTTCTAAACCCACCTTAACAGCACTCTCTTAAAGCCCATTAATGAAAATTATACTTTTTGATGGAGTCTGTCAGCTCTGTGAATACTCTGTAAACTTTATTATAGAACATGACAAAAACAAGCATTTTTATTTTGCTTCACAAACATCAGAAAGAGGAAAATTACTTCTTAAAAAGCATCAACTCCAAGAAGTTGATAGCATTATACTTATTGACAATGACAAAGTTTTTCTATACAGCGATGCAGCACTAGAGATTGCTCAGTATCTTGACGGAAAGTGGAAGCACTTCAAACTTTTTAAATATGTTCCAAAAATCATTCGTGATTCAATCTATAAAATCATTAGTAAATATCGTTACCTTTTCTTTGGGAAAAAAGAGGCGTGCCTCTTACCCAACAAAGAGATTTTAAATCGTTTTCTCTAAAGGTTAATAAACTTTTTCTAATCTATCCAATAACATCTCCAAGACCTCATCTGTTAAATTAATGTCAATCTCCTTATTTACCATCATCTGAATAGAGATAATCCGTTTAATATAGGCTTTTTGCTCTTCAATAGAGAACTTACTCTCGCCATCTCTTTTAACCAAACTATGTTCTCTGCTTAAAATTTGAAGATTATCAGCCTGATGTCTTCCCTCTTTTTCCTTATTCATTAACGCCGTAGCATGATGCAAGGCAAAACTTAATGAAAAGTAGCGATTTAACTGGTTTACAATACTACTTAACTCTTCGAGTCTATACTTTTCAGACTCTGTTAACTTCGCTATATCTCCTTTTATTTTCGCTTCAAGCAAAATAGGTTCAATGTCTTTTTTAGCACTTTTTTTAATGACCTCAGCTTCTTCTACTTCAGAAAGGTATTCAACTACTCTGTAAGGCTCAATGTGATGTATGAGAACCTTCGGAAACTCCCCTTTAGAGAGCTTTAACCCAATGCCTAATGCCAAGTCATTAAGTGTCATCTGTTCGTTTGTTTTACTATTAATCTGACTCAATATAGTGGGGTAAAGCTCTGCTACCTTCTTTGCCCATGTTGCAACGGTCACTGGTTTGTCAAAGGTTTTTAAAACCTCCATAAATCTCTCTTTTTTAGTCAAAGTAAATCCTTTTAGCATAAAATAATAATAATAAATTTTAACATAAATAGTTCTTTTTTAACTTATATTATATTTAAATTTATATAATAATTTATAAAAGAAGAAATAATAAATGTTTTAATCACATAAACAAACAATTTTTAGCTACAATAATTTTATGTTGGAAAATTTATTTAATCAAAATTATGAGTTGGTCATTAATCCCAAACTCAAATATACCCATTTAAGTATTAACGAGCAAGGAGATTTACTTGTCAAGTCACCAAGTAACTCTCCCCTTCAAATTGCTAAACTTCTACATCAGAAAAGAGCATGGATAAAAAGTGCAAAAAAACGTTTTGCAGAAAAAAAGGGGAAATTCCCTCTCTTTCAAACAAAAAATCCTCTTTTTTACTATTTGGGAGAAGCGCACTCTGTAGAGATTGTCCCTCATATTAATAAGGTAACAACAGAGATAGAGTTTCAAGAGTGTCTTAACCTTTTTTACAAAAGTGAGTCTCAAAATATACTGCTTCCTCTCATTAATGAACAAGCTAAAAAAATGGATGTTAGCCCTCAAAAAATTGCTTTTAGAAAAACAAAACGGCAGTGGGGTAGCTGTTCCTCTAAAAACAATCTCTCTTTTCATGCACACATCTCTAAACTCCCTCTTGATGTGATACAATACATCATTGTTCATGAGTTGGCACACATACGGCACAAACACCACCAAAAAGCTTTTTGGGACGAAGTCAAATGCTACTCAGCAAACTACAAAGAATTAGAGAACATACTAAAGGAGTATATTACATGAATTTTTACTTACTTTTTTTTCTGCTTATTGTCATTGTGGGGTTAGTCATTAGCTACATCTACTTTATGCGAGAGAAAAAAACAAACCTACAGGCAATACAGCAAGGTATTTGTCCAAAATGTCATCAACAGAGTATGGAACTGGTTGACCAAAGAAGTACAGGCTGTGGAGGACCAAAGATGTTGACGTTTGAGTGTAACAATTGCGACTATATTAATACTTTTAATGTAAATGGAGGAAGTTGTTCTTCTGGGAAATGTGGGTAAATAAAAAAGAGTGTTTCCATCTCAAAAGAGATGGAAAAGTAAGCACCTAACTTAGACGCTTACCGTGTGTAAGTAATGACTAGAAGTTAATTCCAGCAATGATACGTACATGATCAGAGTCAGAATTTCCAACATTTCCTAATTTTGCATCATTTTTAAATGTTCTGTTCATGTAAATTGCTTTTACATTAATATCAGCAATTTTGGTTCCAACAATAAAGTCAAACTCATCAACATCAAACTGATTGTATCTGTCATTTGTTGTAGAGATGTACTGTGCTGTCAACTTAAGTGGACCAGCAGGCATACCAGCTTTAATTTTATAGGTATCTGAACCTGGTTGAGCTACAATAAAACCATCATTGTAAACACCAGCTGTTGGTAACTTAGTTTTCTTAAATCCAGTTGCAACGTTGGCAATTGGTAATACTGCACCATTTACAGCTCTACCATCATCAACACTTGAATAAGCAGCAAATAAACTTACAGGACCTGCTTTTCCACCAGCTTTAAATGCATAACCTTTTGTATCATCAAAAGCAGCAATTTGTGTTTTGGGCATCATTTGAGCATAAATAGCTCCAACATCTGCAACACCTGCAATTTTGTAGTTAGCATCTAACCACACTGCATTTGCAATATCTTGTACATCGTAGTACCAAATATTAACACCCAAGTCTTTCATTGGTTTGATCAATGCTGCTGCTGCATACGCACCATCACCAACTAAGGGAACACCACCAAGTGGAGTAGCATAAGTATTTGTACCAAACTCATCCATTCTACCATCTGCTTTAACAGTTGTAAAACCAACACCACCTTCAGAACCACCATTACCTTTTCCAACATATGCACCAATAAGTGTTGTGTTAGGAATGTCAGAGTTTACTAAAACAGCTGCATCAAATGAGTTAGAAGTAATGTTCCATTTTTCTGTAAATGCAAGTGGTGTGTCTAAGTGTTGTCTACCAATTTTAGCAGTAGTTTTACCCATTTGATAAGTTAAAAATGCTTTTTCCATCCAGTGTGCTGTACCAAGGGCACCGTTGTCTACACCAGCAGCTTGTCTTCTTGATGAAACTAGGTTATTTTCAAGACCAAGAGTATCTACTACTGTATATCTTAAACCATATCCAAAAGCACCTGCTTTTCCATCTACATTAACAGATAATGCGGCATCTCCACCTGTAAATCCTGATGCATTTTGATGAAATAGACCATTACCATTATTTCTGTTTTGTACAACTGCAGCATCTGCACCAGCTGTTGTTCCTCCACCAGCTGCCAAATCTGCTGCTGCACCAGCTGCTGTAATAGTTGCTGCATCTGCACTAGAATCTGCAGTTTCGTACCATAATTTAGCATCTCCACTAAAGTTAGCAGTAATATCTGCCATTGCGCTTGTTGTAAGAGTCATCGCAGCGATTGCTGCTAAACTTAATTTTGTAATTTTCACATTTTCTCCTTTTGTGTTTGTATTTAAAAGAATCAACAAGTTTTCATCTATAAAACTTATCAATCTAATAAATTTACTTCATCATAATAACAGTAGAAACCTTATCTTTTCTTGATAAAGGTCACATTTACTCCATAATCATTAACTTTTTATAGGTTATATATGATATAAAATAATTAATTATTTGTTTTTCTTAATCTAAAATATAGAGTAAAGCCCACAATATAATAGTTTGTAAAGAGTTTTAAAGGAAAATATTACTTTTGTAAAAAATTAATGAGAAAGTTAATGGAAATGTGAAAAATATGGCCGGGAGAGGGAGATTCGAACTCCCGGAGGTATAACCCTCACCGGTTTTCAAGACCGGCACATTCGACCACTCTGACATCTCCCGACATGATTAAAACGAGTTGTTTTAATTGGAATGAAATTTTATCTAAAAAAAGATAAAAATAAAATAAATTTTTAAAACTTTTTATGTTTTGGAGGCGACACCCAGATTCGAACTGGGGATAGCAGCTTTGCAGGCTGCGGCCTTACCACTTGGCGATGTCGCCAATTACGCCATAAACCTTTTGTAAATATCAACAACAAAATATTCAATGCAAGCAGTTGCATGAGCTGTCTGCTGAAGACAACAATTGGTGGTACCCGGAGCCGGACTTGAACCGGCACGGTCACAATGACCGGGGGATTTTAAGTCCCCTGTGTCTACCATTCCACCACCCGGGCATAATTGGTACCAAAACTTAAAGAGTAAAATTTAAATATCACAATTTAAAAATGGAGCGAGAAAGGAGGTTCGAACTCCCGACCCCAACCTTGGCAAGGTTATGCTCTACCGCTGAGCTATTCTCGCATCTGTTTCAATTGAAACCCATTGCTTTTAAATTGGAGTGCGATTATAGCCAATTTTTTTTTACTTGTAAAGTCTTTTGGGTATAATTTTTTAAAATTTATAAATACCACCCTTGTTCCCACGTTAAATCTTGGAACAGGGGCAGGATACAAGGAAAAATATGAGAAGTGATATTGTAAAAAAAGGGCATAACCGTGCCCCTCACCGTTCGTTACTAAGAGCAACAGGATTAAAAGACGAAGATTTTGACAAACCATTTATTGGCGTTGCAAACTCTTTCATTGAAATTATTCCTGGACACTTCTTTTTAGACAAAGTATCTGCCATAGTAAAAGATGAAATTAGAAAAGCAGGATGTGTACCTTTTGAGTTCAATACCATTGGGGTAGATGACGGAATTGCCATGGGACATGATGGAATGCTCTTTTCACTTCCAAGTCGTGAGATTATTGCTAACTCTATTGAGACAGTGATGAATGCACATAAATTAGATGCCATGATTGCCATTCCTAACTGTGACAAGATTGTACCAGGAATGATTATGGGTGCTTTACGAGTGAATGTTCCAACTGTCTTTGTTTCAGGTGGACCAATGGCTAAGGGTTACACTAAAGATGGTGAACCTATTGACTTAGCAACTGCCTTTGAAGCTGTTGGTAAATTTGAAGCTGGTGAAATTACAGAAGAAGAGTTAACAGACATTGAGTGTAATGCCTGTCCAAGTGGTGGATCCTGTTCAGGAATGTTTACAGCAAACTCCATGAACACACTCATGGAAGCAATGGGAATTGCCCTTCCAGGGAATGGAACCATTTTAGCACTGACAAAAGAACGTGAAGAACTCTACAGAAAAGCTGCCAGAAGAGTATGTGAAATTGCGCTCATGGGTGAGGAATCCTCAGCTATATATAATGTAAGAGAAATTTTAAATGAAAATGCCATTAGAAATGCCTTTGCTGTTGACATGGCAATGGGTGGAAGTTCTAACACTGTTCTACACATGTTGGCCATTGCAAAAGAGGCAGAAGTTGACTTTAACCTCGGAGACATTAACAGCATCTCTAAACGTGTCTCACACATTGCTAAAATTAGCCCCAGTTTAAGTTCTGTTCACATGCAAGACATTGACAAGGCTGGTGGTGTTTCAGCTGTCATGCACGAAATGAACAAACGTGGTGAAGACATTTTACTAGACAACCTAACCGTTACTGGAGAAATGATAAAAGAGCGTATTGCCAATGCTGAGATTAAAGATACAGAGATTATTCATACCATTGACAATCCTTACTCAGAAGTAGGTGGTCTTGCCATTCTATATGGAAACCTTGCAGAACAAGGTGCTGTCATTAAAACAGCTGGAATCACAGGAGAACGTGTCTTTACAGGGACAGCTGTCTGTTTTAACTCACAAGATGAAGCCATTGAAGGCATTTTAGCTGGAAAAGTAAAAGCTGGTAATGTTGTTGTTATTCGTTACGAAGGGCCTAGAGGTGGACCAGGAATGCAAGAGATGTTAAGCCCTACTTCCCTCATTATGGGAATGGGTCTTGGTGACAAAGTTGCGCTCATTACCGATGGTCGTTTCTCAGGTGCTACCCGTGGTGCAAGCATTGGTCATGTTAGTCCAGAAGCTGCTGAAGGTGGAATGATTGGTCTACTTAAAGATGGAGATGAGATTCATATTGATGTTGACAAATACATTTTACAAGTAAATATTTCAGATGAAGAGGTAGAAAAAAGAAGAGAAACTTTTACACCTATTGTCAAACCACTTACAAGTAAATGGTTAAGACAATATCGAGCATTGGTTACCAATGCCAGTTCTGGAGCTGTTTTAGAAGCAGAATAAATTAAATTTATCGACCACTAAGTTGGTCGATAAAAATTATTGACGATATAAGTCACCTAAATGTTTACAACTTTGGCTTTGTCCTCTGTTACATGCATCTTCAAAGTATTTTCGTGCTTTTTCATCTTCACCTTGCTTTTCGTAATAAAGTCCTACTCTATAACACATTGTTCCACCTTGAGTTGAGACATGACAAGCATTTAATGCTTCACGTAGTGCGACTTCACCATCAATCTCTCTAATTCTATTGCCCAGTACACTCTCTAGTCTATTACAACTTGCTGTGTCACCCAAGTCGCATGCCCTACTATAATATTGTTTTGCTGTCTGAATACGATTTGCTTTTTCATGCATGTATGCTAAGTTGTTACAACCTGAAGCTTCACCCATGTCACAAGCATCAGCATAAAGTGAACGTGCTTCTTGTAAATCTCTTTTTACATATCTACCATGCTCATACATATATCCTAAGTCATTACACCCAGCACCAATACCATTGTTACATGATTTTTGAAAATAGAGTGCAGAATTGTAATAATTTCTTTTAGTACCTTCCCCATGAAAATACATTGAACCCACATTATAACAGGCTTCCATTTCTCCATATTTACACGCTTTTTTATAAAGCTTTAATGCATTCCAATTATTTTTGTCTACTCCATATCCATGGTTAAGCATATAGGCTAAATTGTTACACCCTTTTCCATTTTCCAAAGCACATGACTTTGTATAATAGTCAACAGCTTCATCTAAATCAATGCTAACATCATTAGAGCCATAATGAAACATATCACCGACTTCATTACAAACATCACTGTCTTGATATTCACAAGATTTTTTATAGTACTCCATTGACTTTGATTCAGTCAAGGTTGAGATTTTTTCTACAGAGGATAATGCCCCTACAATTCTCTCTCCAAAGAGAACTCCTAAAATAATTAATGCTCCTAAAATAAAGACCATTGTGAACTTTTTATCAAACATTTTCTTCCTTTTTTGATGACTTCCAATAAAATAAAATATAGAGTTAATTTTTGTTCTCTATAGTAATAGTAAAAGAATATCTCATTTTATATTTTCTGTCAAGACAGAGACCACATTATAAGAAAAACATTAATTTTAAAGAGTAAATTTGTTAATTAATTTACTTAGATTTTTAATACTATTTAACATCTTTCATTAGATATTTAATTGTATTAAACAGACCGTATTATGGGAATGTAACCATTTTTTAAATATTCGATTTTTGCTAAGAAATTCCACAATTATTGGTATGAAATATCGTTATACTAAATGTATGAAAAAGACAAAAATAGTAAATATAACCATCCTTAGCTCAGTCATATTTTTTTCAGCTTGTTCTGATACACAAGATAAACTTAAGAAAGAAACTGACGTAAAAAATGTATCGGTATACAACATAATGGGAATTACAGATCCAAACAATAACTTCTCTTTCGAGGAAGAAAGAAATTCTCAAGTTATTGCTTCATCACCCTCAATATCTCCTGACATAGAGTATATATCATATAGACAAAGAGGACCAATTGCACAACCAAGAGTAGATACGTTTCAAACACTCAATAACATAGAGTGGAAAGCAAAAAGCTTTCTAGGTGTTCCTTATGTTTGGGGTGCGACAGGACCTCATAAATTTGATTGTTCTGGATTTACTCAATGGGTTTATCGTGATGCAGGAATTAACATTCCACGTGTATCAAAAGACCAAGCACGTGTAGGACAATTTGTCTCGTATAACAATCTTCAACGAGGAGACATGGTCTTCTTTGATACAAAAAAACATCGAAGTGGCTTGGTTACACATGTTGGAATTTACTTAGGAAATGGAAACTTTATTCATGCAAGTTCTGCTGGAAAAAAAGTAGTTATTTATAATTTCAACAATAAAACATTTTACAAAAAACGTTTCTTATGGGGAAGAAGAGTTATTCAACCTAGTTTTCATTATGCTTTAAATTAAAACTAAAAAGTTCGATTTTAAGAGGATATTTAAATAAAAAAAAACATTTTAAACTGAAAAAAACATTTTTTTAATATTATTTAAATATTTTCACTTTTTTACTCTCTTTTTTTGCTATAATTTAGTCCTCTAAAAACTTATACATAACTATAAGGTAAAAAAAGGTTCCTGTGCATTTAGTAAAAAGTATTATTTCCATTATTCTCATTACGGCTTTTGCTGTCGTACTTGAAGCAGTCACACTCTCTTCTGTAGAAAAACTTGATTCTGTCAATAACACACTTCAAGAAAAAAGTACCAACTACAAACAATACAACCAAGAGATTACCCTCTCCGAAATTGTTTACGATGAAAAGAGTACAAAAGCGTTAATGTCACTCCTCATTACTAACGAAACAGAAACCTTCAAACATGTTTCTCATAAAAAATTCATTCAAGATGTCTACCAAAGAAAAACATACCGTCCAATATGGTTTACATATCAAGGAATTAAAAAAGCAGCCATATATGACCTTTTTGACCATATTTCATCTGATGACACATTAGAGGAGCGTGGAGCAATTAAACGTGAATATGGTCGCTTAAAAAAGAAAATAGCACTAACAAAGTCACGCCTTATAAAAGATGAAATGACACTTGACCTAGAACTCTCTTCTCTCTATCGTTCTTTTATGGGTCATCACTTATATGGCGCGATTGATTGGTGGAGTTTTAAAAAGAAACTGGCCTCATTACGTCGTAAACATATTGCTGGAAACTGGGTAACCAATGATCCAAAATATGACATAGCTGATATGCTTTTACGTCACAGAATCGCCTATATTGTTTCTCTCACCACACCAAGTAGTTTTAACTATAATGCTTTACATGATGAACTTTCTCGATTACGAGAAGTTCAGCGTAAAGGTGGCTGGAAAAAAGTTCCTAACTCTTCACAACTTCGTTATGGTAAGACAGGGAAGGTTGTGAAACAACTTACTTTACGTTTACAGAGTGAAGGTGACTACACTTGTCAACATAGCAGTAAAACTTACAGCTATGATACTTGTCTAAGAAAAGCTGTTAAACAGTTCCAAAAAAGACATGGTCTTGCTCAATCTGGAAAAATAAACAATGCCACCCGTAAGAAATTAAATCTATCGGTAAATTGGAAAATCAATAAAATACTCTTAAACCTTGATCGAATTAAACGACTTCCTGATCAAGCTGAAGACAGATATATTATGGTTAATATTCCTGAATTTAGACTCTTCTACAAAGAAAATGGTGCAAATGCATTAACCATGCGCGTTATAGTGGGAGATAAGACTCATCATACACCAATTTTCTCAAATAAGGTTTCATATATTGTCCTCAATCCATATTGGTTAATTCCAGATAGTATTGTACGAAAAGAGATGATTCCTGGTATTCTTAAAAATCCTAACTATCTAACACAACGTGGTTATGAGGTTCGTAAAAACTATGCCTTTAAAAGACCTCCTTTAGATACTTCAAAAATTGATTGGGCAAAAGTTTTACGTAATGGTCAAACCAAAAAATATAAATTTATGCAACCACCTGGTCCAAGAAATGCCTTAGGTAAAATTAAATTTAAATTTCCAAATCGTTTTGCTGTTTATTTACATGATACCCCTACAAAAAAACTCTTTAAAAAATCATATAGAGCATTTTCTCATGGGTGTATCCGTATTTCAGAACCAAGAGCACTCTTGGCTACCTTTGCAAAACATGAAGCTTCTGTAAACTACAGTAGAGCAAAACGTATTTTGCAAGGTAAATCAAAAACACAACTTAACCTCGCATCACCCGTACCTGTACATATTATTTATCTTACAGCACGCGTTAAAAGTGATGGTTTAGTTCACTATATTCCTGACGTGTATGGATATGATTCAAAACAACGTCGTACCATTAATTAAATTGACAATTTAATTAAAACTCATTGCTTTATTTGCTACTTTAGACTATACTTATGCTCTTCAAACCTACAGGAGGGCGTTGAGTAATGCTACTGATACACAAATTTTTAACTGTTTTTCTATTAACCGTAGTTATGGCTTTTGCCCTCCCTGTAGATGACAATACTACAGATAATTCCTTAATGAATAAAGCGCTAAAAAAAGCTTTCAAAACAAACTCTTCTAAACTTCTAAAAAATATTTCACAAAAAAAATTTCTTAAAAGTCTTTACCGTAAAAATCACTATCAAACACTTTGGTTAGAAAAGAATAAACTCAATCAAGAAAAATATTATACCCTTTTTGGACATATTAAAAATGACCCTACCCTTAACAAAAAGGGTAGCATTTTTCAACAATACCAAAACCTTGATAAATTTATTAGCGACACTAATTTAACAAAAACAAAATTATTAAAAGTTGAGGTAAAACTGAGTTCTCTCTACTACAACTTTTTAAAACATGCTGTTTATGGGGAGATTGAATGGAAAAAGTTATCTTACAAACTCAAATCTCTTAAAAAATCTAGAATTAATGCTTCATGGATTAAATATCGACCTTCTTTTAACTTAAGAACATTAATGAAACAAAACGACATCAATAGTACCATGGATGAAATTACTCCTAAAAAATTTGGATACAAAGGTTTACTGTTTGCTTTAAAGAAATTGGAGAAGTTAAAAGAAGCAGGAGGTTGGAAAAAGTTACCAAGTTTTAAAAAGCTTGCTTTAGGAAGTACAGGTGATATTGTTCTTCAACTACGTTCAAGACTTAACATTTCAGGTGACTATTTAGAATGTAAAGAGACAAATAGTACTAAAGTCATTATAAATCAAGAGACAAATGAATCTAAAGAACTTACACTTGAAAAAGAGGAAATTCATTTAGATAAAGATGCTATTTTTGGAGCGTGTTTAGACCAAGCTGTAAAACGTTTTCAAAAACGACATGGACTCATGGTCGATGGAATTGTTGGTGGAGGCACACAAAAAGCCTTAAATATTACCGTTGATGAAAAAATACGAAAAGTACTTCTAAACATTGACCGAATTAAATGGTTACCAAGAGCTAAAAATACACGCTATCTGGTAGTTAACATTCCAGAATTCATGTTACACTACATAGAGAACAATCAAACAAAACAAAAATTACGTGTCATAGTAGGAGACAAACGTCACCCCACGCCAATTTTTTCTGAAAAAATCTCATTTATAGTACTTAACCCCTATTGGAAAATTCCAGAAGGAATTGTAAGAAGAGAAGTTATTCCAGCAATGGTTAAGAACCCTAACTATCTACGTAAACATGGGCTGGAGGCACATAGAACTTGGGATGAGAACTCACGTGTTATTGATACAACTTGGTTATACTGGGAAGATTATCTCTATGGAAGACAAAGATTTCCGTACAGACTTATGCAGCCACCTGGTCCAAAAAATGCATTAGGAAAAATTAAATTTAAATTTCCAAATAGATTCTCTGTTTATCTACATGATACACCAACCAGACATCTATTTAAAAAATCGGTTAGGGCATTTTCGCATGGTTGCGTAAGACTCTCTCAACCCAGAAAACTTTTAGAAACCATTGCAACATTCAATGCTAATATTAACATTAAAAAAGCGAAAAAAACCCTAAAAGGAAAGCGTAAAACTCAACTTAACATGAGAAAAAAACTTCCTATTAACTTGATTTATTTAACAGCTGGAATTAACAGTGAAGGAAAACTAGAATTTAGAAACGATATTTATCGTTACGACAAATATACCAAACGTCGTACAAATTAAAAAAGTTTTCAAACAGAAAATAACCATTCTATAACCCCTAAGAAGATAAAATAACCCATTATATAATTAGGGCTTTATGGTTTGGAACACTCTGCAAAAATTCTCGCTACGAAAGGTAAGCTTTTAACTGAAGTCTACTTTGAACTACAACAACACTTTGAATCAAAATATGGTAACGATGCTCTAGTACTCATAGAGATTGGGACATTCTTTGAGGTCTATGAGGTCAACAACGACGAACTCAAAGTAGGTAAAGCCAAAGAGATTGCCGAACTCCTCAACATTCAACTCACCCGTAAAAGCAAAGCCATTGTAGAAAACTCACTTAGAAACCCTCTCCTTGCTGGTGTGCCTTCTGTCTCCATTGAGCGTTACCTAGCCCGTCTCATTAATACCAAAAAGTACACCATTGTCATGGTCAAACAGAAAGGGACAATGCCCAATGTCCAACGCTATGTCTCCAACGTCATCTCTCCAGGAACCAACTTTGAGTACCAAACAGAATCGGTAGAGACCAATCTTGTTTCACTCATTATCGACGAGAACCAAGGCATCTTCTCTGCTGGTTATGCTGCCATTGATGTCACCACTGGAAAAACCATTGTCAATGAGATGCACTCTAGCCGTGATGACAAAACCTACGCACTAGATGAAGTCTTTAACCTCTTGCAAACCTACAACACAGCTGAGATTATTATTACCCTTGAAAACAAAGAGATTGACAAAGAGTGGTTAAATGCCTACCTTGAACTGGGACAATTTTCTACCTCGTATAATGAAAAACGCTGTAAAATTCTCTATCAAAATGAACTCTTCCAAAGAGTCTATGAGATTAACTCTTTTCTTTCTGCCATTGAGTACCTTGACTTAGAGCGTCACCCCTACACCACAGAAGCATTAGCAATACTCATTGAGTTTATTGTGGAGCATGACGAGGTCATTATTGAGAAGATGAACCGTCCTCTTTTCTTGGGTGAGAGTCGCTACCTCTACTTGGGAAACAATGCACTTGAACAGTTGGGGGTTATCTCTCGAAACAGATCAGAAGTTACCCTGCTCGACCTCATTGACAAAACCTCTACAGCTTTTGGAAAAAGACTCTTACGTGAACGTCTGCTCTCTCCCATAATGGAC
>Ga0256826_1000843_pt1 | contig 19140 bp, 19 predicted proteins | sample CV79metaG_FD_185975 | JGI IMG/M metagenome (GOLD analysis project Ga0256826, IMG submission 185975) | Hydrothermal vent microbial communities from East Pacific Rise, Pacific Ocean - CV79 | ecosystem: Environmental > Aquatic > Marine > Hydrothermal vents | place: Pacific Ocean: East Pacific Rise...
CTTCTTTAAAGGTGGTGTTTTTGATAAAGAGACATATAAGCAAGTACTTTCTCAAAATAGACTTAACACAAAAGAGTATGAAAAAGGACTTAAAAAAGAGTTGTTAATCCAAAAAACTTTTAAACTTCTTCCTGTAGAAGCTAGTCAAACTGAGACTAACATTCTTAACACTATCTCTAACATAGCTGACAAAATAAACTATAAAGTACTCGCCTTAGATGATATTACTGTTGATACATCAGATTCACTTGTAAAACCTTTTTGGGAAACTCAAACAAACAACTATATGAATGAAATCTCTTATGATGTAAAATTTCTTACACAAGATACAGTTAGTGCAAATTATGATGATGCAAAAATATCTGCATATTATGCTGAAAATAAAACTCATTTTAAAGACAGTGAAGGTAAAATTCTTTCATTAGACTCTTCAAAAACTTTTATCATTGAAGAGTTAAACGCCAAAGCTACTAAAGACAAGGCACTTAGAACTTACATTGCTTATAAAAAAGGTAAACTTGGAAGCGATGTAGTTTTTAACACAGCTACTATTTCTACTACACAAAACCCTTTTGACACAGCTACACTAGAAAAAATCTCTAAGCTCTCAATCACTTCTCCATATATGAAACCTGTTCTTGTAAATGGTGTTTATCATATATTTGAACTAATTAAAATAAACCCTGCATCTGCAAAAAGTTTTGAAGATGCTAAAGCAGAAGTTCTTGTAGCCTATACAGCACAAAATAAAAAATCAAAACTTCAAGAGTTAGCAAACAACTCAGTAGACACTTTTAATGGAATGACAACAGAGTTTTTAACTGCTGATGATGCATCAAAAATCACACTTCTTGATAGTAACGAAGCAAGTGAATTTTTACAAAAGCTCTTCACAAGCAAAAAGAAAAGATCATATATATCATTAAATTCGGGTAAAATCGTTCTTTACTATATTTTGGAACAAAAATTGCTTGATAATTCAAATAATGACTTAACTCAATCAGTTAAAAAATTAAAAAGTGGTATATTTAATGAAGCTCTCATAAAAGCTTTAGAAAACAAGTACCAAACTGAGATATTTATCCAAGGACTCTAAATTGAGTAGAACTGTTTTAGCCATAGATATTGGCTCTACAAAAATATGTGCTGTTATTGCTCAAATTGACAATAACAACTCTATTGCTATTACTGGTGCTGGGATAACTAAAGCACAAGGTCTTAGACGTGGAAGCATAACAAACATAGAACTAGCTTCTCGTAGTATAAAAACTGCAGTTGAAGATGCTAAACGTGTTGCAGGTAGTGACATCACTTCTGCTATCGTCTCTATGAGTGGTGCATATACTAAAAGCTTGAACTCTAATGGTATAGTCAACATCCAAAGTAAAGAGATTAGCTTTAAAGAGATAGAGCGTGTAATGCACACTTCACTCTATAATGCTAACATCCCAAATGAGTATGAAGTTCTTCATGCTCTTCCTTTTAACTTTAAAGTAGATGATCAAGACTTCATTGAAGATCCACTCGGAATGAATGCTTCTCGTTTAGAAGTTGAAACACATATAATAACTACACAAAAATCAAATCTTAATAACCTTAAAAAAGCAGTACAAGGTGCAGGTGTTGATGTTGAGAACATTGTTCTTAACTCCTATGCTTCTTCTATAGCTACTCTTAATGAAGATGAAAAAGAGCTTGGTGCTGCAGTTATTGATATGGGTGGAAATACTAGTAATATTGCTATACACTCTGGAAATTCTATAAGATATAATGAATTTTTAGGTGTTGGTTCAAACCATGTCACAAGTGATCTTTCTATGGCACTTCATACTCCTCTTAATGTTGCTGACAATGTAAAACTAACATATGGATCACTACTTAACCCAAGTAATGATCTTATAGAAATTCCTGTTATTGGTGATGTAGACAATACTCATGAAGTTTCTCTAGATGTAGTTCATAATGTCATCTTTGCTCGAGTAGAAGAGACACTTATGATACTCGCTCAGTTTATTGAAAACAGTGGACTTAAAGATCAAATAGGTGCAGGCATAGTTCTTACTGGTGGATTTTCTAAAATGGAAGGTATTAGAGATTTAGCAATAGCTACTTTTGGTTCAATGCCAGTGCGTTTAGCTCGTCCTGTTGAGACTGACGGTCTATTTGACTCACTTAGAGGTGCTGAGTATTCAAGTGCTATTGGACTTATAATGTACTCAGCATTTGCTTATACACCATATGAAATAGATGCAAATAAACGTGTAAGACATATGAATGAGACACCTACTCAACAGAGTAGTGTTGACCTCACTCCTACACTAGAAATTCCTGTTGCTCCGTCTGAGGAACAGGCTCAACCTAGCATGATAAGCTTGGATGAGAAGAAAGAGAAAAAGAGTGATGAAGCTAGTAGCGTTAGTAAGTTTTGGAACTGGGCTACCCAGTTATTTTAAAGGAGTAAGATGATGGAACCATTTGTAGTCGAAGAAGCAAGCAACCTTAGTGGTGCGAGAATTATAGCTGTTGGTGTAGGTGGCGGTGGTGGAAACATGATCGGGCATATGCTTAAAGAGGGTGTTACTGGTATAGAGATGATGCTAGTAAATACCGATGCACAAGTTTTAAATGAAAACTCAGCAGCATCAAAAATTCAGATAGGTGCGAAACTTACTAAAGGTCTTGGTGCAGGGATGAAGCCAAACATTGGTAAAGATTCTGCTCTAGAAAATTATGATGAGATTCGTTCTGCACTTGAAGGTGCTGACATAGTATTTATCTCTGCTGGACTTGGTGGTGGAACAGGAACTGGTGCTGCACCTGTTGTTGCACAAATCGCTAAAGAAGTTGGAGCTTTAACTATTTCTATAGTTACTAAACCTTTTATGTTTGAGGGTCGTAAACGTCTTAAACTTGCTGAAGCTGGTTTAGAAGAGCTTAAAAAAGAGAGTGATTCTATAGTTGTTATTCCAAATGATAAACTTCTGTCTATCATCGATAGAAAACTTGGAATGAAAGAGAGTTTCAAAATAGTAGATAGTGTTCTAGCACAAGCTGTTAGTGGAACATCTGGTGTTATTCTCTCTAATGGGGACAACGACATCAACCTCGATTTTGCCGATTTACAAACTGTAATGAGTCATAAAGGTATGGCACTTATGGGTGTTGGTGAGCATGAGGGTGACAATGCAGCTTATGAAGCAATCAAATCAGCTATAGAGTCTCCACTCCTTGACAATATGTCAATTAATGGAGCGATGGGTGTTCTTGTACATTTTAGTATGCACCCAGAATTTCCAATGATGGAACTAGCAGAAGCTATGGAAGTTGTTCATGACAGTGCACATGAAGAAGCTGAAGTTATCTGGGGAACATCAACTGATGAATCTTTAGATATAAATTATGTAAAGATTACTATCGTTGCTACAGGTTTTGAAAAAGAGTTAGCAGAGACTGGTTCAAACAATGGTGACTTCGTGAGCGAAACACCAGCACCACCTCGTGCTAAAGTTCGTCCTCGCTTAGTTGTTGGTGGTGACTTAGATGCAGACTACCTAGACATTCCAGCATATATGAGACAACAGCAAGACTAGAAGTTGTCCACTCCTTACGAAAAACTTATGAAGGCCAAAACACTCCTTGGCCTTCGACAAACTGCCTCTATGAAAGAGATTAAAAATAGTTACAAAAATCTTATGAAAAAATGGCATCCTGATAAACACTCAGACAATCCTCAAAAAGCAACTAACATGAGTATGCAGATAAATGATGCATATGAGACTGTTTTAGCCTACTGTAATAGTTTTGAGTATCCATTTGATGAAGAGCAGATTAAAAAAGCCACATACTCACCATCTGAATGGTGGCATGATAAATTTGGTGGACGATAAGCTTTACTTACAGCCAAACACCATTTCTTATAAAATATGTAACTGGATAGAGAGTAACTATAAGTAAATATATTCCATTAAATACTAATGATAACTTATAGCGTTTACTACTCTCTACTCTATTAAATGCCACAAATCCTACAACTAAACCATTAAATGTTCCTATAAATAAAAAGGCATATAAGAGATATCCGACATAGTTATACTCCTCTTGTAAAAAACAGAAAGGACAGTGATGTGTTGGTAATTCATAAATATAAGTACCAAAAAATGAGACTAGAGAAAGAAGTGATATAACTATAAAGAGTAGATTTAAAACTGCAAAAATATAATTAATTTTCTTAAAACTTACTACTAACATCAACATAAAATTAAGATAAAAAAGAGTTAGTAAGAGACTAGGAGAGAGATTTAATGCCATTGAGAGATAAGTGTCATCATTAGTTGAAAAGATTGCCCCACAGCAGTCTACTACACTCTTAACATCTATAGCATTGAACATTACACCTTCTAAAAGAACTTCAACTAGTAAAAATATAAATAAAGCTATATAAAGCATAAACTTCTTTTTGAGATTTGTTTGAACTTCATCCATCATATCTTGCTTGTCTATAACTATCCAGTATGCAAAAAGATAGAGATTGATAACTTTTAAAAAGAGTAGCATAGTAGCATAGTCACTTGAGTTTACAACCCCTGCCCCACACATTGCACCTGGTAAAATAAAAGAGATTTTATCTAGTGTAAAGATGTAGAATAAAAAGAGTGGAATCTTTATGTAAAACATATATTTTATAATGGTACTACCAAGATAACTCTTTTTTTCTAACTCATACTGAAGTGGTGTTGTAGCACTAAAATCCCACTTTAAAACTATCTGTATACTAAGAATAAAGGCTATAAAAGCAAAAGAGAGAACTATAGTATTTAGTATATAAAGTGTGAGTACTTCAGGGAGTTGTATCACTAAAGGATCTCTGCATTTGAAACTTCAAGAACTCTATCTACAAACTCTAGATTAAAAAAGAGAGGGTCATGTGTTGCTACTATAATGGTTCTATTTTGAGACTTTAAATCTCTTAACATCTCGATAAATTCTAAAGAGAGTTTTTCATCAAGATTTGCAGTTGGCTCATCAGCTAGTATAATTTTAGGACTATTTATATTTGCCCTTGCTATCGCTGTTCTCTGCTGTTCTCCACCTGAGAGATTTTTTACAATTGTATGGCGTTTAGACTCAATATTAAAAAGTTTTAATACATAACTTAGTCGTTTTTCTAACTCATCTTTTTTGAGATTTAGCGGTACAAGAGGAAGAAGTATATTTTCAGCCACACTTAGAGTGCTTATAAGGTTATACTTTTGAAATATAAAACCTATATTTTCTCGTCTATAAACAGAAATAAAATGATCTGCCATTTTAGATATTTTTTTCTCATCAACGATTACTTCACCACTACTTGGTTTTGAGAGTCCTGCAATAAGGGAGAGAATAGAGCTCTTACCACTCCCACTAACACCCTTTAAAACTACAAGTTCACCCTCTTTAAAGTCGATATTTATATTTTTAAGTGCTGTTACATCATTTTCATAAAGTTTAGATACATCTAGTAGTTTTATCATCTCATAACCTCGTCTGCTTCAAGAGTTGCAACTCTCCACGATGGTATAATAGTTGCAGCAATATATATAGGAACAGAGAGTAAAAAAAGAAGAGATAAAGTCTCATAGTCTACACTAAAGTTAATACTAAAATCACTCATTAAATCATAGTTATTTAAAAATATCTTTTTTAACAGCGGTGCATCTAAAACATAGACAAAGATAAACGCCATACTTATTCCAACTAGATAAGAGAATAAAGAGATTATTAATCCCTCATAAAGTTTGGCGTTTAAAACATCCCCTACTCTCCACCCTATCGCTTTTAATATACCAATTTCATGTTTTTGTTCACTATTTAAACCACTCACTTTATCGTATATAATTATAAAAAAAGTAAAAAAAGTGATGATAAAAATAGTCAAGAAAAAACCACTTCTAAGATTATAAATATTTTCATACTCTACTCTTAAATCATTTTTAACAACTACTTTCATATTGGGGAAGAGTGCTTTGATTTTACCTGCTATAAATGCCACCTCATTCTCATTAGCTACACTAACACTAAGGTCAGTAGCCTCACTCTCTTTGTAGTTAAATATCTCTTTAAGATTCTCCTTACTCATCACAATCAAAGACTCTTGCTCTTGTATAGTTGAACCAATATAGCCCTTTTGTATAGTGATTTTTTTGAGTGTACCATCAGATTTAATAAAGTTAAAATACTCACGATAGTAAGCTTTTTGAAGTGCTTCGTAAACGCCAACTGAGATAAGCATACTATCAGGCTCGATAGATCTAATGGCGTTTATAGTTGGACTAGCATACGACTCAAACTCATCTCTTCCAATAAGCATAAACTTTTTCTCACTCTGAGTAAATTCATACTCACCCCAAACACGAGCAACTACACTAGTGACACCCTTTATCTTAAGTACTCTGTCCACTAGGTTTTCATCTATTGTACTATCTCTCATAGCTTTTTGATTCGTTATTATGATGTTAGGATAGCTGTCAAGAATGGAGTTATACTCAGTTTTCATAGCATTTGATATAAAAAGAGTTGAGGCAAGAAGTGATACAAGTAGGCTCATTACAGTTACTATAAAAATATTTTTATACTTGTAACGGAAAATATACTTAACTGTATACTCTAAAAGATAAAAGTTTATCTTACCGCCCAAGGCTACGAACCAAATACTCAGTTATCTCATCAAAAAAGAGAACTTGCTTACCCTTATGTTCAAGTGAAAAGCTCTTTGCACTTTTTTCATCTTTAAAAGGAATGAGCTCATGTCCCATCGGTCCATATATATCTGAACCAACTACAAAAAAAGCCTCTTTGGCATTTATGGTTTTAAGTGTGTAGTAATCTTGAACTAGTATATCTGTAATACCCTCTTTATTGTTAAAATAAAACTTAAACATACACTTCATACCATCAAAGTTATAGGTCTCATTTTTTGGATACTTTATGCGTGAAACCCAGTTTGGATAGTGATGCATATGCATTCCACATACTTGGCATTTATCTTTTTTTGTCACACTAAGTTTTTCATATGCTTTGACGTCTTCTCTCTTAACATCCCATAGATATAATGAGAGAGCTTGGCTATATTTACTACTTAGGCTACCACACTTTTTTTCATCTTTTATTGCACTATTAAGTTGTTCGTAGCTTTTATAGTCATTTATATTAAGACTAGAACATCTGTTTTTATAAATCTTTTCACCCATTGGGTAGATTTTTTTATCTTTTATATCTTGTGAAATCTGTGGATAAGCAAAGAGCGTAAGTGAGAGAAAAATAAGAAGAGAAAGTTTGTTAAAGAGCATCTATTTACCTTGTAGTTTTGTAAATAAATTTTACCCTTAAAAGTGTTAAAAAAGTGTTAAGAGATTTTAAGAAGCATCAATCTTCGTACAAAAAGAACGCCAAGTGCAACTGCAAGGATTTTAAAGTCTATTTCACTTGCTATATGAATGTTGTTAAATGTATCACTTTGGGTTGCTTCTATACCCATTGCCTGCATCTCTAAGATTTTTGGAGCATAGATGGCACTAAACATAAGTGATGAAAAAAGTACTGTAACTGCAGATGCAAACGCCACGGCATCACGTTGTCCCATCTTGTACTGAGCTGCTTCATAAATAGTTACAAAAGCTGCTAAAAAATAGACCCAGTATGAAAATCTATGGAAAATCTCTCCCATAATAATTCCAGCATTATAGTTGTCGATAATCATCTCTGATATTATTTTATCTGTATGAAAAACTACAGGTGCGACTATAGCACCTAAAACTAAAACACCACCAAGTGATGATGCTAAAAGGATGAAGTAACTAAAATCTATATATATATTTCTTTTCACGAGTTTACCTTTAAAGTAAAGCCTCTGTCAAAATCACTAAGATCCTTGTAGAAGACTAAAGTTTCATAATTACGGTTTTTTAAATAGTTCTGTATTTTATCTTGTTGGTCATAACCCATCTCACAGCTAAAAAATCTAATCTTTTGATTTAAGACTTCATCAAGGAGTTTTTGGATTATTTCATCACCTACTGTTCCCCCAAATAGAGCATTTTGAGGTTCATAAGAGAGATTAGACTCTAGTTTTTCATCATCTGCAATGTAAGGAGGGTTGGAAACAAGATAATCTATTTTCTCATCAATTGGCTCTAAAAGTGAACCTAAGCGTAGTTCTATACGATGTGAAAGATTAAATTTTTCTATATTTACTTCTGCAATGTCAAGGGCATTTTGTGAAATATCTACCGCTATAAACTTGGCGTTTACAAAATGACGGGCTAAAATGATAGAGATTATTCCACTTCCAACACCAACTTCTACAAAAGTAATCTTTGCATCTTTATCTGGAGAGTTTTTTATAACTTCATCTATTAGTAGTTCAGTCTCAGGACGAGGTATTAAAGCACCCTCTTTTATAAAAAACTCTTCAGAGTAAAAACTTACACTATTTGTGATGTACTCAAAAGGTTCATTTTTAGCACGTCTCTCTACCATTTCAAAAAGCTTTTTAACATCTGTAACTTCTGTTTTTTGATTTGTTAGAAGCCATAACTCATCGACATTAAGATGAGCCATTAAAAGAAGTTGAGCCTCACGAGAAGCTCTTGGAATATAAGGATTTAGTGCTTGTGTAATTCGAGAGAGTATCTCTCTTGTTGTATTTAAACTCAACTTATAGTTTCTTATCTAAATCTACACCTAACTCTTTAAGTCTTTCTAAAACAGGAGGGTGAGTATAGTGAAAAAAGATATAAAGTGGGTGAGAGAGTGGAAAACTTTTATTTTCAGTTACTAACTTAGTCAATGCATTTGCAAGTTCTATTGCCCCTGCTGGACCACCTAGTTCACTTCCCATTCTATCTGCTTCGTACTCATTGTGTCTACTAACTATTCCCATTATTGGCATCATTATAAAGCCTAAAACTGGCATAAAAAGCATAAGTAATATCATCATTAGTGCTGGCGTTTGACTCATACCCATCTCTAAAAATAGAGACTCAGGAAGATTACCAAATATACCAAACATTGCAAAAAGCATAGCACCCACAAGTCCAATATTTTTATAGATATCACCGTGAGCGAAGTGACCTAACTCATGACCTAAAACTGCTAAAAGTTCTTTAGTAGTCAGCTTTTCAATGAGTGTATCAAAAAGGACAACTCTTTTCGCCTTACCAAATCCACCGAAGTATGCATTAAGTCTTGCATCACGTTTTGAAGCATCGCTAACATAAACGCCAGAACTCACAAAACCTGTCTTGTCCATAAGATCCTTAATGCTTCCATCTAACTCTTCATCTTGAAGTGGTGTGAGTTTATCGAAAAAAGTTGCTCTAAATGCAGGGTAAAGCATATTTATAAGAATAACAACTGCAAAAATAAATACAAAACTCCATAACCACCAGAGTGTAAAGTTAGTGATAATTGCATAAATCCCCCATACAACTAAAGAACCAAAAATCAGAGTCATTACAAATGATATAAGAGTATCTTTTATCCAAAGTCCTAGAGTAGATTTATTAAAATCAAATTTTTTATCTAAAACAAACTTTTCATAATAGCCAAAAGGAAGAGATACGATAGAATTTATAACTATAAAACCCATCACTACTGCTATATTTAAAAGAGTATCATTTGTAAAATAAATGTTCTCTTGGAGGACTTTTATACCAAATCCCATCCAAGCAATAAAGAACAGATAATCAACAAAAGAGCTAAGAATAGTAAGTTTCTCTTTTGCAACAGCATAGTTTCCAGCTTTTAAGAACTCTGATGGACTTAAAAGAACAGCATCTTTGCGTTTATTTTCATTAATGTAACCGATTTGCATTATACTTGTGTAGATTGAAATCAGTACATAAAAAGAGTATATACCTACTATTGTCATTAACATATTTTAATACCTTAGCTTTTAAAATTTTATCGCTATTTTAGCATTTTTTTTTATTTTAAACGTACATTTTTAATAGGATCTTCTATTTTAAGACTATCTTCAACTGTTCCATAACTTTTACTTGCTATTACATAAATACTGCCTATAATTAAACTTATAATTATTACAGCCCATACAACTTTTTTCTTTTCACCTTTGAGAGTATTATAGTCTCCTATATCTTCTAGTCTTGGTTCGCTCATAATATTTTCCTCATTTTTAATTTAAGAAATAATATCTGATTTATCTATAATAGTTTTGATGGTTTATAAAGTAGTGTGACGATTTAAGTCTTTTTTTTGGTTTATTTTATCGTCAATGAATATATTTTTGTTTTTTTTATTAAAAGAAGAGATGCAAAAGTAAAAATTACTTTTACATTATATAATTATTATTCCCAATCTCGAACAAGATTATGACAACGAAAACATTGGTTTTGAATTTCAAGAAATGCTTTTTGTGAACTCATTTCACGATTAATTGCACTCATATTTTTATTATTGAGCTCTTTTGCAATTTCAGATGCATACTTTTCAATCATCTGTGCACTATTAACTGCAATGCTTGCCTTATATTTTTCATTTTTAGGTAACAGTTTTGTGATAGTTTTTTTATCACCTAAATATTTTTTTACATTATCTCTCAACATTGTGATAGCATCAAGAGATACTTTTTTATCGTTTGTAAAAAATCCCATTTGAAGTGCTGAAACACTTCCAGATAATGCTCCCATTCCTGCTTTTAAATCCGTACCTTCTTGAGCAACAGCAGATCCTGCAAGACCTAAACAAACTACAACACTTACTAATGTTTTCTTTAACATTCTTTTCCCTTATTTTGGTTTAATTGAAAATAGTTTACTACTTAAATATTTAAAGTTTCATTAAAGTAAACATTTTATGATTATATAATCACACTCTAGTGATAAACAATCTTTTACCACTAATTGTGCTATAATTAATATAGCTAAATATAAAGGTATGCAAATGAAAAAGAGACTCTTTATAAGTATATTTTTGACTACTTCACTTTTTAATTAAGAAAATATATTGAAGTATAAACAGTTACGGACAAAAATACTTTTAGTTTTAATAGCAGTTAGTATATTACTAGTTATTGTAACTGAATCATATCATTATCATATGCGAAAAGATGTTCTGTTCAATGTTTCTATTGAAAAGCTTCTCATCCTAACAAAAGCTATGCGTAATTTTAATAAAATTAAAATACGGCTTTATCACAGTAGATTTGAAAAAATTGAGAGTGATAAAAAACTTTTAATAGCTATAAAAGAGATAAACAGAGATATTATTAAAAATAGGTTTGATAAACATACACATTTTTTTCTAAACTCAACTCCAACATTAGAACATATCCATCTTTACGATAAAAATGCACAACTTATATACTCTTCAGATAAAGATGAAGAAAACAACCAACATTTCCACAATCAACACAAAGACGAGAATCTTGTTCTTCTACATACTCTTCATACAAAAGAATTTTCTAAAGGCTATGTTGTTACAAAAGATAATAGTTTCTACCAAAGCTTAGTATCCCCTCTTTTTTATAATTCTAAAATCATTGGATATTTAGAATTTGGTATTCATGCAGATTCTCTTTTTAAAATATCAAGTAAAGCTGGCAGATATAAATATGCACTCTATTTAAAAGAGAACTTTACACAAGGAAAAAGAGAGCTTGGAAAACTAGTCTTCACTAATTCAAAGATATTTAAAGAGTTAAAGATTACTCAAAAATTTATAAATGAAAATGCAAATAGAAACAATGTAATCTCATATAACAATAAATACTATCTCTTTCACCAATATGACATAGAGTCATCATTTCAAAAAGATTTTGCTCAAGTTATTATGGCTACAGATGTAACAAAGTATGTAGAAGACAACTTTAATAAAGCCTCGTATATGGTGAGTATTTCTCTTCTTATTTTACTTATTATAATGGTTGTAGTTTATGTTGTTTTTACTAAACTTATTAATAAACTTACTCAAGAGGAACAAGAACTTCTTACTAAACAGATTCAAATCCAAATCATTATGGACAATAGTAATAGTCTTATTGCACTTATTGAAGGAGAAAACCTTACACTTGCAAATAAGCCATTTTTAACATTCCTAAGTTGTAGTGATATGAGAATATTTTTAAGAAATCATAATAACCTTAGTAAACTCTTTATAAATGCAACAGACACTTTTAGTATGGAAGATGCAACAAAAAATTCTGATTGGATTACACAAATAAATCTACTTAAAGAGAGTCAGAGAGTTGTAACACTAAAACACCCTTACTTTGGTCTCAACTATTTTAGTGTAAAAGTAACAAAAGTACCAGATAATCCTGACTCTAAAATTGTTATATTTTCAGATATTACATCCATCTTTGAAAAATCAAAAAAAGATGAGTATATGGCATACCATGATAACTTAACAAATATATATAACAGACAATACTTTAATGAATCAATTTCAAGAATAATTCATAATTTACAAAACAACAAAATGTCTGCTTGTTTACTTATGCTTGACCTAGATTTTTTCAAAAAAGTAAATGATACCTTTGGTCATCAGGTAGGAGATGATGTTCTTATTCAATTTACTAAAACGATTACTCATAATATTCGAGCGAATGATATCTTTGCTAGATGGGGAGGAGAAGAGTTTGTGCTACTACTTAACTATAGTGATGATACAACAGCATATAAAGTAGCTCAAACACTTAGAGAAAAGATTGCTCATGTTAACTTTAAAGATGCTGGTCAAGTTACGTGTAGTATAGGACTGAGCCAATTTAAAGAAAATGACTCAGCTGATACATGGCTGTCTCGTGTGGATAAGGCTTTATACCAGGCCAAAGAAAATGGACGAAATAGAGTAGAGGTTATATAAACTCTACTCTAAAATGTAGTCAACTACTTTTGATTCACTTACAACACTTTTTATAAACTCTACCACCTTAAGATGCTCACTATGAGTTGCATAAGTATTTAGATCCTCTTTGGTCTGAAACTTTGAGTATAAAGAGAGATCAAAGGCTCTATCAGCAGTGTCAAAGTTAACACCTACTTCCATAGAAACAAGTTCGTCTATTTTACCCTCAAGTGCATTTAAAAGCTCTTTAGTCTTTGCTATATTTGCATCTCTATTTTCAGCTTTAAATTTAAACATTACTATATGTACAATCATTTTACATCCTTAAAAAATATCACGAATTTTAGCAAATAACTTATAAAAGTAAGCCTTTCCAAAAGTATTCTGCGATGCTTACTATAGCTATAACACCGATTATATTAAGAACTATACCGTAACGCATCATATCTTTTACATTTATGGCACCTGTACTCATCGCTATGGCGTTTGGAGGAGTGGCGATGGGGAGCATAAAAGCATAACTAGCACAAAGTGTTGCCACCATCATAAAAAGAGTAGTATTTACCCCTGCAAGCTCTGAGACTGAGTAGATAACTGGTAGCATTATAGATATCATCGCTACATTTGAAGTTACTTCTGTTGTGAAAGTTATAAGAAGGGCTACACTCAGGAGGAGAAGAACTGGAGGTAGATCGGTAATACTTACAAGATATGAAGCCACTTCATCTGCAAGCCCTACACTTCCAAATGCTTTTGCTATAGAAAAACCTGCACCAAAAAGTAAAATGATTTCATAAGGAATTTTTCCATTATCTTCTTTCCACTCTAGTATGTTAAATGGTGGCATAAATAGAAGTATTCCAAAACCTAAAAGTATACCTGTCTCACTTAGTCCCAATCCATCCCAATAAGGTTTTATAGAAGCATTTACAAAAAGTAAGCCAATAAGACTCAGTAAAATAAAAACAACTTTTTTCTGCTCTTTATCAAGTTTTTGTTCCTCTTTAGTATGAGTAATCTCAATATCTTTTGTACCTAGTGAAAGTAAGAAGCTCATAGTTACTATCATAAAAAGGACTAAAGGAGCTACCATATACATCCACTGAAAAAATGGTACTAACTCTAAGCCTTTGTCTTCCATAATTCCTAATAAAACAAGATTTGGAGGAGTCCCTATAGGAGTCAAAATCCCACCAATATTTGCCCCATAAGCGATAGCTAGTGCGAAACGCATCTTCAGTCTTATTTCATCTGTTAAAAATACAGCTATAGAGATAAGAAGCAGTGTTGTTGTAGTGTTTGAGAGTATAGAACTCAGCAGTGCAGAAGTAAACGCCAAAGAGAATATCATTCCTCTAGGAGTGGAAGGAAAAAAGTTTAAAATTTTGTTAGATATATAGATATGAAGTTTTGTTTTTTCAACTCCAATAGCAAGTAAAAACCCACCAAAGAAAAGAAATATAATAGGATGAGCATAGTTTATAGCTGTAGCTTTTGTATTTATGATGTCAAAAGCGGGGAAAAGAATGATAGGTAGAAGAGAGACGACACCTAGAGCTAGACCATTGTTTGTCCAGAGTGTCACAAGCATTGCTATAATTCCTAAAAGTGCACTTTGATTTAGATTAAAAATAGTATGACTTACAAGTGCAACTCCTAAACCAACTAATAATGCAATAATTATTTTTACAACTTGAACTTGCATTTAAAACTCCATTTCACAAAAAAGTGGTCTTAAACTTACACTTTTTTGGCTTGCTCTATCTCGTAAGTTTATTAACTTCTCGTATAAGTTTTCTTCTCTATCTTCACAGTACTGTAACAGATCATCCAGAAGATTTCCAAAGGCTAAAACTTCTAACTTTTGAAAAAATACATCTTTATTATCATAAAAAGTTGCTGCACCAAAGTCACCTAGATAAGTTTCATACTCACTATCAACTAAAATATTATGAGCATAGAGATCACCATGCATAATTCCCTTGGAGTGTAAGTGTTCTGCTGCTGAAGCTACTGCTTTTGCTATTCGAAGTATCTCTTTACATTGTATAGAAAAACTTTCTTCATAGGTATCTCGGCTACAAGTCTCAAATGTTGGAGGGTTTCCAAGGTTTTTGAAACTAGGATTTATTAACTCCAGCACTAAACCAAGATGTTTATGCTCAAGTCGTGCTAAAACTTTTATGAGATTTGGATGTTCTCCGGCTAATAAGCAAGCATTCATTTCATCTTTTGCATAACCATCAGAAGTAACAGCTCCCTTGAAGAGTTTTACAGCCACAACAGAGTTAAACTCTTTTGAGTGCCCTCTATATATTTTTCCTGAAGCACCCTCACCTAGTAGCTTATCCATCTCTAAGTCATTAAACGCCACTACCTTTGAAGTAGAGTCTATACTTGGAGCACAAGGGTTTCCACTAAATGCAAGCCATGCTAGTTTTGGTAACTCTTTTAGCCATTGAGGTATTGAGCTGATATTATTTGCTGAGAGTCTTAGTAGTTCTAAGTTCTGTAGATTTTGCATGCTCTGGGGTAGTGTAGTCAGTCTATTTCCGGCTAAGGGAAACTTCTGCATTTTCGTAAGTTTTCCTATAGAATCTGGGAGTTTTGTGAGTCTATTATCAGTAAGAATTAACCAGCTTATACTTAATGGTAAAATGTCTTCATCAAAAATCTCTAATTTATTTGCCTTAAATCCAAGCATAAAAAGATTGTTGCACTCTTTAAAGACAGAAGGAAGTATTTTAAAATCATTAAAAGAAAAAAAAGCAATTTTTAATTTTTCAAATCTATAAAAATCATCTGGAAGTTCACTGAGATGGTTATGACTCAAATCTAAAAACTCTAATGTATCAACCAAATTAAAAAGTTCTTGTGGAAAAGTAGTAAGATTATCAGATATTTTAATTTGCTTTAAACCTTGAAGTTCACCATTTTGTAATTGTTTTAATGTATGCATATAACTCTCTTGGCGTTTAGTGAGAAAGTAAGTCTAAAAGACTCTGCTCGGGACTTTTTCCCTCTAACATTTCATACACTTCTTTAGCGATAGGAAGGTATAGTTCATCTGTTTTACTCAACTCATGGAGTGCATAAGTAGTACCTATTCCCTCTGCGACCTCACCTAACTCTTGGAGTATCTCTTCTTGAGATTTTCCTTTAGCTATACCTAGGCCTACACGAAAGTTTCTACTCATAGGAGATGATGCTGTAAGAAAAAGATCCCCTGCTCCACCTAATCCTACAAAAGTCTCACCCTTAGCACCATGAGCTATACCAAAACGCTGCATTTCAACTAATCCACGGCTTATAAGTGCAGCTGCTGCATTTTTGCCAAGTCCAAGACCCTCACATATTCCAGCAGCAATTGCGATGACATTTTTATAGGCTCCTGCTACTTCTGCACCCATAACATCAGTAGATGTATATGCTTTTATAAATGAAGGAAAAAGCTCTGCGAACTCTGAAGAGAGTTTTGTGTTTAAAGAGTTTACTACAAGTGCCGTAGGAAGAGATGCTATAACTTCAACTGCAAAAGAGGGACCAGAGAGAAAAGCTATATTTGCATCGGGAATGTATTTTGCATATATCTCATTTAAAAACTTCCCGCTACTTGCTTCTATACCCTTACTCGCTACTAAAATCTTCTGACCGCTATAAATAAAATTTTCTTCTAACCAAGAACCTATCTGCTGAGCAGGAACTGTTATGACAAGATATTCACACTTGAGTATCTCTTCTAAAGAGACAAAATTTGGTAAGTCTCTTGGCGTTCTTGAAGAGATTAAAACATCATTTTTTTCACTTAGTGCAAAGGCTAAAGCACTTCCCCACTTACCAGCTCCAATTACTCCAATTGACATATCGATTGCTCCCTATCTTTTTTTCAAACTCTTTAATATCTGTCTCATATCCAACAACAACAAGTACGTCACCTTCTCTTATTATATGGCGTTTAGCCTTTGAAGAGTAGATAAATTCACTACTCATATCTTGATGCATTACAGAAAGTACAATAATCCCATGATAGTGACTCCAATTAATACTTGAAAGTTCCTCATCTTGAAAGTGACTATCTTTACCTATCTTAATCTGGGCAATTTTCAATTCACTTGTTTCATAAAGTATATCATGTAAAACACCATTTGAAATAGGATTTTCTAACATATTAGTTATGATATCTGCTGTTGTTTCAACTAATGGAATTACCTTATTTGCACCAGCCATCAGAAGTTTATTAGCATTTTCTTTATGCGATGCTATTGCTATAATAGAAAGATTTTCATAAGATGCCCGAAGAGAGATAGTCAAAAAAATATTTTCTGCTGTATCTTCTAAAATACAAAAAGCTATAGATTTATCAATATCTATCTCTTCTTCCATTTCTTGCCAATTATCACTCAGGTCAAAATGTGAGATTTTATATTTATCATTTTTCATATCATTTTTATTAATTGAGTATATTTTTACATTATCATACTCATCTTCTACATTTTTAAGTATCTCTATTGCATATTTATTAAATCCAAAAATCAATGCACTACTTTTGTTCATTTTTCACCTTTGTGTGAAGATGTTGCTCAAATTCTTTGATAAAAACATTGTAGCCAATAACAAGAAGAAAATCTCCATTTTCTAAAAGTGTTTCTGCTATAGGATTGAAATAAAATTGTTCTGTCTCTTTTTTATGAATTCCTAAAAGTACAACTCGATATGCTTCATTTCCAAGTTCACCAACACTTCCAAAGTTATCTATAATTCTTTGAGTAATAGCTAATTCCATAATCTTAACATTTGAAGTCTCACTACGCAACTCATGAATAATTTCAAAGGCTACAGGTTGCCCTATCAACTCTCGAGTAACTAAACCTATTAGTTCTTGGGGATATACTATTTTGTTTATTCCTGTAAATTCCAACTTCTTTCGATTTGAATTTTCCATTAAAAGAGAGAGAATAAAAACCTCTTTACATAAAGAACGAACAGTTAAAGCTGTATAAACATTATCTACATCATTTTCATTTAAACACAAAACTGCCTTGACCTGTTTTTCAATATTTATATGAAGTTTTTTATAACTTTCTACTTTTCCAGGAGGATAATTTAATGCTGTAAAACCATCATGTTTTGCTTTTTTAACTCGTTCTAAATCAGCATCTAAAACAATAATATGCTTATGGTATTTACTTAATTTACGAACAACATCTTGAGCTACATCCTCATAACCACATACTAGATAAAAATCTTTTAATTTCGTAATATCTTCTACTGTTTTAATCTCTCTAATCTCATCTAACTTTTCTGTAAATGCTGATACAACGAGAGATGTGGTAAATGCAAGTACTGCAATTCCAGCAATAATAACAACAATAGCAACTACACGTCCTTCATAACTTATAGGAACAACATCTCCGTAACCAACTGTAGATATGGTTACAATAGACCAGTAAACTGCTTCAAAAAGTGTATTTATTGGAGAAAGTGGATTATTAGCTTCCATGACATAAATAAGAACTGATGATACAAATATAACTACAGATGCAAATATTGCAAGGGTAAAAAACTCAAACTTTTTAGTGGCTAAGACACTTGCTAGTGTCTGAAAACTATTGGCATAACGGAAGAGTTTAAAGACTCTAAATAGTATAAAAAGTCTCAGTAGTCTTAACTCATGGAAAAAAGGCATAATAGCAAGTAAATCGATAATTGCAGTTATAGAAAATATGTAAGTTAGTTTTACTTTTATTATTTTTTTAATAGCTTTAAAAAAATTCATATCCCTTGATAAAAAGCTATCATGTTCAGCACGATCAACAATAATTTTACTAATACTACTATGAATCCAAAAACGTAGAAGATACTCTATAAAAAAGATAATAGATATAACATAACTATTAAAGTAAAACATATAATCATGAATAGGATATTTCACTTCACGAATTAGGACACCAACACTTATAAAAATAAGCATAATCATAAAGATATCTACATATTTTTTATATTTATACTTATTATTTTCTAATAAATTTTTAAAAAACTGTTTTCGAGACTGATAGAGCTTAGATGTTTGTAAAAAATACGCAGCATCTACTATCAAACTTTTTATCATTGATGTTTATCCTAATTTAGCTTTTAAGATTTCATTTACCGCTTGAGGGTTTGCACTCCCTTTAGAAGCTTTCATCACTTGCCCTACAAAGAAACCAAAAAGTTTCTCTTTTCCACCTTGGTACTGCTCAACTTTTTCAGGGTTTGCAGAAATTATTAAATCACACATTCCTTCAATAGCACCTGTAT
>Ga0256826_1000844_pt1 | contig 19115 bp, 12 predicted proteins | sample CV79metaG_FD_185975 | JGI IMG/M metagenome (GOLD analysis project Ga0256826, IMG submission 185975) | Hydrothermal vent microbial communities from East Pacific Rise, Pacific Ocean - CV79 | ecosystem: Environmental > Aquatic > Marine > Hydrothermal vents | place: Pacific Ocean: East Pacific Rise...
CGAGCCTATGATATGGCTGGTTATTCAGCACAAGAGTTAGATTTTATTGAGGGGCATGGAACAGGAACAGCAGTAGGGGACAGAGAGGAGATTAAAGGTATCGCCATTAATGTAGGAACAGAGATTAAAGATAATAATCTACGTTCATGTGGTGTTACCTCTTTTAGATCACTCTCTGGACATACCAAAGCTGCTTCTGGAGTCGCAGGATTGATTAAGACAGCACTCTCTCTCAATCAACGAGTCATTCCACCTACTGCTGGATGTGATGAACCAAACTTATCATTTAATGAACCTGAAGGGAGAAATATCTATCCTATTCTCTTGGGAGAGAAGTGTGAGACTAGTCGTACCTTAAGGGCAGGGGTTTCTGCGATGGGATTTGGAGGTATCAATACACATATCACCTTAGAATCAGCCGATAGCCCCTTTAAAGAGTTGCAGTCAGAACTTTCGGTAGAGTCTCTCCTTTCAACCACACAAAAAAGTGAAATATATCCTTTTTGTGCAGACTCAATTGAAGAGCTTGTTTGGTTAACCAAAAGATTAAAAAGAGAGTCATTTGGTATGAGTGTTGCAGAGCTTCCAGATTTGGCATCTTCGTGGAGCAAAGAACTTTTAACAGGGAAGATACGAGCGATTGTGATAGCGAGTCATCCTGCTCAACTTCAGAAAAGTTTGAAAAAACTTATTGACTACTTGGAAACAGCTCATATTGAATCAGGAAAAATTATTGAGATAGAATCTAATCAGATATTACTCTCATCCTCTTTAACCAAACCAAGAGTTGCTTTTGTCTACCCTGGTCAAGGTTCACAACAGTTGAATATGGCATACAATCTAGTGAGAAGATTTGATTGGGCAAAAGATATGTTGAGTGAAGCAGAGGAGATTTTGAAAGCATCAGGATGGGAGGAGAAGAGCTTAAGTGATTTTATTTATCGACCAACCGATAGGCTTTTAGATACAGAACAAAAAGAGGAGTGGTTTTCTGAGTTGACCAATACCGATATTGCTCAACCTGCAATATGTTTCGCCTCAGCACTCTGGACAGAGAGATTACGACGTTTAGGAGTCACACCGAGTGTGCTAGGTGGTCACTCATTAGGGGAGTTAAGTGCCTTTTCATCTGCTGGAGCTTTTGATTTCAAATCATTGGTTGCTCTATCTCAATTGCGTGGTGATGCGATGCAAAATACAGAGAGTAGAGGAAGTATGGCAGCTGTTTTAGAGTCGTTAAGTACGGTAGAGAGACTCTTGAACTCCATTGATGGATATTTAACTGTTGCCAATATTAACAGTCCAAAGCAGATTGTTGTCTCTGGTGACAGTGAGGCGATAGATAGGCTTATTACTTTAGCCACAGAGCAAGAGATACGAGCTAAAAAGTTAAATGTCTCCAATGCGTTTCACTCCAAATTGGTTGAGGAGGCTTCAAAGGTTCTTCATGAGAAAGCACCTATCTCAGAAGCGTTAAACTCAAAGTGTAAAATCATCTCAAGTGTAACAACAGAGGAGGTAGGTAACGATATTAATATGGTATCCTATTTTGGTGACCAAGTCTTAAATAGAGTCGATTTTGTAGGGCTTGTAGATGAGATGCGTAAAGAGTGTGATATTTTTGTTGAGGTGGGACCAGGTGCAGTACTCTCTAACATGATTTCATACATTGACCAAGATATTGTAGCCCTTCCTGTAGAGTCAGAGGCGATGAACGATGTTTCTTTGAACAAATTGTTGGCACACTATTATGTATCTGGTGGGGATATTGATTGGCATGAACTCTATGACTCACGACTGATTCGTGATTTTACACCAAGCAGTGAGAAGAAGTTTATTGAGAGTTCTTGTGAAAAAGCTTTTAATGTTAAACCACTCTCTCCTGAGATTGCAGAACGTTTTAATGTTAAAAATAGAGAGGTTGTATCAAGTAGTGGTAATGCATTAAGTGAGGTTATTGAGACCCTACAGAGGATACAAGATTCAAAAATTATTGATGCTGTAGAGATGTTGAGTGGGGTAACACCTTTAATTAATACACCAACTAAAGAGAGTCATACGATTAAAAATCATCCCATTGAAAATGATGGTCAGAAAATCGCACTTTCTCCAGCTTCAAAGCCTCAAAAGAAGAGAGAAAATAGTAGGGTTAAAGATACGCTCTTTCTTAAAATTTCAGAGATGACAGGTTTCCCTAAAGAGAGTTTGGAGCTTGATTTAAAACTTTTAGATGATTTAAACTTGGACTCTATTAAAGCGACCGAGCTAATCGTCGAAACAACCCAAGAGTTAGGTTTAGATATTGAACTTGACCCTGCACCGTTGGCAAATGCCACCCTTCAAGAGATTGTTGATGTATTGAATGAACATATGGGTAATGATGTTAAAAGTAGTAATATTGATGATGATAAAGCAAAAAATCTTCTCTATAAAAAGATAGAGAAAATGACAGGTTTTCCAGAGGAGAGTTTGGAGTTAGATTTAAAACTTTTAGATGATTTGAACTTGGACTCTATCAAAGCAACTGAATTGATAGTTGAGACAACCCAAGAGTTGGGTCTAGAGATAGAACTTGACCCAGCACCATTGGCAAATGCGACACTTCAAGAGATTATTGACATCTTCAATAACCATACCCAAGAGCCTAAGAAAAAGGTGAGCAGTGTGCCATCAAAAGATAGAGCCAAACCTTGGGTAAGAAACTTTATTATGGAATCTCAATTTGAAGAGTTAACCGATATTGATAAAGGGGCAATCGCTTCAGAGAGTCGAGTGCTTATTATCTCAGAAGAGCAAGAGTTAGATATTGTCAATGCCTTGGTTGATGAGTTGAGAGAAAGGTCAGGTGTTGAGAAGATAAAACAATACCTTTTTACCGATATAAAAGAGGATGAGAAACTTCTCAATGAGAGTGAATTAGAGTATATTGTTTTGATTCTACCAAGAGAAAAGAGTGTTGAGGGTGATGGCGAAGCTATTTATAAAATGGTTGATAGATTAAGTGTTGTCTCTAAACTTAAATCAAACCTGACTCTCTCTTTTATCCAGTTTGCAGGGGGAAGATTTGGTATTGATGATGGCTCATTAGATATTGAACAAACAGGTAGTTTGGCTTGGGCATCATCACTCCATCTTGAACAGAAAGATTTAAGAGTAAGGGTTGTAGATTTTGATAAAGAGCTAGAGGGAAAAAAAGTTGCTAAAAAGCTTTTAGAAGAGCTTTCAAGTGATTCAAAATTCTCTTCAGCAGGATATGGAAAAGGGATGCTTAGAGAGGTTCTTTACCCTAGACTACATCAATCAGATTTTGATAAGAAGAGTGATATTGAGTGGTCAAGTGGTGATACCATCTTGGTGACAGGTGGTGCAAAAGGGATTACAGCAGAGTGTGCCATTGCTTTTGCCAAAAAAACAAAGGTTAAGATGGCACTTGTGGGTAGCTCAAAAGTACCCAGTCCCCATGAACTATGTGAAATAAATACAACACTCAATAGATTTAGAAACCTTGGAGTAGAGGCGAGATACTACTCTTGTAACCTCTCTGATACTCAGTCAGTAGAGAAAAGCATCTCTCAAATAAGAGAGGACTTAGGAGAGGTTTCTGGTGTGATACATGGTGCTGGACTGAACCATCCTACCCCTTTAAGTTATGTCTCTTCTGATTCTGCAAAGGGTGAGATTAGTCCAAAAGTGTTTGGGGCGATTAATATCTTGAATCAATTTGAGTCAAAACCACTTAAGATGTTTATCTCTCTTACGTCAATTATTGGTGTGAGTGGAATGATAGGGAATGGTTGGTATGGATTCTCAAATGAGGTACTTGATATATTGGTGGCTCAATATGCCAAAAGACACCCTCAAACCAAAGTGGTCTCTACAGCTTATAGTGTTTGGGGAGAGACTGGTATGGGTGCAAAAATGGGAAGTACTGACTATCTTGAAAAGATGGGGATTATGGCGATACCAACAGCCGATGGTGTGGAGAGATTTTTAGGATTGGCTCTCAATGATGCTCCTGCTCGACAGGTGGTGATTACAGCAAAACTTGAAGGTTTAGACACATGGAGAACCAAACCGTTAACCAAACCATACTCTAACCGTTATCTTGAAAATATTGTTTATTCCTATCCAAAAGTTAATGTGATTTCTGAAGTTCACTTGACACTTGAAAAAGACCCTTATCTAAAAGATCATGTCTGGAAGAGTTCAAATCTATTTCCAACGGTCTTTGGATTAGAATCTATGGCACAAGTTGTGGCATATATGATGAATATAGACTCATTTAAAAATCTAAAGATTGAGAATATTAACCTGCAACGTCCTATCGCTGTGCATCCTACCAATGGTTTAAAGATACAGATTAATGCTCTGGCTCTTGAACGAAAGAGTGCTGATGCACCTCAGAAGGTAAAAGTGACGATTAGTACCGAAAAGAGTCAGTTTCAGACAGAACATTTCTCAGCTACATTTCTCTTAGATGGTGCAGAGAATTTTGAGAAAGAGACTCAAGGGCTTCCAGCCTATGCACAAGAGAGATTGGAGATAGATGCTAAAAAAGATTTATACTCTTGGTTGCTCTTTCAAGGTCCTCTCTTCCAAAGATTGTCAGACTTTTACCAAATAGACAACGATATGATGGTCTTTGATTCTCTGACCGAAGAGGGGGAGGAGAAGCACTGGATGTTAGGAAGCCCTTATGTTCGAGATTCTCTACTTCAATCGGTACAACCGATGGTTCCAGAGCATGGATGTTTGCCTGTCTTTATTGACAGCATCTCTATTGCCGATACCTCAATGGCTCTACCTAAAAAGATACGAGGTGTCTCATTTAATGAAGAGTTGGTGGAGAAAGAGTATAGAACCTCTGTTTATGGACTCAGTGATGAGCGTGTTGTTTATGAAAAGTTAGAAGGGTATCGTCTTCAGATTATAGATTATCGTCAAGAGTTCCCAACAGATATACCAGCCATAAAGACAGAGCTTTATGAAGAGGAGGAGCTTAGTGATGACATTAATATATTGGCACAGTATCTCAATGGTATCAATTCAAATGTGACGATTCAATATGTTCCAACCTTAAGTAAAATGAGTCGAGAAGAGCGTCATAAAGTGATAAAACCTATGGCTGAGGCATGGTTAAAGAGAGAGGGGATTGAGAGCCAATTAAATTGGGATGGTGAGAACAAACCAATCTTAGATGGTAATAAGCATATCCTTTCTATAAGTCACTCTAAATCGTATCTCTTAATGCAGGTCACTGATGAAAATGCTGGTTGTGATATAGAACATATTCTCCATCGTTCTTCAGAGATGTGGAGCAAGATATTAACGCTAAAGAGTAAAAATTATCAAGATATGATGGATAGATTTCAAGAGGGTGGAGAAAGTGAAGATATGGCAGGGACACGACTTTGGTCTATTCGAGAGAGTATCTATAAAGCTATAGGAGAGTTTACAGGAGAGATTTCAATTAACTTCATTGAAGATGGAGTTGCTCTAATTAAAGCCAAGGATGAGCGTTATTCACTAGAGTTGTTGTCTCTACCGATAGAGACACGAAATGGGGCAGAATGTATGGTTACATTTACAATAAAGAGAGGAAGTGATGAGTCGTACAAAAGTAGATAAAGAGAAGTTTGAGGTTACAGGGTATAAAGATGAACATGCTGAAGTGGGATACACCATTGAAGAAGGTGTTCCTACTTACTATAATCGGGAAGCACTTTACTTTAAAGATTGTCAAAATGTAGGGAAAGGGATCTATTTTTCAAACTATTTCTATTGGATGGGTAAAATTAGAGAGTCTGCAATGATAACTCTTTTAAAGGATATCTCTTCCGATTTAAATACAGGTGAGATAGGGATGGTGACCAACAGCTCTTTTTTAAAGATTGTAGGAGATGCAACTGTTGGTGATATAGTGGAGAGAAGATTTGGACTTATAAATATTGTTAGTGATTCGACAGTAGATGTGTTTTTTATATGGAAAAAAATGTTAAGAGATGGTTCTTATGAAGATATAGCTTATGGTGAGATGCGTGTTAGTTGGGTGAGTATTGTCTCTCATGGTATGGTAAAACCGAGACCTTTTCCCTCGTATTATAGTGATTTTTTAGCAAAAATGATAATTTTTGAAGAGGGGGCAAGTTACACCAATCAGCTTCAAGGGGGGACTTTTAACTTTAGCAAAGGTGCAAATTTATACTCTGCACCCAATGCTCCTCGTCGTGGACAGTTGATTGCAAAAAAAATTATTGAGACAACACAAGAGGATGGAAACTCTGTGGGTAATATTTATTTTGCAAATTATAGTCGATGGCAAGGGTTGGTGAGAGATGCTTTCTTCCATAATATAAATAGAGAGTATTTTAAAGGGGTAGGGGAGCGAGGGGAACTAATCGTTACAGATTCAGAAGTTTCTCACCTTAGAGAGATTATGCCATTTGACAAAGTTTTGCTGACCATGAATGTTGTGCAAGTATGGGAAAATGCAGTTGAATTGACCTTTGCTTATTTTAAAATAGATGGGGATGAGAAGGTTAAATTGGCTGTTGGTTCACAAACTGTAGTTTGGGCTAAGAAGAGTGGTCAAAATAGTACCCATATGGAGGCACTTCCTTTACCCGAAGAGTTTCTTTTTGCTCTAATGAAAAATTTATAAAAATTACTTGTATCACCCCTCTTTTAAAAGAGGGGTGATGTTTTGATGAATTAGTCTTTACCACATAGGTTTAAACAGTTATTTGGGAATGAAAGAAAATTAAGATTGATTCCTAAAAATCCGAAAGGGGAACTGATTCCAACTTTTCCACAGCTGTTATTGCATTGTATATTATTATGACCATGATTGTTTGCATGATGATTTCCATGAGAAGTTGTTGTTTTATGATGGGAATATCTTCTATCGCTTAACGTTTTTAAGAATGCAACAATATCATCCTCTTCTCTATCTGTTAAGCCTAAGTTACCCAACAGTTTTTTGTTCATATTTGCAGTGACTTCTGGTTTTCTCCATGGTTCTCCTGTTTCAGGATTGATTGCACCCTCTACATCTCTTGTGTTGTAAAAATGAACAACCGTTTTAAGTTCTTTAAATATCCCATTATGCATATAAGGAGCAGTAACAGCAATATTTCTCAAGGTACTTGTACGAAACTTACCATCTTGTGTAATGTCATCTACTTCAGGGTTGTCTAGTAGCCCATGATCAATAAATTCTTTACTTTTTCCATTTAAAGCACGTAGTTTTGTGTTAACAGGAACACCTAAATTATGGTAAGTAAAGTTTGTAAAGAGTGGATGACCTTCTTTTTCTGTGAGGGTATGACAGGTTGTACATTTTCCTTTGGTAGAAAAAAGTTCCATTCCTCTTAATTCATCTCTCTTTAGGTTAAGATTTCCTTTGAGAAACCTATCATATCGAGAGTTAAAAGGGGAGAAACTTTTTGTTTTTTCAAAAGAGGCAATGGCATCAGCGATGGCATCATAACTCTCTTCTACATTAGAAAAGATATCTTGACCATAAAATTTTCTGAATGCTCTTCTATATTTTCTTTTTGCTCTAACCCTTTTGACAACAGATTTTTTATTGGGCATTTGCATCTCAATTGGATTTAAAAATGGACCTTTGGCTTGTTCTGTTAAATCATTTGCTCTTCCATCTAAAAATTGTCCACCTAAATAGGCTGGTTTACCATTGATGGTTGTAGATTGAAATTCAGGTATATAGGCAGCATAAGAGGCTGTTGGTACATTTCTGTCCCCTATCGCTCTTTTGTTTGCACTTTGTGCGGCCATGTGTCCGATAGGGCTACGTCGAATATCAATAAATGCACTTTTTATATGATGGCAGGTAGCACAGGACATTTTTCTATTTTTAGAAAGAGTTTTATCTTGAAATAAAGCTTTTCCTAAACGTTCTTTTGTGGTTAATGAATGGGCTGTAGCTGATGAGAGTAACAGAGTACCCGTTAAAGCAATTTGTAATAGTAGTTTCATTAAATAATCCTTTAAAATATATTAAATAACATTAAAAAATGTTATTTTATATTCTATTATATTTAAACTGAAGGGGTTCTTTTATTTGATTAAAAAGGGAAAGTATTAATGATAGGAATATCTATTTTATTTGAGTATCAGTATATTAGCTATTCTTAATAAATTCTTTAATATAATTTTAACTTAAAAAAATATATTAATATTAAGTAAAAATTTAAAATAGAATAGGAATTTATAAGTTATGAAGAATTTTCATGCAAGATTAGAACAATATACAGCAAAATGTGATGAGATATTTTTATCTGAACATCTACAAATTTTAATAAAAGAGGCAAATAAACAGATAGAGCAGATAGATGTATCTGATTTATATACTGTAGCAAAAGATATTATTTTGGTAGATGTAAGAGAGCCTGAAGAGTTTGCCTCTGGTTATATTAATGCCCATAAAGTTTTAACCATTCCACGGGGTAAACTTGAGTTTATGGCAATAGAAAAAATAGCAAAAGTTTATGGAGATGAGGCAACCATTGTAACCTATTGTTTAAAAGGACAAAGGGGTGCTTTAGCTGCATTACAGTTACAAAAAATGGGATTTTCTAATGTTCGAAACCTCAAAGGGGGTATATTTGAGTGGTTATCTCACGGAAATAGTATTCATAATTATTTGGGTGAGATGGTTTTAACAAATTAGAAGATATTGATATTTCTAACCAAAGTCTAAAGAAATTTAATTTTTTTAGACGATTTAATTGGAACTTGTAGGCTTGGCTTCAGCCGACGCATTAAAAATACCAAAACCAAGAAACTCTAAAATCCTCTTCCCTAATATCATCCATCTCTTTATATTTATAATGTAAGTTTACAGCTGATTCTTGGTTAAAGCTATAGGTTATAAATGGTTCTACCTCTAAAACTTCTCTACTTTTATCAAACCATTCCTTTGAACCTAATAGACCAATTTTTAGTGAGTTTGATGGGTTATATAGGAGACCTGTATTGAGAGAGATACTGTGTTCCTCTTTCTCTTTATAGTAAAGGGTAGGGGTTAGAGTGGTGTATCCATAAAGCTCTTCATCTCCTAAAGTGATTCCTCCACCTGCTTGTAGGTAGCTGGTTAATTCATTGTTAAAAATACGTTTTCCACCCAAGGCAACTTGCCATGAGATGGGTTTGAAAATGAGATCTTGGATGGCATAGGAACGGATATCTAAGAGATTGATTTCATCGAGGGATAATTTGTGGTCTTTGTACTCTATGGCTGTGTCGATAAAGTTTATATATGCACCTGAAATATAACCTTGGTCATTGTCATAAATGTCATGATAGGCCACTTTTGCTCGTGCTTTAAAACTGTTTTCTTTTCCATAAGAAAAAGTGGCTTTTGTGGAGTAATGACCCTCTAAGACAGAGGGGGGGGCTTTTAGTTTCTCTTTTGGGAGTGTACCTAGTTTACTTCTAGTTTTTAGAATGTTTAAAAACTTTGGAAGGTACTCTTTTTTCGTAATCTCTTGCTTTGAAAGTTTGATACGTAACAGAGCCGTGGCGAGTTCCAGTGAGGCAATTTTTTCTTTTTTGGAGAGTGTTTCTATTTCACTTATGTTATAGTCATTACTCTTTGCAAAGTTTAGAGCTGTGGGGTTATTTTTTATCTTCTCTGCAATATGTAAAATTTTTTTACGTTTTGAGGGGCGATAGGTGGTTTTTTTGACCAAGTTTTCAGAAACAACAGCTCTAAGTGTGTCGATGGGAATCGCTTTGTGGTTGAACTGTTCTATTAAGTTTACATCCTCTTTTGCCACCTCTAAAAGCCATAGGAGGTTGTATGAGCAGTTTTCAGCCAAGAAAAAGTAGTCAGCATAAAAATGACGAATCTCAAAAATATGTAGCACCAATCTTTCTATCTCTTTAGGGCTTAAGTTTAAGGTGTATTCCCAAACATCACGTTGCTCTAAGTCGGAATACTCTTTTAATTTTTTATAATAGGGTTCTATGGAGTAACGCCCTTTGTAGCCACCAAATAAACCTTGGTAAGCATAGATGAAACCGTTGTCTTCAGTGGTTTGGGCAGCGTAGTTGACAGCGTAAGAGAGTAAAGGGGTGTTTGGATTATTGTCTATACGTAAAAAGGTGTGACCAAAAGCAGAAGCAGGGGAATTAATGTGTGCTGAAGCCAAAATAAGTGTGACATGCTTTGCACCCAAATCTTTGAGTTCTCTTTTAAGGCTTAGACATTTTGGTTCTTTTATCTGTTTTTTTAGTTCTGGAATCTGTTCTAAAATCCATCTTGAACGGGAAGGGTAACGGCAGAGTGTTGAGTTTTTGTCATCGCTTTTGTCAGCCATAAGTTTTTCAATACTTGCTTTGAGTTCGGCTTTTGGATTGGTTTTCCCATTTTGAGCAAAAAAGAAATGTTCATCATCTATTTCACTTTGTCCATTTTTGAAATGTAAAAGTCTATGCCATTGAGCACTGGAAGAGAGTTGGTTGATTTTTGTGGAAAAGTTATTGTCTGAAAAAAGAGGTGTTAAAAAAAGAGAGGTTTGAAAGAGTAGCAGTCCAAAAAAGAGTTGAAGTGCTTTTTTTACTGCTACCATTAAAAAATATTATCCTAAAGCAACAATGCTATCAATTACGTGTGCAGATGTTACATCTGAAGATGAATAGATAGATTCAAAGTTAGCTTGAAGAATTGAGGCAAAAGTATCTGGATTAGAGATATTTAAAAGTGTTGCAAGGGTTGATAGTGCTTCACCTTGACCATTTGAAATGTCAAGAGCTAGTGTATCCATATTTCCAGCTACAAATTCATTGGCTCTGTCGTTAGATACAAACTTAGCTGGTTTAGCACATCCAGATGTTCCCGAAGTGATACCAAAAGTTTGGTTTCCCGAAGTTCCGTTTGTTGTTGCTGCAAAAACTTGCATCAGTACTGTATCTTGATTTTTAATAACTTGATTACCAAGACCACAACCTGTATTTGCACCTGCGAAAGATACTGTTGCAAAAAGAGTTGTTGCTACTGCAACTGATAGAATTTTATTCATTTTGAATCCTTGTTTTATATGAAATTTTAAGGAACTATTATAACATTAATAAACTATGTAATGTATAAAAGCTATAATATAAATAATTTATTAGGTAAGGGGGAAATTATGAATTTGACTCAAGAAGAATTAGATAAGTTTCATAAAGATGGATTTTTAATTTTACGTGATTTTTTAGAATCATCTGATTGTGAGGCGATACTTGACGTGGCAAAGGCACATTTGAAGCATAAAATAGAACCTATTGAGACGGAGACAGATTATGGTGTAAAGTCTCAAGAGTATCGTACTAAAAATACCAATTACAACAGTATGGAAAATGAAGAAAATCTTACGGTTCGTCGATTACGACAGGTTTATCATAGAGATATTTTATTTAAAAATTGGATGGAAAATGTAAAAATACGTCCCATACTTAAACAGGTTTTACAAGATGAGGTGGTTATCACCATTGCTCATCATAACTCCATTATGACAAAAATGCCAAGGAGTAGTACTGAAACGGCTTGGCATCAAGACAGACGTTATTGGTCTTTTTCTGATGACAATCTGGTCAGTATTTGGTTGGCTTTAGGGGAAGAAAATAGTGAAAATGGGGTTTTAGAGTTTATTCCCAAGAGTCATAAAATGAACTTTACAGAGAAGCACTTTGGAGAAAAAGAGTATTTTGATAGCGAAAACCCTTTAAATGTTCCACTTATCGAAACAAAGAGAAGTACTGTGCTACAACAAGGTGATGTGGTACTGTTTCATTGCAAACTATTACACCGTGCCAATGCAAATTATAGTGCCTCTCCTAAAATCTCATTTGTCTATACAGTGAGAGGAAAAGAAACATCAGTTGAAGAGGGAAGCCGTTCAGCTCAATATCCTGAAATATTTTTAGATTAAGGTTGACATATAAGCTTAGTTAGGTTATAAATCGATTACTTTAAACTATAAATTTCATTATTTAGGTTTAAAATAATTGATGTATAATTACTGCATTAATTAAATAAAACTAAAGGACAAACAATATGGCAACATATGTTGAACTAACTCAAGACAATTTCGAAGCAACAATCGCAGAAGGCGTAACAATGGTAGACTTTTGGGCTCCATGGTGTGGACCTTGTAGAATGATTGCTCCAGTAGTAGAAGAATTAGCAAATGATTTTGATGGTAAAGCTACGATTGCAAAAGTAAATACAGATGAGCAACAAGAAATCTCTGTTAAATATGGTATTAGATCAATTCCAGCGATTCTTTTCTTTAAAGATGGTGAGCTTGTTGATCAAATGGTAGGTGCAGCTTCTAAAGATGCGTTTGCTGAAAAAATTAATGCTCAACTGTAACAATCCTCTTACTTCTACATTTTTGTAGGAGTAATTTCTCTTTCGTCGGCTAAAGCCAATCCTACCTCCAAACTTTTATTAAAATTATAATGATTATGGTTTTCATAAAAATTTAATTTAAGGAATATTATTATGCTAGATTGTGCAATTATTGGTGGGGGTCCTGCTGGACTGACTGCTGGACTGTATGCGACCCGTGGTGGTCTTAAAAATGTAACACTTTTTGAAATGGGTCTTCCAGGTGGACAGATTACAGGGAGTTCTGAGATAGAAAACTATCCTGGATTTTTTGAACATGATAAAACAGGTATGGATTTTATGGACACATGGCAAGAGCAGTGTTTCCATTTTGGTTTAAAACATGAGATGAAAAAAGTGGAGCGTGTGGCGAAAACAGGTGAACATTTTACCATCACTGTTGAGGGTGGTGAGACGTATGAAGCCTTAACCGTTATTACTTGTACAGGTTCAACACCAAAACGGGCAGGATTTAAGGGTGAAGATGAGTTCTTTGGAAAAGGTGTTTCTACTTGCGCTACTTGTGATGGTTTTTTCTATAAAGACAAACCCGTAACTATTTTAGGTGGTGGTGATACAGCTTTGGAAGAGGCTTTTTACCTTTCAAATATCTGTTCAGAGGTTTATGTCGTCCATAGAAGAGATGAATTTAGAGCAGCCCCTCCAACACTTGATAGGGTTCAAAGAAAAGAGAACATCCACTTAATTACCGATTCAGTGATAGATGAAGCTTATGGTGGAGTGATGGGGCTTGATGGTGTTAAGATTAAGAACATTAAAACCGACGAGATAACAGATATGAAAAATACAGGTCTTTTTGTGTTTGTTGGACACAATGTTAACAATTCTGTTTTAAAAGATGAAAATGGAGAGTTTATCTGTTCTGTGAATGATTGGGGACAGGTGATTGTAGACCTCTCTATGAAAACAGATCTTTCAGGTCTTTTTGTGGCAGGTGATATGAGAATTCAAGCACCTAAACAAGTGGTATCAGCAGCAGGTGATGGTGCTATTGCTGCTTTACAAGTTATCTCTTATATTCAAGAGTTAGCGTAAAAAACATTCTCCCATTTATACTATGGGAGTGTTTAACTACCTTCTAACAGTACTGTAATATCATGTTTTTTTCTTCGACCTTCTCTTAAATCACTTTGTAATAAAGCGATGGCACTTAATCTTCGTTGCTCCTCTAAATAGGTTTTGTTTTGAACGAGTTTAAGCTCTTCAATTGTTTTATTGAGTTGAGCTATTTGTGCTTTTAGTTCATAAACTTTTAGTTTGAGTTTTAAATGAGTGTTTTCACTGACCATCTCTTCGGCAGAGACTGAAGCTGTTAATAATACCAAACTTAATAATAAATGTTTAAACATAATAAAATCCTTTTTGTAATTTCTTTATAAGAAATAATAACATAGAATTTCTTTAATATAAATTAACATTAATAATTATTTAAGAACATAAAAATTTTTAAATTTTAAAATATCTATATAAGTGTGAATATAATCATCATCATTGAATTAATTGGAGATACAACCATTATCTTTATATAAAATCTTGTATAATCCGACAGAAATTAACGCTAGGAAGTATTGTAATGGTAAAAGTAGGAATTTTAGGAAGCACAGGTAGAATGGGTGAACACCTTATTAAGAATGTACAAGAGACAGAAGGTTTAGTGCTAAATGTGCTACATGTTTTTGATGAGTTAAAAATAGCTGTACCAGAGAGTGTTTTAATCACAAATGATATGAAAGTTTTTTTAAAAAATTGTGATGTTGTGATTGATTTTTCTGCTCCTGTTGCAACTCAAGATTTACTTGAGAATGCGCTTACTAATCCTACTCCTTTAGTGATTGCAACAACTGGGTTTAATCCTCATCAACAAAACCTTTTAACAGAAGCTTCTAAAGAGATGCCTGTTCTATACGCTTCAAATATGTCAGCAGGTATTGCACTCCTTAAGCAATTAGTAGAGCAAGTTTCTGCGACACTTAAAGATTTTGATATTGAGATTGTGGAGCAACATCATCGACATAAAGTGGATGCTCCATCAGGAACAGCATTAACTTTAGGTGAGTTTGCTGCAAAAGGTAGAGGCTTAGATTTGGACGATATTCGTATCTCTGGACGTGATGGTCAAATTGGGGCAAGAACGAAAGATGAAATCTCTGTAATGGCACTTAGGGGTGGTGATATTGTGGGAAGACATACCGTAGGTTTCTATAATGATGGTGAGTTTTTAGAGCTAAATCATACAGCAACCTCTCGTGAAACTTTTTCTAAAGGGGCGATTCGAGCAGCTTCATGGGTTGTTGGTCAGCCAAGTGGTCTCTACTCTATTAACGACTGTTTAGGTATATAGTATGTGTGCTATTGTAGGGGTATTTGGGGCTGAAAATTCAGCACAGTTGGCTTATTATGCACTTTTTGCTATGCAACATCGTGGTCAAGAATCGACAGGAATCTCTTCAGCTGATGGGGAGAGAATCCATTTGGTTAAACGGAGAGGACTTGTCACCGATGTTTTTCATGAAGGTCGATTAAACCTTTTAACAGGTTCTTGTGCGATTGGTCATAACCGTTATTCAACAGCAGGAAAAGATTCGGTGCTTGATGCACAACCTGTCTTTGCTAAATATAAATTAGGGGAGATTTCAGTCGCACACAATGGAAATTTAACCAATAAATATGAGGTGCGAGATAACCTGATTGAAAATGGTGCAATTTTTCAAACTGAGATGGATACAGAAAATATTGTTCATCTGATTGCCAAAAGTCAAAAGAACAAACTTAAATCTAGAATTAAAGATATGTTGAGTAAAATTGAAGGTGCTTACTGTTTGGCGATTCAAAGTCGTAGTAAAATGTTTGTGGTTCGTGACCGTTTTGGGATTCGCCCTTTGAGTTTGGGAAAACTTAAAAATGGTGGTTGGATTGTTGCTTCTGAGACCTGTGCTTTTGATTTGGTAGGTGCAGAGTTTGTTCGCGATATTGAACCAGGGGAGATGTTGACTTTTGAAGAGGGGAAAGAGCCAAAATCAGAGATAATTTTTGAATCTGATCCACACCCTTGTGCATTTGAGTATATCTATTTTGCACGTCCAGACTCAATCATAGCTGGTAAAACGGTTTACAACATGCGTTTAGAGATGGGTAGGGAGTTGGCAAAAGAGACCCCTGCTCAGATTGATTTGGTTTTACCTGTTCCTGACTCAGGTGTGGCAGCAGCCAAAGGGTATGCTGATGGTATGGGTGTTCCTTTTGAGATGGGAATAGTAAGAAATCACTATGTAGGTCGTACTTTTATTGAACCAACTCAAGAGATTCGTGACTTAAAAGTGAAGCTTAAACTTTCACCTATTAAAGATATGATAAAAGGTAAACGAGTTGCCATTGTCGATGACTCTTTGGTAAGAGGGACAACCTCTAAGCAGATAGTTAGAATGCTTAAAGATGCAGGAGCTAAAGAGGTACATATGCGTATCGCAGCACCTGAGATTAAGTATCCTTGTCGTTATGGTATCGACACAGCGACTTCACAAGAGCTTATCTCTTTTTCTAAGACACCTGAAGAGATTGCTGAGTATATTGGTGCTGATTCACTTGGGTTCTTGTCTATAGAGGGGCTAACAAAGTCTCTGGGTGAAGATAGTAACTATTCATTGGTAAGTTTTGATGGTAACTATTTTGCTGGAGGAAATGCCGATAGTCCTAGTTGTAGTACCATGTTGTAGTACCATAGGTTGTTAGCATGTTTGTTGGGATGGTTAATCCCAACAAATGAACTAGAAGTTTACGATACCTGTTAGGGTATTAATTAGCATACTTTTCTTTTTTACATCAGAACGTTCAGCACCCATTTTCGTGGTGGTGATAACAGCTCTTCCAATAACTCTTTTCTTTCCACTGTTCAGTCTTACTCCCCAATAGTTATGAAGAATGATAGGCTCATTTTTTCTTTCCCCTAAATAGAGCATAATATGTCCAGGGACAAAGAGGAGTGAACGACAGGGTTTTGCATTTTGAAGTATGATTTCTTTTCTACTTTTACTGTCTAGCCCTTTAAGCGAAATAAAGTTTCCATCTTGTGCTTGTTGTCTAGAGTTTCGTCGAAGATAAATACCAAAAGGGGCAAAAAAGTCACGTGTTAAAGCTGAACAATCTCTTGTTTCAAGTTTTCCTCCCCATCCATAAGGTTCTCCTACCAACTGTTTGCTAATATAGGCTACATTATAAGGATTGAATTTGACAGGCTTATAAGCAATAATATCTACATCTTTAACATCAACTTTATCTATGGTGGCATAGCCTCTAGTATTTCTTTTTGCTCTAAGATATTGTCGTGTTACAGGGTCAACAGGAAAAATTGTTCCCATTTTTACAATAGATAGGTATCGACCATTTTCTAAAAGTTGTAAGTTGTCTTTCACGGTAATAGCATAGTCTCCATTTTGAAATTCAGAGATAAATGTTTGGTCAACAAAAGCAATACTGCTAGTTTTTATCCAACCAAAGGCATAGGAAGTTTTTGCATAAACCCATTTTTTATCCAAAGAGTAGTGTGAGACCAAAAGAGGGGTATTTAGATGGATAGAGGAGTTTTGATTGTAATCAAAAGGAAACCCTTCTCCTGTTCTTTTTGGGTCATAGTAAATCCCTTTTGTTGTAGGGAAAAGTTTTAAATCAGCATGTTTAATAGTAATCGCTGGTAAAGAGAGTGATTCATAGTCTGCAAAATTTGAGTTTGCAATGGTGCTGTTAAACCATTTTTTTGAGATTCTACGACCATTTCGACGATAGGTTTTTTCATTGGCATATTTCATTTGCCAAGTTTTTTCTTCTTCGGTTAAGTTCATGTATGGAAGTTGCCATGGACTAAAAAACTTTTCATTATATTCTTGGTCATAGTTAAGTTGTTCTTCGTTACTCATGACAGTTACTTGTTTACTAAAGGGAGTGGTGTCTTGTTTTATAGTTCGTGTATCTCTTATCTGTTTCGCTGGCATAGAGTCTATGGCTGAACTACTTCTTGCTCCAAGTGCTAAAATAGTATTGGCATAGAGAGAGATACTAAAGGTAGAGAATATGGTGATAGTTAAAATGAAATGTTTCATGGTATCTCCTTAATGTTATGGATTTGTTTTTATATTTTATTATATTAAAAATAGAAACTGAAATCTAGGGCTAAAGGAGTATATTTTAGCCCTTTAAAGAATTTGAGACTTTTTTTAAACAAATAAGGAGAACAAATGTTCTTATATATCTTCATTAGTTGAAAGAATAATAGTTATTGTTAAAGGGAAAGGGTAATTTTAGCTTATTTTAATATTAGAGTTCTTACAGAACTAGGAGTAGAGACTTTAGTCTCGTTCAATTAACAGGACTAAAGTCCTTACTCCAATGAGTTTTACAAGAACTCGATTATTATAAAAAATTTCAAAAGTGAACCATTGGTTCGTTTGATTGGTTTATACTTTTATATTGGTTGATATCTCTAAATTTTATGAACTCCAATAAATCCAATTTTATTGAGCCATAATCTATATGGATGACAAAAAGAAATAGATACATATCTTAGATAAATGGATATAATGTATTACTTAGAGATGGCTCTATAAAAAATATATGAGAGCTTTAATGATAATAACTCATTATGATAGATACTCCAAAAACTTATTTTAGCTCATAAAGATACCCAACTATTAATCAACAGATTAAAAATATCTAAAATAGCCTCAATAAAATTAATTCATAATTGAAGTAGAAATTAATTTTTTCTATCTACAGAGTTTAAAAAAAGGAATAAACATGGTAACACTACTAAAAAAGGATATTGCAAACATAAACAAAATTATTCAAACTATTACAGACGAAAATAGTAAGTTGATACAGCTGTTTGATATGGCAGAGGATGCAACAGAGGCAAAAGTCTCTTTTAGAGCATCTATTTTAAAAAATATGGGTCAAGAGGCTTTGAGTTATTATCAGATGTCTGATCGTAAACTCTTTGAACAACTTAAGTGGCAAGAGTATGCCTCTATACGGCTTTTGGATTATATAGACAATGATGGATTGGAGATTGAGGACAAAAATGTGGGAGGTAAAAAAGTTGTATCTAAACCCATCACAACACTTTATGAGGTGATAGTAGAGCATAAGATTGTGAGCGAGAGCTTTCTTTTGGATATGCTCTATCTTCTACGTCAATACAATGGAAAGCTAAAACAAAAGATACCTTCAAAAGAAAAGGTCTTGGAGTGGATAGAGAGACACCCTTCAGGGATTGATAGTGAATTGATTGAGATGCGAAAGGCAAATAAAGAGCGAATTATCACTAAGATAGTTAAAAAGATAGAGTTAGGAGAGATTAAAAAGAATCCATTCTCTAGCAGTATGAGTTTTAAAGATAAATACTCCCTTATCAAAGAGATGTGGAAAACCAAAAAGTTTCATCTTCAATTTGCATTTAGAGACCCCGAAACACTTAATGAGATGTTAAATTACTCTATTGATGAGAAAACCATGCAGATACTACGAAAAGCAAAAGATAAAGGGATTCCAATATTTGCCAATCCTCACTACACTTCACTGCTGTTAGTAAATCCTCCTGCAAAATATAAGTATGCAGACCAACCAATTAGAGATTATCTATTTACTAGTAAAGCGTTGGTAGATGAGTTTGGCGATATTGTAGCATGGGAAAAAGAGGATATTATTG
>Ga0256826_1000845_pt1 | contig 19115 bp, 21 predicted proteins | sample CV79metaG_FD_185975 | JGI IMG/M metagenome (GOLD analysis project Ga0256826, IMG submission 185975) | Hydrothermal vent microbial communities from East Pacific Rise, Pacific Ocean - CV79 | ecosystem: Environmental > Aquatic > Marine > Hydrothermal vents | place: Pacific Ocean: East Pacific Rise...
TAAGAATTTAGTATAGTAACTCTTATTAAACCCATACATAATTTTTACAGCACCTTTATCAATGCTCAATGCAGAATCAATTACCTTAGTAAGATCAATCACATAACGAATTCCTAAACCATCACAAGTGGGACAAGCACCTTTTGGTGAGTTAAAAGAAAAAGAGACCGGTTCAAGAGGCTCAAAGGAGAGTTTACAATCAAAACAAGCCAAGTGCTCAGAGTAATGTATATGCTTTCTATCAAGCTGTGGAAACTCTTCATAGTTTAAAACTTCAAGCTCTACTTCACCATATGCCTCTTTTAATGCTTTCTCAACATCTTGCCCTATTCTGTCCCGACTCTCTTCTTTAATAACAACTCGGTCAATAACCACTTTAATGGTATGTTTTTTCGTTTTAGAGAGTTCTATCTCTTCATCTAGACGCACCATAACTCCGTCAATCATTGCACGGACATACCCTTTATGCCGAAGAGATTCAATCATGTCGGCAAAGGATCCTTTTTTCTCCTTCACTAAAGGCGCTAAAATAACCAATTTTGCACCATCTGGAAGTTTTAAAACCTCTTCAATAATATCAGCAGCAGACATAGATGAGATGGGTTTCCCACACTCATGACAATGTTGTTTCCCTACTCTAGCAAATAAAAGACGTAAATAGTCATAAATTTCGGTAATGGTCCCAACTGTTGAACGTGGATTTTTAGAAGTAGTCTTTTGGTCAATGGCAATAGCAGGAGTTAACCCTTCTATTTTGTCAACGTCTGGTTTTCCAACACGACCTAAAAACTGACGTGCATAAGAAGAGAGAGACTCAATATAACGTCGTTGTCCTTCTGCATATAGTGTAGAGAAAGCTAAAGTTGATTTACCAGAACCGGAGATTCCCGTAATGACAACCAATTGATTTTTGGGAATGGTTACATCTATATTTTTTAAGTTATTCTCTTTGGCCCCAAAGACTTCTATTTTTTGATTTTTCATATTATATAATTATCCTAAGAACATTTTTTTGATTAATATTAAAAGTGCTACACCATACATGATGAGCAAGTAGAGTTTATGTCGTGAAGAGCTAACATGGTCTTTTAGCCATATTCCCCCATAAACACCAACGAGTGATGCCACTGCTACATAGATACCTCTTTCTAAATCTATGCTTCCTGTTGAAAGTTTCATAAAAAGCCCAGCTACAGAAGAGAATGCGACAAAGAAAAGCCCTGCTGAAACTGCTTTTTTTATTGGATAGTGCAAGAAACCAGCTAAAATTGGTGTAAGTAGAATCGAACCACCTACCCCAAGTGAAATTGCAAAAATACCAATTATAAATCCAACTAAAGCTAAAATTATAGGACTTAAGGTTTTTACGACACCATTATCTGACGGTTTTGCAGAAAAAAGTCGATAGAGAGCAAAGATAAGTAATCCAAAGAAAAGATACTGAAGAACTTCTGCTGAAACTAAATCTGAGACATAAGCACCAATGGCTCCACCTAGAAAACCACCTACTCCTACCCAAATACCTTCACCTAAAATTAAAGAGCCTTTTTTATGATTTAGATATGAACCATAAAAAGAAGAGAAAACCATTTGAACAATAGAAATACCAATAGCTGTTTTAATATCAATTCCTAAAAGCATAAGAATAGGAACAAGAATCATTCCCCCACCTATACCAAAAAAACCAGAAAGTGTACCAACAAGTACACCAACTAAAATCAATATGATTTCCATGTAATAAAGCTCCTAAAATTAAAGAGGGATTATAACATTAAATAGTCTGAAATGATAGAAGTTTGAATTGTTTTTACTTAAGAAAGGAGAGGTTGTTAACCCATAGGATAACTCCTATGGGTTTAACTTAATTAATATCTATAAGAGATACCTAATGTAATTGCTTTTTGTGAATGTTTTACCTCGGCATTTGCTGAAGTAACTGCACCACCAGTAAGAGCTGCAGCCATTGTGTCAATAGCATATCTCTCAGTTGCTTCGGGACTATATACAGCAGCTATTGATAAATCCATATTTTCATTAATTGCATAATCTCCACCTATTGTATAGTGAGTTTCAACAATCGCAGGGAAACCAGCTAAATTAAAAAAGTTAATTGCAGCATTAGGATAAACAGAAGCATCTAACTCTTTAATTGGTGATTTTGCATGGTTGTAACCTGCTCTAATTGCCCATGTTGGAACCTTATATTGGTAACCAACAGAGTAAATATTTTGATCTTCCCATCCAAATTCTCTGTATCCTTGTGCTTTTGACCATTCTACACGTTTCGCATCAACACCAAATGTACTGTTACCAAATTTATATCCAAAACCAACACCATACTCTGCTGGCTGGTCAAGTCTATCACCACTTGTTACTGTTGTAACACCAAAAGCATCCATTGCACTTGAAATATTATCAGCGTATTCAGCTTCAATTTTAGATTGATAAAGCGCACCTAAAGTTAAATCTCCAACTTCATATGCAGTACCAACATTTACACCAAATCCTGTACTAGAAGATTTAGGATTACTAGAAGCACCAGCACCTGTTTGATAATTAATTTGTAAAGTTGAGTATTGTAATACTGGCTCTACAGCAATTGTCAGTGCACCAGTTGTATACGCAACAGGAACACCAATTTTAGCTACTTGAAGTTCTGTTTTCATATTAAAAGCACCAGAGTTTTTACCAACTTGGTCAACACCCATTCCTGCTGTACCACCTAAAGCAACACCCCAAACAACATTATCTGAATTTCTATGTACATAACTTAGCTCAGGTAAAATAGATTGATCTGCATCTGATTTATTTGAAACATTATTTGGATCCATGTCATTTTTAAATTTAACATCCGGCATAAAAAGTGTTAATGATGCATCAAACTCTGAAGCTTTTATATCTTTTAACATTGCTGGGTTAGCATAAGCCGATTCTGCTCCATGAGAAACAGCAATACCAACACCACCCATACCTGTTGATTTTGCTCCATGACTTAGCATCAGGTCACCATTAGTCGCCAATAATACAGACGAGGTTAACGCCGATAGTAAAATAATCTTTTTCATAAGAAGTCCTTTGTAATTGTAATATATATTATTATACATTATATTCTTTAATAATAAAAGAATAATTTATTAATTTATAAAAAATTAAATTTTATTAGAAACATTATTTATATAACAATATATTTTAAGCATCATATATGCTAACTTTAATAAAAATAATTGATTCTATCGCTTCATCTTATATTTTTTATGATAATATTTTATAATTCTAATTAAAAAAAGGTTTAGTATGATAATCATTCCTGCACGTATTGGTTCAAGTCGTTTTCCAAATAAAGTTTTAGCAAATATTGCTGGATTACCAATGGTTATTCGTACAGCTAAAGCAGTAGAAGCAATAGATGATGTTGCCATTGCTACAGATTCAGAAGAAGTAATGAATATGGCTAAAAAACACAATATAAAAGCCATTATGACATCTGCAGAACATAATTCTGGTACTGACCGTATTTATGAAGCTGCTGAAAAGCTTGGACTTGATGAGAACGAAGTCATTATAAATGTACAAGGAGATGAACCTTTTATAGAAAAAGAGGTTGTGCAAGCTGTCTTTGATTTAACAACTAAAAATAAAGATAATGAATTGGTTATGATGAACTCTTGTTATAAAGTCATTAATAATCCAGAAGCAGATGACCCAAATATTGTAAAGGTTGTCACTACAGAAGATAACACAGCACTCTACTTTTCACGAGCAAAAGTTCCTTATCCCCGTGACCACCATTTTAATGAATATAAAGGTCATTTAGGTATTTATGGATTTACTAAAAAATCACTACAAAAATTTTGTAAACTTAATTCTGCTCCATTGGAAGATATTGAGAAACTTGAACAACTTCGAGCATTGTATCATGGATATAAAATTGCAATGGTTGAAGTTGAAACAAAAAGTTTTGGTATTGATACTCCAGATGATTTAGAGTATGCTCTTAAAATACATAATTTAAAAAATTAATCTATATCATTAACTATAGATTAACTATTTGTTTTCCATCGGTTTACGTAAGCATTCTATAATACCAATATGAAAGATGTATCTAGAAGGTATTACCTCCTTTGTTCTTTTAGATACAGTTGTCGTTAAAAAGTTTTTACAACCCTGAATACCCTTAACTCCCTCCTTTTACTTTTCAAACAAACTTTTTAATGACACTTTCAAAATAAACAAATTATACAAACTTATAAAAAAGGATTTGAATGTATAAAAACATACTATTATCTACACTTCTTTCAGCTTCCCTTTTAGCAGGTACTATAACATTTGAAAATGCACCAGTACAACCTAAACATAGATTACCAAATGGGAAAAATGAAATTTTATCTTTTCATGAGATACTAAAAGACTCAATGGATGCTGTTGTTAATATATCAACTAAAACTATTGTTCAAAACAGTCAAGCACAGAATAGACTTTTTAACGATCCATTTTTTCAAGAATTCTTTGGTCAAAGAGCTCAACCACAAAATCAAGCTCCAACAAAACGAGAAAATGCTTTAGGTTCTGGTGTTATTGTCTCTAAAGATGGATATATTGTGACCAATAACCATGTCATTGCTGAAGCTGATGAAATTTCAGTAACTATTAATGGTAGTGACAAAATTTATATTGCAAAAGTAATCGGAAAAGATAAAGGCAGTGATTTGGCTGTTATTAAAATAGAAGCTGATAATCTAAAACCTATTGTACTGAGTCATGTAGATGAGATTAAACTAGGTGATGTTGTCTTTGCTATTGGAAACCCTTTTGGTGTTGGACAAACCGTTACACAAGGAATTATTTCTGCCCTCAATAAAAATCATGTCGGTATCAATAAGTATGAGAATTTCATTCAGACAGATGCGTCTATTAATCCAGGTAACTCTGGTGGAGCTTTAATAGACTCTCGTGGAGCACTTATTGGAATCAATGCTGCTATTCTTTCTCAAACAGGTGGAAATCATGGAATAGGATTTACCATTCCAGTTGACATGGTTAGAAACGTAGTAACAAAACTAATTGAAAAAGGAAAAGTAAACCGTGGTTATATGGGTGTTAATATCTCTAAAGTTACACCTGAACTTAAAAAACTTTATAATCATGAGAAAGGTGCAATTGTTACAAATGTTGAACCAAACTCACCTGCACAAAAAGCTGGTCTTCAACGTAACGATTTAATTTATGCTATCAATGGTAAAAAGATTAAAAGTCCTCATGACTTACAACGAATGGTTACAGCATTTAATCCAAAAGAAACTATTTTAATTAATATTGAGCGTAACAAAAAAGAGCTAACGAAAAAACTCTCTTTGAGTTCAGTAGATAAAGGAAATAAACTCTCAGAAGAGTACATTGAGATAGAAGGTTTACGTCTTAGTGAATTAACAGATAAAACAAAACAAGAGTATCAAATTCCTGCAAATATTACAGGGGTCTTTATTGAAGGTGTTCTTGAGCGAAGTCAGTCTGAAATGAGTGGTTTTTTAGCTGGAGATATTCTTATTCAAATAGAAAATAGTAGTATAGAAAACTTAAAGGATGCAAAAGAAGCATTTACGCTCTATAAAAATCAATTAAAAAGGGTTTATGTCAATAGAGAAGGATATATTTTACTTCTAGTAACAAAATAAAAGAGAGCTTCCTGCTCTCTAATCTTTAAAAATTACAATGTCATAATTACTCGTAGTAACAACAGATTTATGTGTTGGTACAGAACCGTTACGATTAACTTTACTTAACTCTTCTCGTAAATCTTTAATCTCTTTATTCATTGCATCCATCTGTTCTTTTAATTTTAAAATCACATCTACACCAGCTAGATTAATACCCATTTTTCTTGTTAATTGTAAAACAAATTTAATCTTATCTATATCACGTTGAGAATAAAGTCTCATTCTTCCTTGTGTTCTAGAGGGCTGAATAAGCCCCTCCTTTTCATACTGTCGTAATGTCTGTGGATGTATATCTAAAATAGTAGCAACAACTGAAATTAGATAAACAGGTTCATCATAACTGTGCATGGTCTACTCCTCAGAAGCAATTTCACCTGAAGGCAATTTCTCTTCTAATAATTTTTTTAACTCTTCATCTAACTCATTTATATCTGGTAAAACAATATTTGCTGTTAAGTATAAATTTCCTTGTAGTGATGTTTTTCTGTCAACAACACCTTTTCCTCTTACTCTAAACTTCTGAGCATTTCTAGTGTTTTCAGGAACTTTAATTGTGATTTCATCATGAACAGAAGTATTAATGGTCACTTTACCACCAAAAAGAGCTGCTTTTAATGGTACATCCATTGTCATGTAGAGGTCATTGTCTTTTCTCTCAAATATAGGAGATGCTGCAACCTCTACTTTAATAAGCAGGTCACCTCTTTGCCCCATTCCTGAGTTTCCTTTACCTCTAACTCTAAGAGTTTCTCCATTTTTAATTCCAGCTGGAATTTTAATATCAAAACTATCATTATTAATAGAAACATGGTGTTTACCACCAAGAATGGAGACAACAAATGGTACAGTTATGGTTGTTCTTTGGTCAAGGTCAACAGAGCCTCCTCCAAATCCACCACCAAAACTTGAACCTCCACCAAAAATATTTTTCAGAAGTTCATCAAGATCTACATTCCCAGCTTGATTTTGAGCAAAATCATGGAAATTTTGTCCACCAAATATTTGGTCCCCATACATGTCATATTCATCTTTTTTCTTTTTATCAGAAAGAACTTCATATGCTGCATTAATCTCTTTAAACTTATCAATTGCTTCAGAATCTTTATTAACATCAGGATGATACTTTCTAGCCAATTTTCTATAGGCTTTTTTAATCTCATCAGCACTCGCATTTTCACTTACACCTAAAGTTTCATATAAACTTTTTGCCATTATCTTACCTCTATACATAAAATATTAATAGAAGTATATCAAAAACTCTTAGTCTAAGTCAATCAAGGTTCTGTTATTTTTCTTCTTTATTCTGAAGTAATACTATTACAATAATAATAGGAGGAATACCTAATGAAATTAAATAAGGAGTTATATCTAATAATTTATTTGAATTTAAATATAAGAAACCTAATATTAAAACCCCATAAGCAGCTAATCTATAAAAGGAGAGTGACGCTTTAGAGTCTTTGGTAGTTTCCCAAAAACTTCTACGAGATTTTTTTAAATTTGCACGTTCCTCTTTCACTATTTCAACTAAAGTTCTTTCTTCTTTCGTTATTTCAACTTTTTCATCATATAAATCATAAGGATCTTCTAACTTATCTAAAGTATCTCGCTCATCATCTGGAATGGCTCCAACATTTAAACGACCATGAACCATACTTCTATATGAGAGCATAGAAGCAAATACAATTAGCATTGAAGAGACAAAAGCAATTTGAGAATTAACAAGCCATTCACCTTTCCCAATAAAAAAAGCATAAAAAGCCAAAATAACATCAGCTATTATAAGTCCTATAAACACATTTTTCATTAATACTTATCATCCTCATCATCACTGTCATCATATTGACGATGTCGATAACGTGGGTCATTTGCCAATTCATCTAGAGATTTTTTCTGTTTTTCATAAGCTTTATAAACATTCAAAATAGCTGCTGCTACTCCCCAAAAAACTCCTACCCACAATAACCAAGGTGTATCAAAAAGATTCTTCATTAACAATCCTAACCCTACACCTAATAAAACTGCAACAACCATTGAGATACCTAAACTCAAGCCGTCAGCAGCTGAAACAATTTTTTTTAGTTTTGGTTCTTCTTCTTGATTTGACATAATATTCCTTAATAAATAATGGTGTAATTATATCAAAATTCAAGAGGAATCAACAAAATAAATTTAAAAGTAGCATGGTCATTTTTGTTATAAATAATTTTAATTAAAAATATTAATTTTATATATTAAGTTTAAGTTTATATTTGATATAGTGTAAATATTAAATTAAACTTAAAGGAAAAACATGAGTCGTCAAGAAAAAGCTATTTATATCGAAAAACTTAGAAATGCTCTACAATCATATAGAGGTTTTACACAAATTGAAAAAAACTATGCACATCTACATCTTCCTAATTGGATTGAAACTAAAGGTGAACTTGATGTTTTTATGAAAAAATTCTCCGAAAAGTTTTCTATAAATGTTCAACCTTTTTTATTTGATTTAAAAATTAGTAAATAATTTAAATATCATCTCTATCCCAACGTTCAGGGTCTAAAAATGTATCATCATGAATATGTTTAAATGAAGCACGTATCATTTTAAAGACCTTAGAATTCTCTTTCTCTAAGTCCTCAAGCCAAAGTTTCATATTTGCTCTGGCATGAGGCATTTTTACATCTTTTAACATTGCCGGACAGGCTTCATCACCAATGGGCTGTAAATCATTCTCAACAGCAAACGCACTAAGCTGTTTTTCACGAGCTTCTATAAGTGGACGAATAAGATGAAACCCTCTTCCTGTTTTATAAATTGGAGCCATAGCTCTCATGCTTCCATTGTAAAACATATTCATAAAAAAACTCTCTACCGTATCATCAAAATGATGTCCAAGAGCTACTTTATTAAATCCATTCTCTTCTGCAAAAGTATATAATGCACCTCTACGCATACGAGAAAAATAAGAACAAAAAGAAGAATTTTCACGAATAGTATCATTTGAAATTTCAAAAATATTTGTGTCATAGACTGTATGTTTTATATTATACTTTTTACAATGCTCTGAGACTTGGTCATAAACTTCACCTGGCATACCGTATTTAATAGTACACGCCTCAAACTCAAATTTAAAAGGAGCATGTTTCTGTATATGCTTCATTATATGAATAAGAGCTAAAGAATCTTTTCCACCACTTAAGCCTACTAAAACTTTATCACCCTCACCTATGAGTCTAAAGGTTGCATTTGTTTTTCCTACAACACGTAAAAGTTTTTTTGAAATGTTTAGTTGAGGTTCTCGTACTCTACTCATAATTTATCCTAATATTAATCTATATTTTCTACCATATCTAAAATGAAATTAGCAGAAATCTTTGCTGATGTAATCATAAACTCATCAAAATCTACTCCAGCATCATCATTCGCTGTATCTGAAATGGCTCTTAAAACAAAAAATGGTACATTTAGTGCATCACAAACAACAGCTACACTAGCACCTTCCATTTCCAATGCATCTGCTTTAAAATGTTCAGTAATAAACTCTTTCCTCTCATTTGATGCTACAAATTGATCACCTGTAGCTATGGTTCCTTCAATTAAAGAAAGTCCATTTTTCTTTGCTACCTCTTTAGCAATTTGACGTAACCCTTCATCTGACTCAACAAAAACTGCTCCTTCAGGAACATAACCATAGGCATGACCAAATATAGAAATATCTAAATCATGTTGACATAACTTATCAGCAATAATCAAATCACCTATCTTCAATTCAGGATTAATAGCCCCTGCAACACCTGAAAAAAGAAGTTTTGAACAAGCAAATTTTTCTAGAAGTGTTGATGCAGTTAAAGAAGAGAAAACTTTACCAATTTTAGAATAAGCAATAACTAGCTCTTTACCATTATAAGTTGCTTCATAATAGCTATTATTTGCATACTCAATTTTTTTAACATTTTCTACTTTAGCTAATAGTGGTTCTATCTCTTCTGGCATTGCGCCCATAATTGCAATTTTACTCATATAAAGTTTCCTAATTAATTTTGTGAAATTATAGCCAAATGATTAAAAAAGTTATATAATAACTCCAATAATTTATAATAGGGGAAAATAGTGAAAAAAATAGTATTGTTTATTTTTCTTCTTGTCAATGTTGCTTACCCAAAAACCTTAGAAGTTGATTCTCTTCCTTACTACAAAACAAACAGTTATATTGAATATACGATTGCGCATGAGAATAAAGAAAAACTTGAAGAGTTAAATGCACAGAAATGGGAAAAAAATAAAAAAAGCTTTAATACATTTGAAAATGCTAACCGTGCATATTGGAGTCGGATTAAAATAAAAAACTTATCCTCTACAAAAAAACAATACTATTTAAAATCAGAAAACCAATTTACTTATCATATTGAATTCTTTTTAATACAAAATGGAAAAGTTGTAGACTATATTGAAGATGGAGTTATTTCTAAGAATAGAAATAGAGAATTTAATACCAATCATATGATTTTCCCTGTGACCATAAAAGCCAATGAAACAATAGAAGTTTTATTTAAAATAAAAAATTATAATAAAATCAATATTGATTTTGACCTAGTAACAAAAGAGTATCTTTTAGATTATTATCAAACCTATAATATAATTGAGGGACTATTCTTTGGTGGAATGCTACTCATGATGCTCTACAACCTTTTTCTCTATTTTCTCTTAAAATTTAAAGCCTATTTCTACTACGTTACTTATGTATTTTGGTTGACAGTCTATTTTATTGGACTTTTTGGTTTTTCACAGCGATACTTTGAAGACTATACTTGGATTTTCTATATCTCTTCCGGTGCATTTTTTGTCTCGTTAACACTCTTCGTCCAATCTATTCTGAATCTAAAAGAAGCTCTACCAAAAATCAATAAAGTTTTAAATATTTTTATTCTCTATTTTATTATTGCAACCGTAACCAATATTGTTGTTCTTGAGATGGAAATTTTTATGTATGCCCAAATACTTTTTAGTCTATTTTTTACATTTGTTCCCATATTTATTGGACTGATTATTACATCTACCTACTATTTAGCCTATTTTAAAAAAGATAATATTGCAAAGTTTTACTCTATTATCTGGTCAATAATAGCTTTCATTGGGCTTCTACTCCCTTTAGAATATTTAAATATAGTAACATTAGATATTCCTTCTGATTATATTTTTCAATTTTTAACACTCTTTGAAGTCTTATGTTTCTCATTTATTCTTGCCTATAAAATAAAAATCATTGAACATGAAAAAAGAGAACAAGAGAAGTTCTTAGTTCAACAAAATAAACTGGCATCTATGGGAGAAATGATATCTATCATCGCACATCAATGGAGACAACCTCTTTCTGAGATTAATGGTGTTATTTTAAATATGGACTTGGACTATAAAAAGAAGAGACTCTCAAGTAAGTGCCTTAATGCTCATTTAGATAATCTTGAAATGACTACAGAATATATGTCAAATACTATTGATGATTTTATAGACTTCTTTAAGCCTAATAAGAAACGTGAACATTTAATTATTTCAGATGTTGTTAATGCAGCTCTTAATTTAATTACCATTACAAATAAAAACAGTATGAACATTATTTATAATCAAAATGAACCGATATACTTCTTATCTTATAAATCTGAGCTTATTCAAGCTTTATTAATTGTTATCAATAATTCAATTGATGCTTGTATATCTAATTCAATAAATCAACCTAAAATCATCATAGAGACTCAAACTTTAAATAAATATCTCAATATTATTATTATAGATAATGGTTCTGGTATTTCATCGGATATTCTAGATAAGATTTATGACCCATACTTTACAACAAAACATAGATCTAAGGGTACAGGTTTGGGATTATATATTTTAAAAATGATTATTGAACAGACAATGCAGGGAAAAATTGAAATTAGTAGTTTTAACTGTGGTACAAAATGTAACATTTCAATCCCCCTGAATAGTGAACAATAATTACATTTTTTAATATTATTTAAAGAAAAATGTATAAAAATCGTATTATTTTGTATATTTAAGTAGAAAAGTAACATATTTCTTGGTCTTAAGAATTAAAATAAATATAATAACTTAATCTTATGGGATATTTTATTTTAAAGGGATTATGGAATGCTTAAAAAAGTCTTATATATTGTATTAGTCTTAATATCAATCAACGGGTGTGTTGGTACATTGAGAATTGCTGATGCGCCATTACACAGTATGCATAGCGCCTTCACTAAAAGTGATCACAAAATTATTATGAAAAATAGTAAAGCTGAAAAACCTATGGAAAGTAATTCAACAAACTAAATTTTATTTATAATGCTTTTAATGCCTCAATAGTAGCTTCAAGAGAAGCCATATCACTCACATTAAAATGTGGTTTCTTTGTTGCTTTTCGATTAAGTCCTTTAAGTACTGCACCATTTCCAAACTCAATATAACAATCAACATCAGCATCAATATTTGCCATAGAATGTTTATATTTTACAGGAAGAACTAATTGTTGAGGTAATAATTCTAAAGCTTCTGCTTTTGTAGCATAAGGTTTTGCTGTAACATTAGAAATAACAGGAGCAATAAACTCATCTTTAATCATCTCTTGAAGTTTCTCTGCTAATGGAGCCGACGCACTCTCAAGCAGTGGACAGTGAGAAGCTACTGACATGTCAAGTAACATTGCTCTTTTTGCTTTTGCCTCTTTTAAAATTGGAGCTAAAACTTCTAAATCTTTTTTAATTCCTGCAATAACAATCTGACCATCTGCATTGTAGTTAACAGCCCAAACTTGAAGTCCAGCTGTTCTTTGCTCTTCACAAATCTTTTCAACTACTTCATCTGCCAAACCTAAAGATACCATCATTCCTACTTCTTGTTTAGAACATGCTTCTGCCATAAGTTTTCCACGAAGGTTTACTAACTCTACAGCATCGATAGCATCTAAAGCACCACTCGCTACTAGTGCTGAAAACTCTCCTAAAGAGTGACCCATAGTCAATGATGGTTTAACATCCATAGCATCTGTAAATAGCCTGTGAGCAATAGCTGCAACTAAAAGAATAGCTGGCTGAGTAAACTCTGTTTGACCTAGATCATCATTCTCTTCAAAAAGAAGCTTTTCAAAATCTATTCCTGTACGCTCACTTGCATCTGCAACCATCTGTTTAGCAACATCTGAGTTTTCAAAGAAATCTTTTCCCATTCCTAAACTTTGCGAACCTTGTCCTGCAAATAAAAATGCACATTTTACTGACATAGTAAACCCTTAAATTAAAATTTTGTTATTTTACCCAAAGAGTGGTTACGCCATAATGAATAGTGCATATTTAGAGTCCGTAGCATTAAATCCAAAACCTACCAACTCTTGTGGTTCATGCTCCTCACTTACAACCAACTTTACTTCATACATCATCATATCCATATCCATAATAAGTAGATGTTTTACCAGCTCACCAACACTTAAACCTTCTCCTTCTTTCTCTACAGTTAAAATTAACTTTTTAGCTATCTTATCCACATAAAATGAACCAATTTGTGCTTCCCCTGCATAAATAAGGTTTTTCTTATTCTCAATATCCTCTTTCAATAGCATTGCTGTTATTTTATAGGCTTCATTATTATTAATACTCTCTCTAATATCTTCTATTAAATCTATTATGACTTTCATCCGTTCCTCTTTTTAGAAAATTTATTTTTTTTTGTTATAATATACTTAAAAATAATTATATTGGAATACTTTATGTACTTTAGAACTTTTTTCTTCTTATTCTTTGTTATGAGCAGTGCACTATTTTTTCTCTCATCGTTGAACCCAAATTTAACATTAGATCTTTGTAGTTTTATGTGTGAAAATAAGTTAAGTTTGAACTTTATTCAATTAACTTCCATGATAGCTTCATCCATTACATTGATTTTATTTATGGTATCTAGTCATTATGCACAAAAGCGCATTCTCTTGGAAAAAGAGAGAATTGCTAGTGATAGACTCAATATAGCGTCTATTCATGCTGAATTAGAAGCCTTAAAAGAGTAAAAAGCTTATAATCCCTCTACAGTGTCCATAAGAACTTCAATAATATCTGTCATAGTCAAAATACCTTGAAGTTCATTGTTATCAATAACTAACAGCCTTTTAATACTACTGGTTACCATCATTTTTGCAGCATACTGTACATTTAACTTTGCAGAGACTGATATAGCTGGCATAACAGCAATATCATAGACATTTAACAAATCAATATCTCCGTCTTCAGCAACAATACTCTGTAAAATATTTTTAAAAGTCACTAAACCATAAGCACCCTCTTTACTATTTTTCTCAACAATAACTGAACGTACTTTATTACTTCGCATCAACTTTAAAGCTTCTCTAACCGTTGACATTGGTGAAATTTTGATTAACTTATCTGCTGAAGTCATTACATCTGCAACTAGCATTTTATGTTCCTTTTAAATATTTTAAAATATATTTTAACATTATAATCATAAGACCTATATATTATTAGGTCACCTATTGTTAAATCATTGACTTAATATCATCTTCAAATTTATGAAGTTCATTCGTATCTAATCCTGCAACATGACTCAATGGCAAAGTAAAAACCAAACCACCATTTTTTGCATTATCTAAGTCAAACTTAACACGTATTGCTTTCATTACTTTCATTGAGAGTTTACGAGGTAGAACAAAAAGCAGTACAGAAACATTCTCTTCTAATGTTAATCCAAAAAAGACTTTTTTCTCTTCAAGACCAATATTTTTTCCATGAATAATGGTTACACCACCTGCCCCTGCTTCTTTGGCAACATCAATAGCTGCCTCTTCATCTTTATCTTCAATAATTGCAACTAATGCTGTAAACTTCATTTTTGCTCCTTAAGTAGTTGTTTTTTCTTATACTCTGCATAAATACCGTACCCCATCACTGTTAACATAGGAAAGAGTGAAGCAAAAGCAATGAGTCCAAATCCATCAATAAGAGGATTCCTACCTTCTATATTTTCTGCCAATCCCAAACCTAATGCTGCAACCAATGGTACTGTTACGGTAGAAGTAGTTACTCCTCCACTATCATAGGCAATAGGAATAATATAATTCGGGGCAAAATAGGTCAAAAGAATAACCACCGAATATCCAGCAATAATGTAATAGTGAATTTGATCACCCGAAACCAAACGATAAGCACCTAAAGCAATACCCATTGCTACACCTAATGCTACCACAGTTCGGAGTATATTTTGCTTTATTCTATCGTCACTAATCTCTTGTGCTTTAATGGCTATGGCTAAAAGCGCTGGTTCTGCCATGGTTGTCGAAAAACCAATAAGAAAAGCAAAAAGATAAATAAGTCCATTATTATTCATACTGGTTAATGCATAAGCTATACTCTCCCCAATTGGGAAAAGTCCCATATCTAAACCAACAATAAAAGCGTAAAGTCCCAAAATTACCATTACAATACCTGTAACAATCTTAGGTAAATGTGGAACTGACTTTTTAATAACAGCATATTGAAAAAAGAAAATAACAGCTAAAATAGGTGCAACATCTTTAATAACACCTATTAACTCTAAAAATATTTCTAAAAAAGAAAAACTTTTAGCCACCAACACTTCTTTTACTACATTTACCGATTCAATAGCAGTACTTACTGAAGAACTATCACCTACGGAGTAGACAATAATCCCATAAACTTGTACAAAAATCATCGGTGTTAATGAAGCAAAAGCAATTAAACCAAAACCATCAATAGCAGGATTACGCCCTTTAATACTAGAGGAGAGACCAATACCAAGTGCTGCAACTAAAGGTACTGTTACAGTTGAAGTAGTAACACCTCCACTGTCATAAGCCAAACCAATAATCTCTTTAGGAGCAAAAAATGTCACCAATACAACTAAAATGTATCCTGCAATAATATAGTACTGAATTGGATGTCCTAAAAGAATACGTAGTGTTCCTAACGCAATAGCAAAACCAACCGAGAGAGCAACCGTCATTCGTAACCAAAAAGCATCTATCAAACCATTTGATATAATGGCAGCTTTATCAGCAATGGCAATTAATGCTGGTTCAGCAACTGTTGTTGCAAAACCAATAGTAAAAGCAAAGAGTAAAAGCCAAAAAACTGACCCTTTTTTTGCAAAGTCAATGGCTAAATTCTCCCCAACAGGGAAAATACCCAACTCTAAACCTCTAATGAATAGTGCTAAGCCTACAGCAACAATGGTCAAACCAATTATAATAGAGCCCAAATTTTCAGGCATAGTTTGAATAATAAATGTTTGGAAAAATGCTACAACAATGATAATGGGAAGAAGATCTTGAAATGAGTTTTTAAGATCTTTGGAAAATATTTTTATGCTTTCTTTCATGGATAGAGTATACAGATAATATAATGGATTTTACAACTAAAGTACACAACTTAGATAAGCTTAAAAAAATCTGTAACTTATTGTCTTTATCTATAGCTCAATACAGGTTCCCACACCTGAAGAGGTTAAAATTTCAAGTAACATAGAGTGCTCTACTCTACCATCTATAATATGTGCTTTTTTAACACCACCTCTGAGTGCTTCAATACATGCATCCACTTTTGGAACCATACCACCATTAATAGTACCATCCTCTTTTAATGCATTTGTTTTTTCTATATCTAAAGTAGAAATCAAATTCATATCTTTGTCTAAAACCCCTGGAGTATCCGTTAAAAAGAGTACTTTTCTAGCCTTTAAAGCAATAGCAACTTGACTGGCAGCCAAGTCAGCATTAATATTAAAACCAGGATGACCCAATTTTGAAGCAGAAGCGATAGGTGCAATTACAGGGATAAAACCTTCCTGTATCATTTTATCAACCATTGATGGATTAACATTTTGAATGGTTCCTGTGTACCCAAAGTTTTCAAAATCTTTAGGAATAGCTTCTAAAAAATTAGCATCTTTACCAGATATACCAATGGCATCTCCTCCTTGGTTGTTAAGAAGTGATACAATTTCTTTATTAATTTCACCAGAGAGTACCATCTCTGCAATACGCATTACCTCTTTTGTTGTTACTCGTTGACCATCAACAAACTTTGTCTCAACACCCAAGTCATTTAATAAGTCGGTAATACTTTTTCCACCACCATGAACAATAATTGGTTTCATTCCTACCGTATGTAACAAAACAATATCTTGTGCAAACTGCTGTTTTAAGGTTTCAGAAGTTTGTGCTGAACCACCGTACTTAATGACAATTTTTTCATTTCTAAACTTTTTAATATATGGAAGAGCATCTAAAAGGGTCTTTACAATATCTATTTTACTTTTCATTTTTTATATACCTATTAATTTTTTCTAAAATTTCTTTTTTAATTTCTAATTCTAACTGCATGACTGAAAGAGGTAACTTAAAGCCTTGCATTTTAACTTCATCTTTCTGAGTAACTAAAAGAGAAGTAGCATCTAATTCAAGCATTTTTTCTTTTAGCATTTCCTCATTGAAATAGGCATGATCTTCTAAATAAATTCTACCTACTATATTCTCTGGTAAAAAACTATTTAAACGCTCAGGATTTGAGATAGCTGTTACTAGCAACATTTTTTTAGTAGGAGTTAATACTTCAACAACACGCTTAAAATCTCTGTTTTCAACTAAAGATAAATCAGCAAATTTTTTCATAAAAAAGAATTCACGGAAAGGACCAGAAGGAAAAGTCATATAATTTCTAATAATTGAAGGGAAAAGTAAAATTTCATACTTTTTAATATTCACACGATTAAAACCATCATCTAAAAAAATTACCTCTGCTCCACTTTTGATGGCTTTTTCTATGGCTATTTTACGATTTTCAGAGACAATAACTGAAGCATTTTTTAATGAAGTTGCCATAAGCATTGGTTCATCTCCTGAGTTAAAAACATCGGTTAAAATCTTACCATTTTTACTCACTTCAATCAAACCCTTACTTTTTCGACCATAACCCCGAGAAATAATAACTGCGTTATCATATTTTTTTGCTAAAGCAATGACAAAAGGTGTTTTCCCACTACCACCTACTGTTAAATTCCCTATACTAATAATAGGTATATTATAAACTTCTTTAAAAGTAAATAATCTTCTTAATAACATTAATGTAGCATAAAAAAGAGAAATTGGAGAGAGGAGTAAAATTAAAACCCAATCTAAAAGAGTGGGTTTAAAAAAGAGTCTCTCAAAAAAAGAGACCAAAGTAGAACTATTCATTAATAGCTTCTACCATTAAATATGTTCATTTGCAACTTTTTTAACTGCATCACAAATACGTACTACATCATCATTAGTGAGTGAAGCATACATTGGTAAAGACATAACACGTTGGAAACAACCCAATGCAACAGAGTAATCAAATACTTTCATTGAATATTTTTGCTTATAATACTCTGTTAAATGTAAAGGCATATAGTGTACAGAAATATTAATACCCTCTTTTTTCAACTCATTTACAAAGTGGTCACGGTTTTTGTCAATCTCAACAATATATTGAGATACAACATCTTCGTCAGTAATCGTTGGCAAAGTCACATGATTAACGTCTGAAAGCAGTTCTCCATACATTTTTGCAATCTCTTTACGTCTTTTTAAAGTTGCAGTTAATGCTTCAAATTCTGCTAAACAATATGCTGCTTCTATTTGACTTAAATCATATTTCCATCCAATATCCACAACATCATAAATATAGTTAACAGAACCAAAAACATCACAATGTCTGTTTTGCATTCCATGAAAACCTAATAATTTAGCACGTTCATAAGTATTTTCATCTTTAGTTACTAACATACCACCATTAACAGTAGAGTTACAAAGATGGGGAGCAAAAGAGAAAACAGTAATATCAGCACCTGTATTTCCTATATAATTCCCATTATATTTAGCACCCATAGCATTTGAAGCATCTTCAATAACTTTAACATCATACTCTTTTGCTAAGGCATAAACAGCTTCCAAATCAACCAAATGTCCCGCCATATGATTAAGTATAATAGCTTTTAATTTTTTACTTTTATTCTTCTTTAGTGCTTCTTCTAGTTGTCCTAAATCGATATTGTAATTGTCTCCCTCAATATCAACAAAAATCGGTTCAGCATCAAAATGACGAACCGATTGAGGAACAGAAGGAAAAACATTAATACTACAAATGACTTTGTCCCCTCTTTTAAAATCTAATGCACACATAGCTAAATGGAGTGCAGCTGTCCCACTTGTTGTTGCTAATACATAGTCACAACCAATGAAGTTTTTAAAGGAGTTCTCTAGTTTTTCGACTTTTCCATTATCAGAAAAGGTCAAAACATCATCTATATATTTTTTTGTATTTTCTTGAATTGATGGTTTAAAAAATTCTATTGTATTTTGCATTTTATTCACTTTT
>Ga0256826_1000846_pt1 | contig 19097 bp, 19 predicted proteins | sample CV79metaG_FD_185975 | JGI IMG/M metagenome (GOLD analysis project Ga0256826, IMG submission 185975) | Hydrothermal vent microbial communities from East Pacific Rise, Pacific Ocean - CV79 | ecosystem: Environmental > Aquatic > Marine > Hydrothermal vents | place: Pacific Ocean: East Pacific Rise...
TGAGAAGAGAGAGAAATGTTAGAGTGACCATTGTATTTTCCCCTAAAAGCTTCTTCAACTTCTCCATGACGAACAAGAGTGATAATCATGAAAAGTTTGCTATGATAAGAGCATTTAGAAGGAGTAATTCACTCACTTCTATCATAAGTCCATAGATATCACCATTGAGTCCACCTAAACGAGAGGTGAAAAACTTTGCTATAACAAACATAACTACTAGTGCTAAAACAAAGAGCCAAACACTAGAGAAGAGGTAGCTAAGTAAAAGAGAGTAGAGTAGAGCGATTAGAAGATGTTTAAAACTTAACTCCTCTTTGATGAGAAGAGCTACACCACTACTAACATACTCAAAAAAGTAGATAGCTAAAGTAGCGTTTAGACGTGAAAACATTAAGATGATGGGGAGAAGGTAAAAGGCATCAAAGTAGATAAGTGAAGAGAGTTTAAGACTTAAAAAAACAAAGCTAAAAATCATTCCCATCCCACCAACATGAGAATCCTTCATAACCTCTAAGGCTCTTTTTTTATCGACAAATAGTCCATCAACCGTATCGCTAAAACCATCAAGGTGAAGAGCACCTGTGAGAAGTACCCAAAGAGCAAAGATGATAACACTTAAATGTGGTGCTGGAAGATAGGGCGCTAAAAGTGTATGAACTCCCCAAAGAATGACTCCTAATATAAATCCAACAAGAGGATAAAACATAGCTGAGTAGCCGTTAATACCCTTAAAAAAATCGTGTACTTTAAAAAATGGAAGGGTTGTAAACATGCTAAACGCTAGTGCAAAACCTTTGAGTGCTTTCATTTTAGTTGAACCCTTATGCCTGCTGTAACTTGAAAAACTTCATCGCAAGAGGATGCAAGAAGTTGTGAGATAGTGCCACTAAGTTCTACAAACTCACGAGTGAGTCTGTTTTCACTCACAACACTTTGACCTACATCATTGATAACAAAAACTAGATTTAATTCTAGTGATTTGAGAGACTCTATCTCTTTTATCATCTGCTGGTGGCTTTTTTTGTGGTAGAGCATATTGTTTATCCACATACTAACACACTCTATTAAAACAGTGCTATGAGGTTTGAGATTTTTGAGTGTTGTAAAGAGGTTTAAGCCCTCTTCTATAGTTTCAAAATTTTCTAAACGCTGCTCTTTATGTTTGGCAACCTTTATCTTTATCTCTTCATCAAAAAACTCTGTAGTAGCAAGGTAATAAGGCTTTTTAGAAGAGATATCTAATGTATATGCTTCTGCATTTTTACTCTTACCACTTTTTATACCACCGATGAAGAGAGCTTTCATCTACATCATTCCATACATGATGAGCTCTACAGCTTCTACTACCTCTTTGTTTGTTAGTGAGGAAGTGTTAGCATATGCAAGCGCAGCACCCGCACCTACACCCTCTTTAGCTTCTCCTTCATCATACATCTTTAAAACTGGTATCTCTGCATCTGCAAAAGAGAGAGTTGTGTAGATGGCATGAGGTGTGTAGCTAAGTTGTTCTAGGATATGTTTGATGTTTGAGTTGGAATCTTTGGCTACCCATGCAGTTGTAGCGATTGTAATATTCTCAGATTTTAGACGCATAAGTACATCTTCACGGAGTTTATCAGCTACAAGTAGACATGCTGCCATCTGTGTTCCACCAGCAAGGACTACGTGAAAACGGCGACTCGCTTCTAGGAGAAATCCTGCACAGAAGATGAGCATATTGTCACTCACTAAAGAGAGTTTTTCAAAGGTGCTCATGTCATCATTTATAAGTTCTAAGGCACTGTTTATAGTCTGGCTTCTTACATCTGTTGGAACATTTAAAAAGCTAGACGAGAAGTCATCTGCTACATCATATCCAAGTGCTAAAGCAGTTGCAGTAGCTGTAGTAGTTCCACTAGGAGTAGACTCTCCGAGGATAATATAAGAGCCTTTTATGTCATAACTACGACCAAACGCCATTCCCTTCGCAAAAATTTCTTCGGCATCTATCTTTGCACCAATAGCGATAGAGTCAGAGGGTTTAATGTCAAAACGGTGTAGATTTGTCTGCTCTGGTTCTATCTCAAGTCCAATATCAAGAGTTTCAATGCTCGAAAAAGCGTTAAGATTATGAACAGCTCTTGTGATAAGTGCAGGAGTAGGAACACCACTTGGCGTTTCAGCAATCTCTGGCATAGAGAAGAGTTTTTCTGTAGTGATAAACTCAGCATCAAGCGTAGGAGTATAAGGAATCTTCCCAGGAATTCCAGCCTGAGTAATCCCCTCAATTTCACAAGTATGTGTCACACTAGCAGCAAGTAAAAAGTCGGCTTTACCTTGAGGAAGAGAGTCCTCATTGTTTGTAAATATATTATATGTTTTCATAATGAGATTATAACGAAAATATGTGACATCTTCTTAGTATTTAAATAAAATATTTTTAGTATTGACAAACTATTTTATTAAAGATATACTAATAGTATTTAAAAATAGATACTAAAAGAGAGAGTTATGAATCAGCCATTTTTATATGACAACCTTGCACTAAATAGTAGTTTTATAGGTAGAGAGCAAGAGCTTTTAAAACTTCAAACTATAACTTCAAACACAAACAACCTCTTGATATATTCAAAAAGAAGAATGGGGAAAACTACACTTGTTAAAAACTTTTTATCCCAACAAAAAGATGCTATTACACTCTATATAGATATATTTGATATAACTTCAAAAGAGGATTTTGCCTCATCTCTTCTAAAAGCTTTAAGTAACAGCTATAACCATTTTGAGATAAAAAAAGCCATCACAACACTCTCTGGCTTTTTCAAACGTGTACGTGTTGAGCCGAGTATAGACCCAACTACACTAGAGTACTCTATAAAACCAGTGTTAGTTGGTTTGAGTTTCGAGGAGATGTTAGAGGAGTTTTTTCATACTCTAAATGCTATAGCAAAAAAACAGAAAGTTATAATAGCTATAGATGAGTTTCAAGAGATTGCAAATATAAAAGATGTGAAACTTGATGCACTTTTAAGAAAATATATCCAAGAGCGAGAGAACATCTCTTATATATTTTTAGGCTCTAAGAGACATATATTAACTTCACTTTTTAGTTATAAAGCTCCACTTTTTGAGTTAGCAGAGCATTTCAACCTTCCGCCTTTAGCAATAGAGGAAATATATAGTTACTCAAAAGAGCATTTAGCGATAACGCAAGAGCAAGTAGAGGATATATATAATCTTAGTGATGGGGAGACAAAGCTTATTTTACAGATACTTCAAAACCTATATGTTCAAAAAGAGGAGATAAGTAGTGAGTATATTGAGAAGGTGTTAAGTGACATTTTAAACTCTAAAGATGGTGCATTTAGAATGGTTTTTGACACTCTCAACAATAACCAAAAACAAGCCCTAAAGATAGTGACAAAGTATAAAAAAAATCTTTTTTCAGCCAAAACATTAGAGAACTCTCATATAAAAAAACAGACACTACAATCTTCACTCAACACACTCTTTAAAAAAGAGTTTATAGACAGAGAAGCAGAGCACTACTTCATACCAGATAGAAGTTTTGAGTTGTGGGTTGAGAGAAGCTTTTTAAATTGACCTTATAAAACTTCTAAAGCCTTTACCACATCTCTAGCGTTTATCTCCTCTCTTCCTTCTCCAAAATGAGCTTTCTTTTTTACTTTGCCAAAGTAAGAGGTGTCTCCTCCTAGTTTGATATCTATTGCTAACGCCATAGCTGTTATTGGATGTCCAGCATTTGGTGAGTCATGTTTTGCTCCATCTTTGTAAAAACTCCATATCTGGCGTTTACGAGCAAATAGCATAATCAAAACAGCAGTAATTCTAGAAGGAATATAGTTAGCTATATCATCTAGTTTCGCTGCAACTTTTCCATACTTCTCATACTTTTCATTTCTGTAGCCTACCATCGAGTCCATAGTATTTATGGCTTTGTATATAACAATTCCAGGAAGCCCAAAGAGTAGAAGGTAAAAAATAGGTGCTATAACTCCATCGCTAAGGTTTTCTGCATAAGTCTCTATGGCAGATTTATAGATGTCACTTTCACTCATACCCTCTGTATCTCGACTTACTAACATAGCTATCTCTTTGTGTTTGTCATCAGCAGTTACAATGGCTATAACACTATCACGAAGCATCTTGTGTGCGATGAACATAGAAGCTATAACTGCACTAATAATTACCTCGATGAAGTGAGCAAAAAAATCTAGGTAAAGAGTGATAGAGAGACTAAAAAGAGTGACTAAAGAGAGGACAAAAAGAACTAAGAAAGAACCTCGTAAAATAGAGTCTTTATAGAACTGTTTTTCAAAAAAAAGTATCATATCTCCAATGTAAACAACGGGATGTTTTTTAGAGGTGAACTCTCCAAATATTTTATCTATGATATAGGCTAAAATAGCGATAATTAAGTTACTCATAAAGTGCCTTTGTAATTTTTTTCATATCTATATGTGTATCTATATGTTCTGCAAACTCAGCGATAGCTTGGCGTTTAAACTCTTTAAAATTATAGCCTTTATAACTGGCGTTTATCTCGTGAAAGATTCTATGACGAAGAGCATCATTATCAAAGAGACCATGTATAAATGTGCCAAAAAGATTTTTCTTCTCTTTGGCACGTTTGTTTGTTATACCGTTATGTATCTCATATCCATCGACCATAATACCAAAAAGATTGTAAGAACCTTTTTGAACTATCTTTTGAGCTTGGAAAGTTACTTCACCTTTAAATCTAGCAAATCCACTTATTTCTGAATGTTCACTTTCTATATTGAGAGGGTCTAAGATCTTCTCAAACATCATCTCATATCCACCACAAACAGCTACTACTTTTCTCTCTTTATCGCTAAGAATTTTCTCAAATCCTCTCTCTTTTAACCAGAGCAAATCATCTACAACTCTTTTACTTCCAGGGATGATAAGTAACTGACAAGAGGAAGCTTCGCTTACTGATGTGATAAAACGAAGTTCTATTTCATCATCTACTACAAGTGGTTCAAAATCTGTAAAGTTTGAGATATGGGGAAGCTTGATGACACCAACTTGAATGATGGCTTTTGAAGTCTCTTGTGTGTAGCCCATAAGTGAAGCACTATCTTCAAAACCTAGGTTGAAAGGTTTAAAAGGGACAACACCCAAGACAGGAATTTTAAACTCTTTTTCTATGATGTTGACACCCTCGTCAAAGAGACGCATATCCCCTTGAAACTTGTTTACAACTACTCCTATAACATTTTTACGAAGTTTCTTAGGAAGTAAGTTATAAACGCCAAAGATAGAGGCAAAGACACCACCTCTTTGAATATCTGCGATAAGAACTATTTTGGTGTTAAACTCATCAGCTACGAAGATGTTAGAGAGGTCTTTGTCCATAAGATTTAACTCTACTGGACTCCCTGCACCCTCTGCCACGATACACTCGTACTCTTTAAGAAGTGTGTTAAAAGCTTTTTTAACAATGGGTTTGAGTCTATCCATATCTCTATAATAGCTCCAAACATCCTTGTTCTCAACACTCTTACCATTTAGGATGATATGAGCCTTCGATTTACCACCTGATTTTAGAAGGATGGGATTGAGGTTTGGAGAGGTTTTAATGCCTATTGATTCTGCTGCAAAGAACTGAGGAATAGCTATCTCTCCACCCTCATCTGTAACTTGCGAGTTGTTAGAGACATTTTGAGCTTTAAAGGGTGCTACTTTTATCCCTTGTTTGTGAAGAAGATAAGTGATAGCGAAGCTAAGGGTAGATTTCCCAGCATCGCTACTTGTGCCAAATATACTAAGTGAATGCAAGAAGTGCCTCTTTTAGTGCCTGATGACTCTGTTTATCTTTTACTGCAAAACGGAGCCAGTCTTCACTAAGATATGTGAAGCTTTGACATGGTCTTGTAAGGATTTTATGTTTTAAGAGATGTTCAAAAAGTTCTTGACCTTTTGGTGTGTTTGTGAGGATGAAGTTTGTGTCACTCTCTACTATTTCATCAAAATGTCCCGACTCTTCTAAGATGGTGCTAAGTTCTGTTTTTTGCTCTTTATGAACTCTTCGGCTCTCCTTGGCAAACTCTTCATCTACTAAACGTTCTTTTAAAAATAGTTCATCAAGAGAAGAGATACTCCATAGTTCATTTGGAAGTTTTTTGATGTTTTTCTTATGTGAAAAAATCGCACCAACTCTTACCCCTGCACAAGAGTGAAACTTAGAAAAAGATTGGATGATATAGAGTTTTTTGTACTCATTTATCCTATCTCTATAAGAGGCTAACTCTTCAAACTCTAAAAAACTCTCATCTAAAATGATAGTACAGTTTGCATCCATCCATAGCTCAAAAAGTTTTGCTAAGTTATAGTACTCACCCTCAGGAGTAGAGGGATTTACAAAGACAACTATAGAGTCCTCTGTTGGCTCATGTTCTAAGTCTGTGATGCGATTTACTCTATAGATATTTTTCTTTTTAGCTGCTTTCTCATACTCCCCAAAAAGTGGTTCATAGAGGTAAACATCCTCTCGTTTAAGAGATTTTAAAAGAGTGTGTATAGCAGAAGTTGCACCCTTGTAAAGTGCAATCTGTTCACTCTGTATCTCATACTTTTTAGCGATTATTTCTTTTAACTCTGTGTAGTTTACATCAGGATACTTAGCGATAGTAGTAGGAGAGAGTGAGAGTTTTATCTCTGGTTGGTAGAGATTGACATTTGATGAGAAGTCGATGATTTCATCGGGGTGACACTCTATCTCTTTAGCATATTTATGTATGTTCGCACCGTGAGTCATCATATGTCCATATCATCCCAAAACTCATCATAAGAGAGATTTGTCATAGTGTTTTCATCGTCAATATTTTTTTCTAAGAGAATTTTATGTTGTGCTTGAAAGTAAACCTCAAGTGCTTCATTTATCATACTTGATTCATCTTTTTTAAGAATCTCTTTAAATATCTCTATATTATCTAGGTTATCATTATTTATTGTGATTGTCATAATGAAATTTTACCAAAGATTAGAGAGCTTTTTGGCTCTTTTTGTATTTTTCTGGCTTGTGAGCCTTAAAAGTGAGTAGAGTTTTGCACTCATACTTATCTCTTCTTGAAGTCTATCTAGTGCAATTTTGTAAGGAGCTGTTTGGTTGTAGGTGTTAAGAAACACTCTTGTAAAACTCTGGCGTTTGTGAGGGTTAAACGCTACAAGTGCTACAGCTATGTCAAATACAAAACTTCCATTTCCTCCATCTATAAAGTCAAAAATAGCTATTTTATTTTTAAAAAAGAGTGTGTTGTCTTTAAAAATATCTCCATGAATAAAACCATCATTTTCATGAGTATACGTACGAAGAGAGGAGAGCTTTTTATAGTAAAAATAGAAAGATTTTTTGAGGGTACTTAAACTGGCGTTTAAGTCATACTGTCTTAAAAAATCTTCAGTAGCATAGTGTTTATAGTTTACTCTATGCATTTTTGCCATAAATCTAGCAAGTGTTTGGATATGTTTGAGCTGAATGTTTTGAGGCTCTTCTCCTGCTAGTTTTTCATAAAGAAACCAGCCACTATTTTGAGCTATACATAGAGGTACATTAAGCCCATACGATTTTAAAAAGAGAAGTCTCTCTTTATCCTCTTGTATCCTTGTATCTATTTTTCTTTCATAGCGTTTGAGAATAAAATCATCTAAGATATATGTAGTATCTATCACTCCATTTTTTGTTGGTTTGAGAGTTTTAAAAGTGTAAGAGGGGAAGAGTTTTTGAACCTCTTTGAGTGCAATAGTAGTTTTTACACCCATCTTAAAGAGAGCACTTCTTCATCATTTTCTTCCAATCTAAATCAAAATGTTTTAAAACATACTCTGTATGGTGTGGTACTGAGCATTTTGAACAATCTTGATGAATTTTTTCACCATAAACTCCTTGTCTACCATCTTCTGAGTCGATAGCACAAAAACTAAACTGGGTAATATTTTCTATCTTTTTGATACCTTCATCGCTAAAACGGAAGTTAGGACAAGCACAAAGGTAGCAGTTGAGTGACTCTATATCGTGACATTTTTTGTTCTTAGCATAGAGAGGACAAAACTCTATCTCCTCTTTTTTCATATTTTCAAAATCAAAGTACTCTATAATTTGTTCTTTTGAATAGCTCTTAGATGTGAGCTTATCTACAATCTTTTTATGTTTGTCACTATGTTTGTTAAACCAATCGCTATAAGCCATATCTTCTCTTTTTTTTGAAATTATAGTACAATTTTAGCATGAAATTGCCTCGTGGATTTGGAAAAAATTACTTTAGTTTAAATGCTATCACTGCAACTGTTAACCAAGTGACCCTTCACCAAGAAGTATCTCGTGTGCAAAGTTTTCATACTCATCGTGCTCTATTTGAGCAAGAGGAAGAGGAACTAGAAGAGTTAGAAGAACTCGCCATATGCCAAACAGGGCAGCTCTCTTCAAAATCTTGTCATTGTAACTGCTTTTTTAAACAACTTACTTTTAAAACGCTCAAACTTTTTACCTTCGCAAAAAAACACCTTGATTATTATAACTATCTTAACTCTAGTATCTCTCCACCCAAAGAGATTTCAACTAAACATAAGATGATATAGATTATCATTTGCAAAATAAAAGGAGAAGAAATGAAAAAAATTAGTTTAGCACTCTCTTTTTCACTCTCAAGTCTATATGCAATAGAGAGTAATGAAAACCGAGATAGGATTCATTCTGTTAAAAAAGCGATAGCAAGTGTTCAAGATGTTGAAGAGAAAGAGTTAGGTATCGTTGATGGATTTGAAAATATGTTCAAAGATGCTACATCAACAGGGCAGATTCGTTCTCTCTACTCAGATATAAATTATGAAAATTCACAAGATATTTACTCTTCCGCTCTTGGTGGCTCTTTAAAATATGAACTAGCTGAGTATAAAGGTTTAAGTGGAGGGATAGCATTTGTATTTTCTCAAAACTTAGGTTATTTATCGGGATCTAAAGAGAAGTACAATAGTGAGCTATCATCTACAAAAGGAAGCTACAATCAGATGAGTGAGGCTTATATTAACTACTCATATTCTGGTGCAAGTGTGAGAGGAGGACGACAAACTATAGATACTCCTTTAGCGGATAGTGATGATATACGAATGATTGCTAATAGTTTTGAGGCTTACATAGCTACTTATGAGTATAAAGGTCTCAACCTTATGGGTGGTGCAATCCTCTCTTGGCAAGGATATGACGCTGGTATAGATGATGGATGGGTTAAGACGGGAGAAGATGGTACTTACTTTGGAGGTATCTCCTGGAGTGATGAGTTTGTAGATGCAAGTTTTTGGTACTATAACATAAATGGAGAAGAGGGTGATACAACAGCCAATAACTCTTACTATGGAGATGTTATAGGACATATAAAGCTTTCAAAAGAGCTCTTTTTACATACTGGAGTACAATATCTCAAGCAAGATGAGCTTGATAAAAGTGGTATATCTTCAGAAATTTATGGTGCTATGCTTGAGTTGGTTGCTTATGATGCAGGAATAAATGTAGCTTATAACAGGTCTGTAAAACAGAATAATAAACAGAGTTTTTCAGGTTTTGGTGGAGGTACACTCTTTACAAATATGGACAATATGATAACGGATGTCATCTCTTTAGATAGAGATGTAAACTCAATCGTAGCAGGTATCAGTTATGAGTATGAAGATTTCTCTTTTCTATATGCTTATGGTGATTTTAAAGGAGAGGCAGACTCTTCAGGTCAAAAAGAGCATATCATTGAGCAAAATATAGGTGCTAGTTATGAGCATAAAGATATAACTTTTGGAGCGATATGTACAATTCAAGAGGATAAAGAGAAGAGTTCTATCAATGATGGTGACTGGAACAATGTAAGAGTTTTAGTCGCTTATAACTTTTAATAGAGCTATTTTATAGTAAAATGCTCTTAATAAAAAAATATAATTTTTAAGGAAAAAATATGCACATAGAAGCAGGTGTAGTAGATGGAGCAAAAATGCTCCTTAGTTATGGAACAGCAGCCGCTGTATTTGGTGCTACTGCAAAGGTAGCGTTTGATAACATGAAAGAGAATGGTTTAGTATCTTTAGTAATTAAGAGTCTTATCGCGACAATACTTGTATTTTTCTGTTTTGAAGTTTTACCACACTACCCAATAGGTGTGAGTGAAGTACACTTGATTTTAGGAACAACTATCTTTTTAGTATTTGGTATCGCTCCAGCAGCTATAGGACTTGCGACTGGTTTAGCTATACAAGGACTTTTCTTCGCACAGTTTGACCTACCTCAGTATGGCATCAATGTTACAACACTTTTAGCAAGTATGTTTATCTTAAATGCTGCAATGAAAAAAATAGTACCAGCTGGAACTCCTTACAAAGACATTACTTACTCTCAGATGTTAAAAATGTCTATAGTATGGGAAGGCGCTATTGTTTCATGGGTTGCATTTTGGGCGATTTACGGACAAGGTTTTGGAGCAGAAAATTTAAGCAGTATATTTACTTTTGGAAGTGCTTATATGGCTGTAGTTATCATCGAGCCAGTTGTAGATATGGCTGTTCTAACAGCTGTAAAAGCTTTCAACAAAACAAACGAATGTATGTTCTTGTTTGATAAGAAGCTTTGTAAGGCATAGTAAGAGAAAATTTCTCTTACTTTTTATAACTCTACTTCGTATCTATTTCTACCGTTTGCCTTTGCCATATAAAGTGCTTTATCGGCACGCTTAAGTAGAGACTCTTTTGTGTCTTCCTCTCTGTAGAGTGTGAGACCAAAGGATAGTGTTATCTTCTCTACAGGCGTAAATAAAACTTTAGATATCTCTTTTTGAAGTTTTTTTATGAGTAAAATAAAATCTTCGATATCCGTATGATCAGTAATGATAACAAACTCTTCTCCACCCCATCTAGCTAGAAAATCATCATCTCTTACATTGTCAGATAAACATTTACTTAAAGTGCTAAGAACATCATCACCAATCTTATGCCCATAAGTATCATTTACTCTTTTAAAATAATCAATATCACATATAGCAAAAGCGAAACCTTTACTATATCGTTGAGCAGATTTTATTTTTTCGTTAACTCTTTTTGTAAATTCGGTTCGATTAGAGAGTTGTGTTAGAGAGTCATGAGAAGAGAGATACTCTAAGACTTTTTTATCTGTGATATCTTCTCTGTATGAACAGTAACCTACCTTTACCCCCTTATCATCTAACAAAGGCTCTATCATAAGCTTAATCCAGTAGTCTTCTCCATCACGTTTGTTTTTAAGGTTTCCTTCAAACCTTTTGTTCTCATTGAGCGTTTGCCACAATTTTGTGTAGAAACTTTTTGGTGTATCAGGATGTTTGAAAATATTGTGGTTTTTACCAATAATATCTCTCTCTTCTAGCTGTAAAAAATCTAAATATGCTTTAGAAATACTTACTATATTTCCTTTTAAATCAGCAGTTGAAAAGAGAACGGATTTACTCACCATATATTTAAAACGAGATAGTTTTTTGTTTTTTTTCTCTGTATCTTCTGTACTAACATTGGCTAAATGCGTTAATGCTTTTAAGATTCTATTGTCAGCATGTTTTTTAGTAGATACAATCTCTTTATGATTATTGTTTGGAGTTTCTGCGAGTGCTAAAAATGTTGTTGTGATATTTAAAACTTCATTTATCTTTGCAGAGTGAAAATACTCACCATAAGTGAAAAAACCAACAGTTGGAGCAAGTGAGTTTAACATTCCAAACTCCTCTTCAAGCTCTTTTCCCATAAGAGTTTTTCGACCACTACAAGAGTAGATAAAAATTGATTCTATGGAGAGTTTAGAAAACTTTTTATTGTTATCGTAGATAGAATTTTGAATATCATTTAAATTTCCATAAGCAAACTTAACAGTTTCACCTACTTCTAAGTTCCCTCCAAAAAAGATAGAACCATCTTCTAAAATAGATATAGGTGAACGAGCTACTTCTACCCCATTACGTACAGTAAGAAGAGGAAACTCTATACCAGTATAGAGTAAATTCTCAGATATTTCAGAACCTAAATATTTTTCATAAAGAGATTTTATCTCAATGTTGTCAATTTCGTAGATGATATTTCCATCAGCTTTTGTGACAACCATCTCTTTACCAACTTGGTTCCAGTTGAGCATATACTCATTGTTTACAACAAGTTCATCACCGCTCAAACTAGCGATAACAAAGCCATTTTCTGTAGTTGCTTTATGGTCAAAAACAAGTGTCTTTTCAAATTTTTTAAAGTCCGCAGCTCTTCCACCTGCTATAATAATATGGGGATTTGAAAGTGTTAGCTGATTTAAAAGTTCTTCAGCATTACTCTTTAAACCATCACTAAAAATGATGAGTGCTTTTGTGTTGTGTACTACTAAAGAGTCTGTTATATCTTGAATATCAAAAGGTTCTGCTAAATCAAAGAGTTTAGACTTTATAAGTGTTGAGTCAAAAAGAGAAAAAGAGACTTGTATTGTTTTATCATACATCTTTCCATTTTCTATTTCTCCTGCTGTTGTTGTTCCTATGACACTTGCTTGTGGCAATACTTTTTTAAGGAAAGAAGAGAGTTTAAGAAGTTTCATTTCATCAACAATACCACTAAAAATTTGAATCAATATATTAGAAGTTTCTTGGATATGATTTTCTATTATAAAATTTGATAAGTGTGTATCGTTAATATAGCATGTATTATAAGTTTTCATTTAAATAAATTATACCTTTATTATCGTAAAAAATTCTTGAAAAAGCTAAAGCCCTAGCTTCTGAAGCTCTATAGAGATGTTTTCTCTAAAAATCTCTCTTACTTCCTCTTGTTCTAGGAGGTTAAATTTTTCATCATGTGTAAAAGAAGTAACTATTGAAGCATCACAATACTCTCCAACTTCTTCACAAATCTCTCTCATATCTTTGTCATAGTGATTTCCACTTACAAGAAGCATAGGGACTATCTGAACCTTAGCAGATTTATCTCCACCAGTGAGTTTTAAGATATCGCGTTTTATAGCATCTTTGATGGCAAAAAATGGGAACTCACCTTCAAGTGAACATGCAAGATTTTTCTCATTTATCATCTTTAGAAAATTTGCTGTGTAATTAACAGCTTCTAGTCCACCAAGGTTTAGAACTGGAACACCGTGGATGATGTAGAGGTTGATGATTTCACTATTTTTTTCACGGATTTTTGTATCTAAAAAGTTGAGGTAGTTTGAAGTCTCTTTACTCTTTTGTAAAAGAGGATTTGTGTAGCGAATATTTGCAAGTGAGAAGTTTTTAAACCCTTTAACCATACGAGTAAGTACTTCATGCTCATCTGTTGGGAAAATATTTACACTTACAACTATGTAGCGTTTAAAGCCTTCCATATCGACATCTGCCATTACTTGAGGAAGATTTTTATAGACTTCACCATTTTTAGCTAACTCTTTTATAACCATCTTAGAGCTAAATGCTGTAAAAACAGGAGTTTGTGGAAAACTCTCTTGTATAAACTTCTCAAACGCCAGATATTTCTCTTGTTCTATGACTGAACCAAAACATGAGAGGATTATTGCCGTGCCTTTGTTATAATGTCTATATCGTTTCATAAATTATTCCATATTTTTTAAATTATGACATTATAGGTATTTCAGTTGAGAAGAGTATAAAAGAGAAATGCTTAAGTTGCATTTAGATACAATTTATCAATGAAACATATAATTATTATTTTTATGCTCTCAACACTATTGTTTTCTAAGGTTCCAGAGATTGTCCCTTTATCATGGTTAAAGTCTCATCTTCATGATTCATCTTTAGTCCTTATTGATGTACGCTCAGCTGAAGAGTACAAAAAAGGGCATCTACAAAATGCAGTAAATATTCCAGTTTTTGATAAGCTTTTTTATGGTGAGACTATGCTTATTCCTCCCCTTTCAAATCTAAAAAAAATCTTTAGTGAGGCAGGCATAGATGATAAGAGTCAAATAGTAGTCTACTGTGGTAAAAATCCAATTTGGTCAGCACGCTTTTACTGGATAAGTAAAGTCTTAGGAGCAGATGATGTTGGCATACTTAAAGTAAACTATGGGAACTGGGAAAAAGGTACTTTTAGAGTATCTACAAAACATTTCCATGCAAAATATAGAGACTTTACCCCAAAAATAAACAATAATATTCTCAAAACAAAACTAGATGTTCTTACTTCTATGAAAAATTCATACATTATAGATGGAAGACCGAATGCTTTTTATATAGGGGAAAAGTCACATGCCAAAAGAGCAGGGCATATACCAAAAGCTCTTAACATCCCTGGAAATTTAAACTATAATCTTCATGGGACGAAAAGATCTATAAAAGATTTTCAACATTTAGCGAAGATTTATGAACATTTAAATGTTAAAAAACCGATAATTTTATACTGTGAAGATGGAGCAGATGCTGCTATGAACTTCTTGGTCCTTAAAAAACTAGGTTACAATGCTTCAGTTTATGATGGTTCATGGTTAGAGTGGGGAAACAGTAATCTTCCAATAGAAAAAGGTGAGGTAGGGGTTAAGTAATGCAAACGGCTATATACCACGGTTCTATAGAGAAAAAATTTATTAAACTTATCTTCTTACTTATCTCTTTTATTGTCTTGAGTGGTTATCTTTTTTTTGTAGGTTGGTATACATATAAACAAAATAGTGATCGTCTCTACCTTGCAAAAAGTGTTACTCAAGTTCTCACTCAGGATTTTGTTCGCCTTATGCTTATTGATGACATAAGTACTGCCTCTGATATTACAACAAAACTTCAAGCTCTTAAAAATGTACAAGAAGTTGTTTTGTATGATAAAAATAATAAGAATTTTTTTAAGTATGAAGCTAACTATACTCTTGCTAAAGGAGAGGTCTTCTCCACGACAACTAGTGTGATTTATAATGATGTTTCATATGGAAAACTCTCTTTTAAAATGAGAGTAGAGTCATTAGAAGATATTTTACTAGATAATAGTATTACATTTGCTCTTTTTCTACTCTTTTTTATGACTTTCTCTTTTATTTTGGTAAAGAGTTATGCAAGAAGATTTACCCGTCCTATTTTAAATTTAGTTGATTTTTTGGATAATGTAGATTTTGATGAAGATATGTCTAAGTATAAAATCAAAATAAAAGATGACAATGAGTTCGGGAAGTTATATGAAGAAGTAAACTTTCTGTTTTCCAAATTAGCAGACTACTTCAAAGAGAAGGAGTTTGCACAAAAAGAGCTATCACTCCTTACTCAGTATGATCCACTAACAGGTTTATACAATAAAAATGGTTTTTTAAAAGCACTTGAAGAATCACTCAAACAAGAGAACATGATGTTTAATATCATGTTTAATCTTAAACTTCAAAACCTTAAGTCGATTAATCATGCATATGGCTTCAAGTATGGTGATTTGATTTTAAAAGAGTATGCCAAAGAGATAAAAGAGAACTTTAGTGATGTTCACTTAGTTGCTAGAGTAGGAGTAGGAGAGTTTTTACTCTATTATGAAAATGTAGATAGTGATAAAAAACGAGTTTTTAAGATGGCACAAGGTATAGCAGATGCACTTCTAGGTAGTATTGCTAAAACTTTTGAGATTCAAGGGAAGCTTATAAAAACAGAAGTTATCATAGGCATAGATATTTTTAATCAAGAGAAAGATCCTCTTAAAGTTTTACGTCATACTGATATTGCTATAGGTGTTGGGCAAGAAAAACAGCAAGAAATTATCTATTTTGATAAGAAAAATGAAAATACTGAAAGAGAGATACTTAATGTTTCTAGAGATTTGCTACTTGCATTAAAAGAGGAGCAGTTAGAACTTTTTTATCAATTACAGTATGATGTAAAAGAGAGGGTCATAGGTGCTGAGGCACTTATTCGATGGAATCATCCAAAATTTGGTCTTCTCTCTCCTGTAAAGTTTATTCCCATTGCTGAGCGTACTAATCTTATTCTTGAGATTGGGGAGTGGGTCTTAGAGAGTGCTTGTAAACAGTTGAAAGTGTGGCAGAGTGACCCTATAGCTAAAGAGTGGGTAATTGCAGTAAATGTAAGTGTAAAACAGTTTAACAGAGATGATTTTGTCTCAAAAGTAACTGATGTAATAGAAAAATATAAAATAAATCCAAGAATGTTGAAGCTAGAACTTTTAGAGACTCTTTTTGTAGACAATCAAGAAAAAATAGCATTAAAAATGCAAAACTTAAGAAAGCTTCATATTAAACTCTCTCTAGATGATTTTGGAACAGGCTACTCTTCACTACAATATCTTAAAACATTTCCTCTTGATCAGATTAAAATAGATCAATCTTTTATTATGAATATGTTTAACAATGAAAAAGATATAAAAATTATTAAATCTATTTTATACTTAGGTTCTCTTCTTGGCATTAATGTAATTGCTGAGGGCGTGGAGGAAAAAGTACATTACGAAAAACTTAAAGAGTTAGGGTGTAACTTCTACCAAGGGTATTACTTCGCAAAACCAAAAAGTATAAAAGATATAGAAATAAGGTAATGAAAAAAGCATTAGTCATTTCAGCAATAGCATCCAATCAAGGAAAAACACTACTTACTATGGCACTTCTACAGCACTATAAAAAAAGTGTTCGTCCCTTTAAGTGTGGACCCGATTTTATAGACCCACAGTTTCATGAAAAAATAGCGGGGACGCCATCTGTAAACCTTGATGCTTTTATGATGAGTGAGTCTCAAGTAGAGTGGAGCTATGCAAAATACTTTGATAGAGATGTCGCTATAGTTGAGGGTGTTATGGGGTACTATGATGGTATGGATAAGGGAAGTAGTGCTTATGACATCGCAAAAATCATAAATGTTCCCACTCTTCTTATACTAGATGCAGGTGGGAGTTACATCACCATCTCGGCTATCTTAAAAGGGATGTGTGAGTTTCGCTCAGATAACACCATAAAAGCTGTAGTTCTTAACAAAGTCTCTTCAGATATGCACTATGAACTTGTCAAAAAACATATAGAAAAAGAGGTACCTCACATAAAAGTGTGTGGGTGGATTCAAAAAGGATTGAAGAGTCTCTCTAGCAGACATTTAGGTTTGGATTTAAAAGAGCTTGAGGGTGAGAGTATAGAGCAGATAACTCAAGAGGTACTAGATCATATAGAGTTGGATGTTTTAGAGTCTGTTATGGATGTTGAACTTAAAAGTGTTAGCAAGTATCCCTTTGCAAGAGTAGAAAAAAAAGATGAACTCTGTGTTCTTGTTAAGGATGAAAACTTCTCTTTTGTATATCACGATAACTTAGAGTATCTAAAAGAACTCTACCGAGAAGTGAAAATCATAGAGAGTACAAAAGATGAAGAGATACCAAAAAATGCAGATATAGTCATCATCCCTGGTGGTTATGTAGAGACTGAGGAGTCTTATGCAAAAGTGAAAAACTCTTTGGCGTTTAAGGCATCTCTCAAACGCCATGCTATGAGTAAAAGTCTCTATGCTGAGTGTGCAGGGCTTATCTACCTTGGTGCGAGTTGTGATGACAAAGAGATGAGTAAAATACTTCCTATAACATTTGAACTAACAAACAAACGTGAGCGTTTGGGTTACTACAAATGTGAGTTGGATGGAGAGATAAAAAAAGGTCATGCTTTTCACTATACGAGAGTTGTGAGCGCTCCAAAAACAGATATAAAACTCTATAAGGTGAGTAAAAAAACTGCTAAAGAGGGTGGATACAGACAAGATGCTGTTTTTGCAACTTATCTGCATACGATGTGGCGTTTAGGAGATATCTTATAGACTATTCACCTAGCGCAAAAACATTTGATAGAGTATTGATATAGTTGAAGTATCCAGTAATAGCGACAGCTTCTACTACTTCTAAATCATTCCAACCTAAATCTTTTAAAGCATCTATTTCATCTTTTGTGATTTTATAGTTGTCTTTTTGTGCTGCACGAATTGAAAAATTTAAAAGAGCTTTATCTTTCGCATCGTTGCTCATAGCATCAACACCTTTTAAAATCTCTTCAATTTTCTCTTCACTAAGACCTAGCATTTTAGCTATATTTTTATGAACACCCACACACATTTTACAGCCGTTTTCTTTAGAAATAAGTAGTGCTATAGCCTCTTTTATCTCGTAAGAGAGATGTGTTTCATCAAGTAAATAGCCCTGAACCATTGCATCTGTTGCAAAGTAAATTTTTTCATCCAGCGCCAAAAGTTTAAAAATGTCTCCTAAAGAGCCTGTTTTTTCAAGAATAGGTCTCGCTTTTTCTTGAACTGCTGGTGTCATATCGTCAAATTCGATAAGGTCTATATGTGCCATGTAAATCCTTTTTATGTATTATAAGTTTTTTTTATTAATAATACAATATTTTTAAATTTTAAGGGCATAATCATCTGTAAAGTTCAGACCTTATTATAGTACGCTATAATCTCTTTATGAATTTTAAACTACAAGAACCACCGATAAACCTAGGCGACGCTATAAGTGTTAAGTCTTTTGAAATGATCCATGCAGAAGCTGTGGACTACGAAGGCTTTGATAAGTTTGATGAAAATGAGAGAGCTTTAGTTGAGCGTCTCATTCACACAACTACATGTTTTGAGCAAGTGATAGACAACATCTATTTCTCTTCAAACGCCATGTTAAAACTAAAAGATTTACTAGAGCGAAAAGCCAAACTCATAGTAGACACAAACATGATTCGCTCAGGTCTAAGTAAGTTCTACCTAGACAAATATGAGAATGAAGTTATCTGTTATGTAAATGAGCCAGAAGTCTTTGAGATGGCAAAAAAGAACGAGACGACAAGAAGTTATGCAGCCGTTGAGTTAGCCATAGAGAAGTTCAAAGATGAGCCGATGGTTTTAGCATGTGGAAATGCTCCGACATATATCTATGCAGCTATAAATACTCTCATAAGATTAAACATAAACCTTGATAATGTCATCTTACTCCTCTTCCCAGTTGGCTTTGTAAATGTAGTAGAGTCAAAAGAGTATGGTCGTGATTTTATGGAACACTTCGGATGTGAAGGTATCATCCTAGAGGGTCGTTATGGCGCTTCAACTATGGTAGTAGCATCACTCCATGCAGCCTAC
>Ga0256826_1000847_pt1 | contig 19083 bp, 24 predicted proteins | sample CV79metaG_FD_185975 | JGI IMG/M metagenome (GOLD analysis project Ga0256826, IMG submission 185975) | Hydrothermal vent microbial communities from East Pacific Rise, Pacific Ocean - CV79 | ecosystem: Environmental > Aquatic > Marine > Hydrothermal vents | place: Pacific Ocean: East Pacific Rise...
GAAACTCTTCAAGCATAAATTCAAACTTATGAGGTTTTGACTCCTTCCATCTCTTTAGTGTAGCAGGGCTTGTCGTAAAATAGTTGCTCATACCTTTATAATCTATATTTTCCATACTGTATCCTTTTGGTTGGTGTTACACATGTGTAACAATTATAATAGCATTATTGCAAAAAAATAATTATTTTTAACTTTTAAATAAAATATTTTATTAACTTGTTACACATGTGTTACAAACAGGTAAAAATTTAATTATATATAGTGCTTGTTACACATGTGTAACATATAGTAGGTTTACTAGAAAACCTGCTACCACTCCTCAAGAAACTTATACTTGTCCTCGATTGGTATATTGGAGTTAAGAAAATCATATGATTTTTCTTTGTCGTGTGCATCAATTTCGTCAATGACTTCTTCATACTCAGCAAACTCACTATCGTAACCAAATAGATTTCTCTCTGGTTTTGGGTAGTATCCTGATTCTCTCAGTGATTCATAAGTGTGAAAGTTGACTTTGTCTCTAGTGTGTTCGGAACGAACATAAATATCTAACCCTGTAGAATCTGGAAAAAACTCTCCTTTATCTTTTTTGGGACATATTATATTCTCAATGTCTCCACCACTAAAACCTTCATAATTCAATATGGCAGTTCTGGCAGCATAGTATTTTTCGTACTCTTCCATGATTCGAAAGTTCCATAGATTTTTGTTTCGGTACACCATTTTTGCAAAAGATAGGGTGTTTTTACTTTTATCGCTTATTTCAAGATGTTTTCTGTCCATGATTGAAAATGCTGTAAAGTCAAAATCGCCTTCATTAATCCAACTTTCTTGAATTAATATCAGTTGATCGTCTGGAACAAAGTGATATCCTTTTGCAATGAAAACCTCATCATCAACGCCTTTTAATTTTTTAAGCATCGTTTTTCTGAAGTCCATTGAAAAACCACCGGGAATATGCATTCCTTTTCTGTGGTTATCAAAATTGTATAAATTTAATTTCCAAGATTTATGATTGTATAAATCTCTAACGGACCAGTTGTTAATTGCATATTTGACAAACCAATTTCTCCAATCTTCGATCACTGTTAAATAATCGTATGTTTTAGTTAAATTACTAAGTGTTTTATCGGTTCCAATAAACAAAGGGCATATAACGCAGCCATTTCTGCTGGAACTACAACCGGGCTGTTTTCCATTAATGCCACCTTCGGTAAGGGGTGTACATTCTCCAATGTTATCATCAAGATTATATTGCTCCTCAACAAGAGCTGCACTAAAAACCATTGCATGATTGTGAATGTAATCCCAAACATCAGAAGTTGAAAAAAATTCAATAGGTGTATACAGTAATGAAGTTTTAACACTGTGTTTTTTGAAATGGCTTGTAGCATCTCCAATAGTGTTAGACTTTATTCTATTACTTCTATCTGAACTCTCTTCGTGTCTTACACCAGTCAAACTAACAAATCCATTTTTCTTATTGTTTTTAACAATACTTGCCATGAATTTTCTTGCAGGTGCTATCTTCCATCTGTCTGTACACCACCTAAAACTGCGGTTTGCTGGGAGGTAGCCGCGACCTATGGAGAGAGCAAAGAATCGGTCTTTTAGAAGGGGTTTAACAACAACAATTTCAATATATTTATCTAAACCTAATTGCTTAAGTTTAATACGAACAAAATCTATTTGCTTGTGAACTGTTTCAATATATGGATCCATCTCGATAGTAGTATCAGAGAATAGAATGTATGATTTCTTTCTTTTTTCTAAAGGTATACGTATCATTGCTTTACAAAATATATCTAATGTAACGACACTGTCTTTCCCAAATGAACTTCCAACAACAAAATCTCTCTCGTCTGTAAGAAGCAACTCTTCTAGCTCTTTTATTTCTCTTATGTAATCAGTACCAGATTTTAATCTAGTCGGAGATACATATTGCATTACTTTACTCATAATGACTCCTGTTTTTTATTTTGAACATATAGTTATAGCAACAGATTAAAAAAGTTCTAAAGAGAGTAGGGCAGGACAGTGTGAATTAAATAGCCGTGATGCTATAACAAAGAGTTCAAAATAAACTAACGGAGAAATACTGCTTTAAGAACAAAGCAGCTCCACAATCAAGGAGATTGAAATGTCACACTATATACAAGATACACAAGCGGTTGTAAAACTAGAAGATAATGTATGGCTTATGTTTACAAAGGGTGGAGACAATAATGTCTACTCTCAAAATAACAACAGATGTACATCATGGTGGTGCAATGGTTCTTTTGACTCTAAAGAAGATTACGATGCCTATATTGATGCAATTATGCTTTCAGATATAAATGGAGGTTCGTGGCAGTTTAAATCATTGAAGAATAAATCTTTCGATGGCTTCACTAAATATGAATCACTTATATATGGGAGATTTAATACAGCATTTAAAAAAGCACTACCTTTAGCATGGAAGTCAACCGATATCACAGTGGAAACAATTGTTGATTTTGAAGAAGATTTAGTAAATATCTTTCGAGAGAACAATATATCTTTTAAGGATGAGGACGGATACAATGTTGCACTTCCTTATATCCTTAGTGCTGCAGAAAAGAAGGACTCCACACTCAAGGAAATCACTAAAATATCTAAACATATTAAAGTGAGTGACAAGAGAGCAGGGTATAGAGATTTTTGTGAAGCATACAAGAGTATTCCAAAAGAAGAATGTTTTTCAGATGAAAACTTTTGTAAGAAATTGATGACCTATAGAGATTCATGGAACGGAATGGACTTTTTGAAAATGAAAGGTTTAGCTGTAACTGAATCTTCTATCAAGGCTTTAATTGAAGGAAAAGAGTCAGTACTAATTGAAAAGTTGTGGGACCACGATTTAAACGCAATGTTTGAATCATATCCTGAGCAGTTTTATGACTTCTTGTCTAAAAGTAAAACGGTATCAATAATGGAGAGCTTCGTTGAAACGGTTGATGATGAGAATTGGCGAAAAGAAACAATGATTGAATCTCTTAAAACAATAAAGAAATTTATTAAAACAGACCACATTACTTATGCGGAAAATAACAACAATGCAGAAAATCAAATAAGAGAAAATGCTTTGGATGATTTTGTTGCAATTTGGAATGAACTCGATGATCTTATTTATTTTAAAACAACAAATAAGATATTAGAGAGAAGTATTAAAAACATGAAGAAGATATTGTCTTATAATGAGTTCACAAAAGAACAAGCAAAGAAAGTTTGCTCTAGCACATTTTCAAGATTCACTGAAAAGTATGAAGCTCAAATGAAAAAGAACCAACCTGCAATTAAAAAGCTAGTTATGTTTATGATCAATGAGCATGCATATCTACTAAGAGAAGATTTTATAGATGAGTTGTGTTTGTATTTCAAAGTAAATAAACCAAAAAAAGAAATAGTTGAAGCGGCAAAAGAAATAGTAGCACCTGTAGTATTGAATACTCAAGCCTCTTTTCAAACAGCTTTATTCTAATCGTAGTACTTCGGTGCAATTGTAATAAATAGATTTAAACTAATAAGAAAATAAAACAGACACTTATAAAAATACTATATTTTGATTTACGAATTAGGTATAATTCATATAAATAAACCTCAAGGGAACTAAAATGTTAAAAGCAATACTTATATCTACCTTTCTTCTAGGAACCAATCTTTTCGCCGTAGAGCTTTTTGATGCAGTAGTTGCAGAGACTAACGGAGAAAAGCAAAAAGCAAAAGAACTGTATGGTATTGTTTGTGATAACGGGAATATGAAAGGTTGTTATTACTTAGGACTTATGTATTACGAAGGAAATGGAATAAAGCAAGATAAAGAAAAAACAAAAGAGCTCTATACAAAAGCTTGTAATGGTGGAAAAGAAGATGTTTGTTTTGACTTGGGGCTTATGTACTCCAATGGAGATGGTATAAAACAGGATAAACAAAAGGCAAAAGAATTCTTTATAAAATCTTGTGATGGCGGAGAACCATCAGCTTGTTACAACGCAGGGCTTATATATTATAATGGAAAGGGTACAAAACAGAATAATCAAAAAGCAAGAGAATTCTATGCAAAAGCTTGTGATGGTGGGTATTTTGATGCATGTTACAACCTGGGATATTTGTATTCTAATGGAGAGGGTGTAAGACAAGATAAAAGCAAAGCTAAAGAATTGTATGGGATAACTTGCGATAATGGCAACGAGACAGGATGCTCTATATATCGTACTTTAAACGAAGAGGGATATTAACAGTACACCGGGAAACTAATTAAGAAGGAGTTTAAAATGGAATGGGGATGGATAGCATGGTATATATTTTTGTTTTTAGTGGTCCTTGGAAAGTTCATGGGAAAGACAAATAGAAAGAAAAAAGATGATATGTTTGATGCGGGTAGTCAAAGTTATTATACGATGGGACCGGGTTCTGATACTTGGGATAACGACAAGTAAAAATATACATGTCTCACATCAAATAAGGATGTGAGATTGTTTCATTCTGTTAGGATGACTGTAATTAAAAATATTTAATTAGAAAATAGTAATTGACTCTTGATCCACAACTTAAATTCAACATCCTCAAAAACATATTTATTGTTTTCTTCAAATATTGTGTTCTCTTTTAAAAGTGCTTTTATTGCTGCTTGAAGAGATTGTTTGGATAAAGAGTACTCTTCAAGAGTGTCTTTGTTGTAAACTTCACTCCCACTACACGCGACAATGACTTTAAGAGCATTCTGCTGAGGTGTAGAATATTTGTTAAAGAGTTGAGTTATGTAGCTTTTCTTGTTGATAAGTAAGGCAATCTCTTTTATCATTACTTGTTCATCTATCACATCAGTTTCTTTGCCCTTTCTAAATAGATCGTGGCACACTTGCTGAATAAATCTAGTCTCCCCGTCAGCAGCTTCATATAAGTGATTAAAGGCTGTTCTATCTAAAAAGATATTCTTTCTGTGAAATCTCTCTTGTGCCCAATCGTAAAACGTGTCTAATTTTACTGAGTCTAGTGGCATCTCTGAACCTAGCTTAAAAAATGCTCTTGCTACATCACTGAACATAGCAAGTAAAATATTTCTCTTTGAGCCAGTAAAAATAAATGAGCCTAGTTCACCTCTTTTGTTAACAATAGTTCTAAGTAACTCTTCTATTTTTTCTGAGTCAGAAAGTGATACAATTTTCTGAAATTCATCTATTGCAAATACACAAGTTAAATCTTTAGCTCTAAGATAGTCAAAGTAGTCGCTGAAGAGGTTTTCTATAGCAACATAATAGTTCTTGTCACCTGACTCTATTTTTAGCTCTGGTGAAGAGCTGAGAACCATTGAGATTTTAGAGTTCTTAAAATACTTTTGGATGTCACTAATAACCATTGATGCTTTTTCGATAGTTGTAAGCTCATAAGAAAGACTTTTTTTAACACCTTCTTGTAGTTTTAAAAAGAGTTCTCTGGTGTTGGAAACAGAATATATATCTATGTGGGCTTTTAGTACATTTTCTTCGAGATGATTTTCAAATACTTCTTTTATTAAAGATGATTTACCAATGCGTCTTTTTGAGAACATAATAATATTGGTTGTATTGTATATGTAATCACTCAGCTCTTCAATGTCTGCCTCTCTTCCACAGAAGAACTCTCCTGCTACCTCAACATCAAATTTGAATGGATTTTTTAATCTCTTTTTCATTGAATACCCTTTAGTATTTAAAATAATACTGTATTGTATCTAAATTAATATTATTTGTAAATACTGATTAGTATTTAAATAAATACCGTTGCTAACTCAACCATTAGTTGTCTTTTTGATGGAGTAATCTGAGTTTGTATTTGGAATCAACCTAGCAATTGTGTTGTTGTATAGTTGCTTTGCATTTAAAAATCCTTTATTTGGAAAGTTTTGCTTGGGATCTCTTCTATAGGTCTTTTGCCTTTTCTCCTGATTTTTGCCCCGGTTCTCTGAAGGGAATATCTAATACTGGAAATGCCAACATTATATTTTTCGGCTAATTCTGTAGTTGTGTAGCTGTATGTGGTGTATAGATTGGAAATTTCAATATCTATCTCTGCTGGTAATTTTCTCTGAGCACAAGATTGACAAGATTTAGCACCACCACTTTTAAGGTTGCTATAGGTGGAAAAAGTTGCTTTTCTGCAGATGAGACATTTGCATTTCCAAAAAGCATGAGAGTTTCTGCTTTCAATAAATCTTAAAACCAAAAGATTACCAAATATCTCACCTCTTATATCAATTCTTTTAGACATTATGACTATCTTTTTTAATGTTTACTATATGCAATCCGTAGTCGTTTTTAAATGCAATCATTCCAACTATAAGAGCAATAATGAATATAACTAAAGTTTGAATCAATTTAATATTCATTAGTTCTAGAGTAGGTGCATCCAGTGTGTCTCTCATGAATAATGCATATACAACCGTAAGAAAAGCCCAGAGCATCACTGTCGCATAAATCGCAATAGCAATCTTTCTTTTTCTAATATACGAGGAAAATATATTGCTTTCGTTAAGCATGGCTATTTGATACTAATTGATTGTGAGACACCTTAATCCATAGCTTCATTTCGGTATCAACGATTTCGTATTTTCCTGTTTTTATTTTTGTGATTGCGTACCCTTTAACCATTTGCTTTAAAAGTCCGTTAACACTTCCTTGATTGATTCCATATTCAATGAGTAGAGGTGAAGAAGAAGCACCTTTTTTTGTCTCAAGTGCTATTACTTTCATCATTTTTTGTTCACGAAGTTTTAGATAGTTAAACTTAGTAGAAATTTCACTGTTTCCTTTATATATATCAATTATAGCCTTGTGGACATCAGATTTTGCTATCTCTTGTAGTTCATCTTTATTGTTGAATAATTCAAAACAAATATGCTGAATAATTTTAGCTTCAGTGTTTGCTTGAGTATAGATCTCTTTAAATACCTCTTGTGATATGCTAATCTCTTTGAGCTGAAACTTATTTTTAACCCATCTGTAGAAAACATCTTCCTCTATTGGCTTTAAAGTATAATGGCTCCCTTGTCTATATAGAGGTCTTGCTTCTTGAAAAATGGAGTCCAACGCTGTCTGGTTTGACCCCAGGATGATAAAAGAAACATTTTTGCAATCTTGCATGGCTGTTCGCATATTTGTTTCTATGGCATCAGTGTCTAACGGAACTAACTTTTCTATTTTTTGGAACTCATCAATAGCGAAGCTTATTCTTAAGTTGTTTTGACTGGCGTATGTCTGTAGAGAGAGTAGGAGTTTTTTAATAAGCACTCCATAGTTGTTACCATTGTAGTCAATGATAAATTGATTATTCTCACCTACTTGCATTTGAATATTGGCTGCACCGAATGCACCAGCAATGGCTTCAACAGCGATATTTAATCTTTGAGACATTCCTACAATTTCCTCAACACTCTCTTTGATGACAAGATAAAAGTCTTTAACGGAAGTGATCCCGTAAACATCCGCATATCCAGTTATGAGTCCATGATTGTTATGGTTTTTATATATCTCTCGTATTAGAGAAGTTTTCCCGACTCTTCTTTTCATGCTGATAATAGCATTGTTTCCACTATGCATGTAAGACAGGAGACTTTTTATATCTTCTTGTCTTCCACAAAAGTCACCGTCTGTAACCGCACCTTCAAATCGAAATGGATTTATTATAAATTTTGACATATTGAATTCCTTTTATAATTATATTATAGCATAAATAATAATTAAAAAATAATAATTATTTTATCGATTATTTAATTTTTCCGCTATTAGAACTTTATATTCCTGTTGCTATAACTATATGTTCAAAATAAAAAAACGGAGATATACACACTGAGCAGTGTGCTTCAAATATAGGAGAAAACATGAGTGCGTTAAAAACAGTAGAGGCATTGAAAAATGCAGGTGAGGATTACGAATGGTATCCTACAACAAACGAGATATTAGAGGCTATGTACTGGGATATAAAATCTCAAAATAAGAATGTTTACTTTGAGAGTACATCGTCTTCAAGAAAACATCTTAAGTATGACTATCAAAGTATTTCAATGTTGGATATAGGTGCAGGAAACTGTAAATTATTAACTAAATTCAAAGAGATGTCTGAATCTTTAATTGAAGAAGACTCTCACGGTAATCCTATGAACGGAAACCAAATAGGATTTAGTAAATATATGGCCATTGAGAAAAGCAATATTCTTATTGAGTCGATGCCAAGCGATGTATTTATTGTTGGAACTGATTTCCACCAGAATACACTAATCGATAAAAAAGCAGATGTTGTTTTTTGTAATCCTCCTTATTCAGAATATGCACAATGGAGTGAAAAAATAATCAATGAGTCAAATGCAAAAGTAATATATCTGGTAATCCCTAAAAGATGGGGAAACAACAGAGGTATGGCTCATGCAATTAAGCAAAGAAGAGCGAAAGTTACAATTGTTGGCGACTTTGATTTTGTAAACAGTGAAGATAGAAAAGCAAGAGCTTATGTTTCATTGGTGAAGATTGATTTAAAAGGTAAAGATAAATATGCACATCGTAGAGATGAGGCAGCTGTTGATCCTTTTGAGTTGTGGTTTAGTAGTGAATTTAAGCTCAACACTAATAAAAAATCTTTACATGACCATGAAGTTGAAAGAGCAAAGGCTAAAACTAGAAAAGAAACATTAGAGAAAACTCTAGTGGATGCTCCTAGTTTAGTTGATGCCCTTGTAAAGCTTTATAATGATGAGCTGCTGCATTTGATTAACAACTATAAAAAAGTCTCTGAATTAGATTCTGAGATTTTAAAAGAGTTAAATGTTGATATTGAAGGTGTAATGAAAGCCTTTCAGTCAAAAATTGAGAACCTTAAATCTTTTTATTGGAGAGAGGTTTTTGAAAACTTGTCTGAAATTAAAGCAAGACTTACATCTCGTTCAAGAACATCACTAGTTAATAAGCTACTCGCTAATACCAACATAGACTTCACTCAGAGCAATATTAGAAGTATTCTTATCTGGGTTATAAAAAATGCAAATAAGTACTTTGATGAGCAAATGCTTGAGGTTTATGATGACTTTACTACCGTAGAGGGAATAAAGATGTATAAATCAAATTCTCACTGGGAAAAAGACACTTGGCGATATGCTAGAGACTTGCATGAAAAAGGAATTAAGTATGCACTTGATTATAGGATTGTATTGCATGGCTATGGAGACCACTTTGATAAAAGCGGTTTTATAAATACTAAACAATTACAGTATATAGATGATCTAGTAATTATTGCTAAAAACTTAGGCTTCAAGATAGATATGGATTCAATCAATAACAAACTTGAAACTGGAGAAAAAGGCAACATATACACATTTGTTCCTCTTGATAGAAAGCTCAAAAAAGGTCAGAAAACTCACTTTGGTAAAATCGAAGAAGTTTATGAACTAGAAGAGGGCGGAAGTCAAGGAAAGTATCAATATCAAATTGACGGTAATTATACTCACTATTCATCTGTAAAGATTGATGAGGATATATTTACAACAAACAAGGTTTATAAAAATGGAAATATTCATTTTCAGTTAAATCAAAACTTCATAAAGAAATTAAACCTCGAAGTGAGCAGATTGAGAGGATGGATAAAATCCCCTAAAGAAGCTGCACAAGAGTTTGATATTTCTGAAGAAGAAGCAAATGATTTTTGGAGAAGTTCTTATATTTTGCTACCAACATCACTTAATGCTTTATTGCCTTCAAGTGTGAAACAGTTTATTGAGATAGAAGGTAATGATGTGGAAATATCATTTAAGCCTGACAATACTGTGCTTCATACTGGAGACATGGTTGAGTATAAAGATGAGTGGGTTGAGGTTTCATGTTCGACCAATGGAGACTATATGTGTCTATATGGAGAGCATACAAAACACTTCACACTTGCAATTTTAGATACATTAGGAGACATCACTGCCCACAAAAGTAATGTGGACAGAGTAGAGGCAATTGGAGAATCAATTCTTCAAAACTGTAGTTCAGAGATGACTCTTCGTGAACAAAGAAAAATACTGCTTGCTGATGATAATTTGAGTGATTACGAACTTCATGCATTTATCTTTTCGTACGTATATTATATTTATAATCTTAAGTTTAAAGAACTTGAAATGTTTATAGTAGACAAAGCGAAAGAGCCTGTAGATGTTAAGCTAACAGTATCTAATGCAGAAAAGATTTATTCAGATGATATTCTAAATGCCCATGCAGGTGGAAAACTTTTTTAAAACAATCACAATAACTAGTTGCTTCAAGAAGCTTACCCACAGGGAATACACTTTATTCCCTTGTGGATAGGTGTGTTTCCTCAACAAAAGGAAATAAAATGATAATTGTAGACAAAAAAACAAAAGTAGTAACGATAGTAAAAAACCCAAAGATGTATTTATTCATAATGGTGGTTATTTTTCTAATAGGACTTGCTCTGGTTAAAAATTCTGGAGCACAACTGCAGGGAAATACACATACAGTCTTGGTATACATTCAGATGGCATTGGGTGTATATTTTATTGCTTCCACTTTGAATGATTTTAGAAGAAGAGGCAGATATGTTCTTCGTTTTCTTAGAAGGAAAGCATAATGTATTCTGAAATAGACTCACAACTAGGAATGGTTAATGTCTTTAGAAATGATGAAGTTAACATCATTGAAGGAACCCCAGTTGATATTGGAGGAGAAGCATTAAGAGTGGGTGATAAGACATCGCTTAATGGTTTTTTCGCAAGAGAAATAGAGTATCTAGGTCAGCATGAAGGCTACATGCAATTTGCTATTGGAACATTCCAAGACTTGCTCGGCACAATTATATTTGCAAATAGCTTTAAAAAAATTACTGAAACTCAAATGTTAACTGTTTATCAAGCAGGGACAGCAAGAGATTATCATTTTAAAAATGGTAAATGGAAGTAAAAAGAAGTATGAAAAAACTTTGTAAAACAGATCGAAAATATAATTTTTATTTTCAACACTATTTCATGGAATTGTTTTATAAACTATTTTCTCTTAGCGCTATAACATCTTGTTCAAAATAAATTAACGGAGATACAACTGCAACGAACTGTGCAGCTCCAACAATCAAGGAAATTGAAATGAAAGTAGAACTAAGATTTTTACAACCGGGTTTAATTAAGGCTGATGCTCCAGAAGACTTTGACTCTTTTAGTGATAAAGAGAAAGAAGAATGGGGCAATAAAGTACTCCAAGATTTAAAAACAAATAGTGGTGATTTTGCCCTAATTGAAGCAATGTCTAATCTTGCTGGCTTTTTGTCAACTGGAGAGTTTTTTGATGTAGCACCAACCGTTGATGCAATTCAAGCTAAACATGGAGAGGAGACACTGTTTCAGACAGAAGAATGGAGAGCTTATGTTGGATAAACGAAGTGATTTAATACCCCTCTCTCAACAGTCAGAAGAAGTTCAAAATTACTTCAAAGAGATAGCTGATTTAGATCCATACAACTTAGATATGAATGGATTCTTTCAAAGAGTCATCTTTTCAATGGATAATAACGGACTAAAGGCTACTTCTGATATCTATGATTTAAAAATTGAGATATTAGAAATGATAAAAACGAAGTGATTTAATACCCCCTTTGTAAAACAAACAGTCGCTCATTAGAGCCAACCCCAATAGGGACAGACACACCAAGTCAAATCCCTATAGGGGATTGGTGTGTCTTTTTTAATCTCATTAAGGAGACACAAATGGCAACTTTTAATAAAATAATAAAACTGGTAAGTGTAGACGAAAATGCAATTGCAATAGCAGAGGTAACAAGAACTCAATATGAATACATTAAAAATATTCAAAAAGGCTTGAAGCAAATTGATATCTCGACTACTATATTAGACTCTAAAGCTATAACAATTAGAGAGTTGTTTTCATATGATAGTGAAGATGATGATATTAACACTGTAGAAGCTGTTGAAAATTTAGGATCTCTTATTTCTAAAGTTGAAAGCATTGAGGTTTTTACAAGTGGTAATATACTAGGAATTTCTTTCCCATATAAAGATTTGGCAGGGAATGTTAGTTCAACTGATGATATTCCAATTGTAGAGCTTGATATCTTCTTTTTTGAAGAAGAGTTGAAAAAAGCAGAAGTATTGACAGTTGATGATGGGCCTATGATTTCAAGTTGGAGCGAAAGTTATGATTCAATTTTGGAAACATCATGGATGGACTGCGAAGAAGAGACGATAATCAACATTCAAAAGAGTGAAATTAGTGCAATAAATTCTGAAAAAGGAATTTATGTAATAAGCATGCTTGATAATGAAGAATTTGATGTTAACTTAATGCTCTTAGGTTCAATAAATGATAAACCAATGAGAATTGAATCACCAGAACAGTATTGTAATATATGCTGCATGGATTCAACTTTTGATGAAGCCAATAATTGTGAAGCGTGTGGAAACCATCAAGAACTAGAAGTAAGTGAAAAGGACGAAGAGATTCAAAATCTAGCTTATGAAAATAAAATGATGGCAGAGTCACTGAAGTCTCTCGGCTTTTCTCAAGAAGATATTGGTGAGATTTGCACAGGCACACTCGTTCCAACACAAACAAAGATCAGTATTGATGAAAATAAACTCAAAGCGTTTGTCTTAGAGTCAATGTTTTGTAATGGAGACAATAGACATGAAGACTATGAGTTATTTTTAGAAAATGCAAAAGACTCCAATTTGGTTTTACGGCAACATTTTAAAAATTATCCTATCGAATGGGTTCAAGAGCAAATGAAAAAAGACTTGGAGTCCATGAAGAGACTCCTTCTTTCTCTTGGGGCAACTGAAATTTTATTAATGATCGCAAATTACTTAAAAGAGGAAGTTAAATATGAAAAGTACTTATAAAAAGCTCTCTAAACAATTAGAAGAAAAAGGTGAAGTTTTGTTTAATGGAAAAAATTACACTGTAGAGATTTTTGAAAATAGCGATAGTGACTTTGAATACAATCTTTACCCTTTAGGTACAAAAGCTGATTCGGATGGCGAAATAAATTGTGATTTTTTGATTGATGGTGGAATTTTTGAGTCTTATGAAAGTTTCGAAATTATCGAGGATTTATATAATGCTGATAAATTTAGATAGATGCTGTAACAGCAAGTGTGACTTCTAGGAGTTGCTTTAATTGATTAAGGAAAGAAGGGTTCTTGTATAGGTTGTTCAAAATAAAACTACGTATCAAAAGGAGACTCTGCAAGAAGCATGGTCTTTAAAAACTGGTAAAACAAGTTTACCTATAGTTTCCTATACAAGAATGGTATTATACATTAAAAAGTAATAAATGTATAACACATCAAGACGCATCGAAACGTGTCGTTGATTTGATCATGAATTCAAGAGCCAAGAGGCGATAAATTCAGGGGCTTTTACAATAACAGTAATTGTAAGAGCCAGGTAAATGAATTGTTCTAGCATTTTAAATCTCCGAGTAAGTTATTTTGAATAGTAGGTTATAGCAACAAGAGGTGTTAATTGTGAAAAGAATAACAGAAAGAATAAGTATTATCGTTAATTCTTCTGTAATGTAGGGAATATGTTAATAATTTAAGAAGAATTAATTGGAAAAATTAATAACTAAAAACGGAATTTATATCTTTCCGTATAGAGTTATGTCCAGATAGACTGCTGTTATGAAGAAGTTGAAGAACAGGAAAACAAATAGTACTTTTTGAAAATAAACATTTACAATTTCTTTATTTGAGCACGAAAATGCAATGTATAAAACCGACACCAATAAAGATGCGTAGACAAACGAGAAAGTGATATATCGTGGAGTACTTGTCGTATCTGATGCTGCCATAGTGGCAATTGCTAACAGTGCGGATATTCCAAGTGAAGTAGAAACTTCTTTTGCATCGAAATTAAATCTATTCATAGTTTCCCCCTTTTTGGCATCGCTGGGCAATAAGAACTCCCTATGGCAATCAATATTTCATTTCTTGCAGCACACCATAGTTCGATAGTTTGTCTACCATACTTACCGGAAAGAGCCTGAATCTTATCTTCAATTAGAGTTTCATTATCTCCACTTAGAGCATCATAGAAATTTTCAAAGTCATACAGTTTTTTATATGACTCTTTGTCTTCTAAGGCTTTCTTTCTGAGTGCTTTGTTTTCATCCATCAGTGAGACAATAACAATAGTGGAAATAATTCCAAAAATAACAAAAGCTAATTCCATGAGAGTCCTTTATTTTATGTATTAAAATGATAGCAAATTAATAAGAATCACACAAATCACACAATTAAAACTATTTCACTCTAGCGCTATAACTACATGTTCAAAATAAAATCAACGGAGATACAACTACTTTAAGAACAAAGTAGCTCCAACAATCAAGGAGATTGAAATGAAATTAACAGTTAACACACAGGGTTTATTAAACGCAGTATCTATAGCGGCACAGTTTCAAAACAACGAAGGAGACTATGCAAACACTATTTGCATAAGTGGTGAGGACAACATGATTGAAGTGAAAGCCTCGAATAACAGACAGGCAGTTCACATGAAGGGTCTACCATTTAATGCATATGTATTAACTGAGGACTCTTTTTCTGGAGTAAGTATAGAAAGTAAAAAACTTATTTCTATGCTGAAGGCAACAAAAAGCATCGACACAGTAATTGATTTTGAAAAATCAGGTGTTGAAGTTAAATGTGGCAGAAGTAAAGCTAAAATTGCTCTTCAGGAAAATGTACAAACATTCTCAGAGCACACTGGCGAAAAAACACTGCAAATTGACAGCGATCTTATCGGTCATTTTGAAAAAGCTCTTCATTCAATCGATAGAGACAATCCAAAATATGAACTCAATGGACTTAACCTTGTTATCAAGGATAAGAAATTAAGTATAGCATCGACAGACACAAGAAGATTAACTATATCTCAAAGTAGTGTAGAGTACGATGACATGGATATAATCGTTCCGAAAGAAGCTGTTTCAAGTATTACGAAACTCTTTAATGGATGCAGCGTTTCTGCTTCTATTAGTGAAAACTTTTTAGTAATAAACACAGAAACAATTTCATTTACTACTAATCTTATCAGCGGTTCTTTTCCGGATTGGAAGCGAATTGTTCCATCTGACGTTAAACACAAGATAACTATTGGAAGAACATTTCTACAAGATATTATTAAAGATGCAACACTCTTTGAGAGTGATATCGCTTTGATATTTACTGAAGAAACATTACATATTCACGATCTTGAGAAAACACTCTATGTCCAAGAAGATTTTGTAACAGGCATCGAGGAAACATTCTTTGTAGGTGTAAACGGAAAGTACCTTCTTGATTTTCTAGGCAGTTGTGGTGACGAAACAGTAGAGTTTCACTATGCAGCTGAAAACTTACCATTCCTATTAAAGGCTGGAGACTACCAAGAAGTAATAATGCCAATTAATTCAATAGAAGTAGATATACCATCTAAACAAGATGAGCAAGAAGCCCCCAATGTGGAGCTTGTTGCTTAATCGCAAATCCTTGGAATCGCTAATTAAAACTTTTTACCCCTTTTGCTATAACAATATGTTCAAAATAATTCCAAAGGAAACAAAATGAAGATACACAAAGGATACACCGAAGAGCTAAAACTAGTTCTACCGGAAGTTAAAGCATTCAAAGAGGACATTCTTGTACATGATCAAAACATGCTCAAGGGGTACGCAGGAAGATTTATTGTCGGTTATCGAAGTTCTGGTACTAATTTATATAGACTTGATTTAGTGCTTGATGCTTGTAGATGGGAAAGACGAAATCAAGGAAATTCAATAGAGTGCTCCCATGAGTTCGATGTTAGTTTTCTGTCGACAAACAAAAGCTTTCTTCTTTTTAATGAAGACGGAACAAGTAAAAAAATTTCTAAAACTGAAGCAATTGGGCTATTGGAAAAAAGAAGACAAGATGCAAGAGACATTTATAAGTTTTTTGTCGACATCAATCTGAATTTGATTGCCGAAAGTTTATATTTTACAGTTAATCAGTCTAAAAGATGGAAATCAATCATTCGTTCGCAATGGGACAATGACAGTTCTTCGTATTTAAGAAAGGTGAGAAATCATTTTCATGAACTCGAAAAATTAAATATTTTGCATGATGATAGCGAAGATACTATTTATGGAAAACTCTCTGTATATTATGTGGTCAATCGTGACATAACAATCGGGTCGGACGAGGAGCTTGAAAATGCAAGTTAAATGGATTAGAAATCAAAAAGAATTCATGCAGCAGCTTGACAAAAAAAGTGATTTCATCATTCGCCTAAACAAAGGTTTTTCAACTAGATACACGATATCAATCGAGAATGGAATGTATGTAGTAAAATCTCATTGTGATGGCAGTGTAAAAATTGTAAAAGATATAAATACTCTATCGGAAACTTGTTGTAATTTCAGCAAGGCAATTGAACAAAACTCATTGGGTTTAATTCAATAGCGATACACTACGGTGTATTTTTCTTTTGCTGTCTTTTTTTCCACCAGTTAACGGCCCCTGTTTCGCTAAGAGCCCCGATGCATTTAAATTTCACATCAGTCGAATCTTTATCAGGAATAAGAAAATCAAAACAGCCTTCTGGATCTCTGTATATGATTACAGCACTTTTTGCACCAGGAAGAACCCGAACTAAATCTTGGATAACTGCTTCCGCATCATTTGTTAGACTTCTAGAATCTTTCCTGTCTAAGTCATAAAGAAAAATAAAAACTTTCCCATGTAGTAATTCGGCTCTATATTCAACGGAAGCTCTCGGCAGTCCAGTATAAATACTCTGTTTTAAAAAATTCAATTATTACCCCTGTTAGTTAAAATGGCGATTATAGCACTTCTTTTAAGGGTGTGCAAACACAATAGTTGGAATATAAAAACTTTATCTCTCTCGTGCTATAACACACTATTCAAAATCAAAGGATCAGTTATGGTAAGTTTACAATTGAGTGAAAAAGTAGCAAGAGAAGCATTAAGAGTGAAAAAAGAAAAAGGGCGTCTTCCTTTTTTTGTAGTAGTCGAGAATGAAGAGTTTTCTTTATTGTCCATGTTAAACACTAGAGCAATTGGTGCATTACATATGATGCATTGCTAAAGGAGAAAAGAATGTCCAGTTGTTTATTTGGAAAGGATAGTGGTGAAATTTTAGAGGTGATTATGCTCAATGACTTGAGCGAGGATGCCATTAAGTTGGCTATCGGCTGCAGTCATGTGGATGCAGTGAGTAAGAGAAAATGGAGACTAACCCCAATTGCCTACACAAGAAAAAAACTCGGCAATCAAGACGAAATTGATTACGAGGCTTTGAGCCAAATTGGTTTTTATGAGGCATCCTAGTCCCTATGTGGATGCTTTTATGCTAGAGATGAGCCATTCATCTTTAGAGTCAAGAAAAGATTGCATACTTTTCTTATTTTTTGAAAAAGCAAGTAGTTTGTAGTCTCCCACATCTGCAGGCAGCCTGTCGGAAATGGGAGATAAATATGTATAGTTCGAAATAAATTTATCAAGTTCAACGATCTCATCAGCACTAAGTGAATCAAAATCCATTCGTAACAATTTTAAAAATCTTTCTTTTCCTTCATTAATAAGAGTGCAGTAAACAATTTTCACACTATATGCATATGTCACTAGACCAGTGACAAATAGAAAAAGTCCAAAAAATTTATATTTTGTAAACCATGCAAACCCAATAGCAATGGATATTAGAAAAATAGTTGCATATTTAGGGTGCTCAATATTTAGTTTCATTATGTTTCCTTGAATGAAGTTTTTTGTTAGACCAAGATTATAGCAAATAAATAAGAACTGCTTTAAAAGTACAAATCTAGAAAATTAACTATAATCACGATAAAAAAGAAGCAATATGAAAATTAACAAAAAAGAAGTGTTGGTGTTGGTGCCAATTTTGATATATTATTTTTATGAAATATTATTTCTAGCCCACTACAATTTTACTTTTAATGACCCGGGGTATCTGTTCGGAATGGCATGGAGACTCTTGAATGGAGAAGAAATATATGTCGATTTTCTATATGCGAGACCTCCTTTGAGCCCATATCTTGTAGCATTTTGGATCAATATTTTACCTGAGGATGGTCAGTATTACTATACAAAAATAGTTGTGTATACATATAGTTTAACAACAAGCTTGATGTTGTTTTATATCCTTAAGAGACATATGAAGAGCTTTTTTAGTAATGCTCATTCGGGAAGTATTCTTCTTATGATTAACGTATTCAATGTGAACTACTATAATCACTTTTGGCATACCATTGACGGGATCCTGTTTTCGACAGCATCATTATTCGTGGGGCTCTCAAAAGAGACACCGTCAACAATTAGAATTTATGGGATGTCTATTTTGATTTTATTTGCAATGTTGAGCAAGCAGTCTTTTTATCCTATGCCTTTTGCAATAGCATTATTTTTGGCTTTGATTTACACAAAGAAGGTGGCCATCAGATTTGCAGCTATCATGTTCTTGAATGTAATAATAATGCTCACATTAGCATACGTGTTCGCAAAACCTCAATTTGTGGCATATTTGGAATTCAAACAATATAATTCTCAACTCGGACCGCTTTTGGAGGCAGGAGTTGTCAATTATGTTATTGGAGGATTAAGATTATTTGTTTTTATGGGCTTTTTCGTTGTTTTAATTTACAACAGAGAGTTTTATGCGCTATTTAAGAAAAAAGAATACTCGAATATTTGTAAACAATTCATCACACCTTTATCGCATGGATTTATTTTGTTGGTGGGATTATTGGCAGCGCTGAATCTTTACGACCTTGCGAATGAGCCAGATGGCTCTAGCATGTTGATGCATATTCCTGTTATTGGAGGTTTGTCAATTTACATTGTGTGGATGCTTTTTCAAATTGAGAGAAACATAATAAGTATGGAGACAAAAAAACAGATTTTAATTATTGGACTCCTTATGTCAATAGCATGGTGTGCATCTCTATCCTGGGGGTATAAAAGCCCTATGCTTTATTCTGGCATTATAATGTTTTCATTTTTGTATGTTTATTGGGTTAATACAAAAAAAC
>Ga0256826_1000848_pt1 | contig 19079 bp, 13 predicted proteins | sample CV79metaG_FD_185975 | JGI IMG/M metagenome (GOLD analysis project Ga0256826, IMG submission 185975) | Hydrothermal vent microbial communities from East Pacific Rise, Pacific Ocean - CV79 | ecosystem: Environmental > Aquatic > Marine > Hydrothermal vents | place: Pacific Ocean: East Pacific Rise...
AGCAGGAAAAATCGATTCTTGTATATTCATGTTTGATCTCTTTCTGTAATAATAACTGACCACTTACATTATATAGGTATAGATAAGCCGGGAAATTTGTTGTTTTTACAGTTAGGTTGCTTGTTATAGGGTTAGGATAAAAAATGCATTCAGCAATATTGATATGTTCCATTCCTACTGGAACATTATAATGACAAGAATCTTGGCTATTTGGTGAATTGATATAATAAGTCTCTGTATCAGTATAACATAATGTAAAGAGTGAGTTTTCGAATTCACCGTTAGAGAAAGCCGAAAAAAATGTTTTATCGCTGCCTATTCCTTCTATCCAATGTTCTGTGTCCGTCATAACACCATATACCTTGTATCTTCTTCGATAAAGACCGTTAAGAAGGACAGAATCGATACTTTGAATATGGATATCTCGTCCATTTATTTCAACTACCATTCCTTCCTCTAAATTGTTAAATGTATATAATAGATGCTCTTCGGTATTGTTTGGGAAATGACTGTAATTTATATTAACACTATTTGGGAAGAAAAAAATTTGTTTGTTTTCATCTTCGCGAATTGCTCCAACATAAGTATTAAAACTATAAACTTTGTGATATTCTATGTTGTTTATTAAAGTGTCACTATTTTGATAATAGCTGAAATTATAGGTTTCGTTGATTTCTCCTGGGACATAAAACCAGTTAAGACAATGCCAGCTAGCGTCTTCGGTTGGGAATGCAAAATACTGTTGGGCCTGTGTTTGTAAAACGGAGATAAATAGAGAGATACTAATGATGACAGCGGGAAAACTTTTCATAAATTATAGGATTGATTTGAGACGATAAATATACACAAAATCGTGCTGCTGTTGTGGATAAAACTCTATAATATATTCTTTCTTGTATGAATACTATGTTTTTTTATTCAACTGAACTTTAGTGTATCTTTGCATCGTAAAATTATATTTATGAAATTCGAAGATTATAGCTTTTCCCAAGAAGTAAAAATGAGTATTGGTAAACTTGGTTTCAAAAAACCAACTGATATTCAATTCAAAACAATACCCCATGTATTAAAAGGTGAAGATGTTTTGGCTATTGCTCAAACAGGTACCGGTAAAACTGCAGCTTTTGTAATTCCTATTATTGAGAAACTTCATAGTAGAAAGAAAAATCAAAGCAGAAAGGATGGAATTAAAGCTCTTGTTATGGTTCCTACTCGTGAATTAGCTATTCAAATTAATGATGTATTTGTTGAGATATCTGGAAATACAAGGGTAAAAAGTTATTGTGTTTTTGGGGGAGTTGACCAAGACCCACAAATAAAAAAATTAGAGAGTGGAATAGATATTCTTATTGCTACACCTGGAAGAATGTTTGATTTGGTAAGTCAAGGGTATATAAATTTGAGTAGGGTAAATACACTGGTATTGGATGAAGCTGACCATATGCTGGATCTTGGTTTTATTAAAGATATTAGAGATTTAATGAGGCATTTACCTAAGCAAAGGCAAACATTATTCTTTTCCGCTACCATTGATAAGGAGATTAAAAAGCTGGCTTATTCTTTGGTTATTAATCCTATACGAATTCAAATTTCACCAAAAGATCCCGTTGCTAAAAATGTAAGCCATGCGGTAGCTTTTATTGAAATGGATGATAAAAGATTTTTTTTAGAAAAGATTATTAAAAATCATCCAGAATCAAAATTTGTAGTTTTTACTAGAACTAAAGTAAGAGCAGAAAGAGTTTTGAAGGCAATGGAAAGAGTGGACCTAAAAGCTGTAAGTATTCATGGTGATAAAGACCAGAAAGACCGCTTTGACGTAATGAAACTATTTAAAGCTGGAGATGTGAAAATACTAATAGCGACAGATGTAAGCGCTAGAGGTATAGATATTCCTCATGTTGATTATGTAATTAACTATGATATTCCGGAGCAGGCTGAGAATTATGTGCATAGAGTTGGGAGAACAGGAAGGGGAAGAAACAAGGGTTTAGCTTATTCTTTTTGTAGCCCAGATGAAAAAACATTAGTTGATGATATTGAAGACCTCATTGGAAAAAGAATAGATATCCTAGATATTAATAAAGCCGATTACGAAAATGTTAAGACTAGCTCAGATGAGTCTCATGCTGATTGGAAGACATTAATGAAGGAGATAGACGAAAACGATAAGAAATACAAAAGCAAAAAGAAGAAAAATAAAAAATAGCCTTCCATTTCTAGTACAGTTTACTAGAGTTTTAATACACAGAAATTATAGAAAAAATAGCTTAAACTGTTTGATTTAATTGCTTTTGATAGTAGGTAAGCAGTGCAAATCCAATGATAGGGGTTAAGAATACACCTGCCAATACAACTTTTAAGGAATTTTGATGTAATTTTTCTGCCTGATAAATAAGGATGGCAACAAGTAAAATGTATGCCATAATGAGTACGTCTGTTAGCATATTGTGGATTTTTGTACAAATATAAGCCATTTACGTAGGGAATTTTGAAAAATGTCCAAGTGCTCAGATGTTTTTATTAAACGTTGCTATTAGTTGAGGGAACGAATTAAATATTTATATTAAAAAGCTATTTTAGCTTTAGCTCTTTGATAGTAGGCTTTTGCAACGATCAATATACAAATGAATAGCCTTATCATTTGGAGAATCTTCTTTTATTTCTTGGAATATGATTAAAGCTTCATTAATTTTTTGATTTTTAATGAGCTCTTGACCCTGACTAAATTTTTGTTTACTAGCAATTTTTTGATTTCTAATAGTTTTAGTTTCACCATCAAGGATTTCGAAAATATTTACAGAATTTCTTTTTCCTTTAACAAGTACAGTATCCAGAAATCTGAATTGATAATTGCTAGGGTTTTTGATTTTGATTAAACTATCTTGACTAATAATTATAGAAGCTCCATAAATTTTTGTGAGGCCTTCCAATCTACTGGCTAAATTCACGTGATCGGATATTACCGTTCCTTCAATTCTACCTTTTCCACCAACAATACCAAGCATTAAATTACCAGTATTGATACCAATACCACTATTTATCTCTTCATTACCTGTGAGTTTAAGGTCTTCATTAAATTCTTGTAATTTTAGACGCATTTCAATTGCAGCATCAATTGCATCATCAACGGATTCTGCAAAAAGAGCCATTATTGCATCTCCAATATATTTGTCAATGAAACCTTTATTCTTTGAAATGACAGGCTCCATATATCCTAAATAATGATTGATAAAATTGAAATTGTCGCGAGGGGTCATGTTTTCTGAAAGCTGCGTAAAAGATCTTATATCAGAAAACATCACGCTCATTTCTTTTTGAACTTGGTCGCCAAGATGGATATCGGTAATTTGCTTCTTGTCTAAAAAATCAAGAAACTGCTTGGGTACAAATCGATAATATGAAGTATTTATTTCATTAATATGATCAATATAATTCCTTATTCGTTGTGACATAATATTATACCCTTCTGCTAATCTGCCTATCTCATCGTTTGTTCTAACTATACTAAAATTGGTATTTTTGCCATCTCCGGTTTTTTGCATGTTTTCCAAAAGTTCTTTTACTGGGAACACAATGTCTTGTGTTGTCCACCTAACAAAAGTGAGAATATATATTAAGGAAACAAAAATGCTTGTGCCAATTCCAATGAACATCATTAATGCATTAATAGAATCAACATAATATAAATCTGAGATATCTACAGTACTTGAAAATATTTTGTCGTAATTTCCTAAAAGAAGACGTCTTATTTGTTCATTTGCTAAATCAAGATCTAAATCACTAGCTCGCGAAACACTTAAGATAAGATAGAAAATAACAATAGTTAAAGGCAGGAGGGTAGTCATACCACTTGCTAGCCAAAGACGATTTCTAATTCTTCCAATACTTTTTCTAAAAATACGTTTTCTAAGTTCATTTTCGCCAAAGAGAACTTCAATATAATTGATGTGAACACGGTGTTTATGCCAATAATAAACAAAAATTGTGGAAAGAAAACCAGCAAGAGAAGCGATGTAAAAATAGTCGTCAAAAATATTTGCATTAACGTTGCCAGATAAATCTTCGAACAAGTTAACATAACCAATATACCCTATTGTAGCAAAAATGACTAAGCCAAAAATTGTCGCATATATTACAGGAGTATAAAGTAGGTATCTTCTACAGAAAAACTCTAACCGTGTGCTTATTTTTTTTCCTTTTCTTTTTAGACGAAAATATCTTTTGAAAGGGATACTGAATAGAAAACCTACTAAGAATGCAAGAAGAATTCCATTATAGAACACATTAAAGCTAGTACTAAAATATTGAGGATTATTTTCGTTTTTTTTATTTGCAATAATGTCCTTTATAATAGGGGCATTATTAGAGCTGTCGTTCGATATGGATAGTAATACTTTATCCTCATGCATTTTCAAACTATCAATAGTGATATCAATTAAACTATCGGAGTTTTGAAATGTTAATTCATTTAGTAAAGTGTCAGGATTTGAGGTGTGTTGTACTAAGGTATCGGATGTATCATCATGATTGTTAATCTTTATATTAAGACCTTCCATTGATACTCCATTTGGTTTTATTGTAAAAAGACCATGATCTATCAGTTTTGGTATTTCACGTATAAAAATAAATCCCATAAATGGCATCACTAGAAAAAAATAGAATAATCCAGAGACTAAAAGTATTCTTACAGATTTGTATTTTGGAATTTTCTTCATTAACGGCTTTATTGCATCGTCTGTTTAAAGACGGATAGATTGAGAAATAGTGACTGTAAAAATCTAAAAAAATATTGATAATCACAAACTTTTGTTTTTAGATCCAACAAAACTATTCCGGAAGCTGTTTAAAGTTAAGTATAGGGAGTGTTAATAATTATCAATCAGTTAAGTATCCAAGTATTTTTTATACAAGTCAGGACGACGGATTTTTGTGCGTTCTAAAGCTTGCTCATGTTTCCATTCAACTATTTTTCTATCATTACCAGAGAGTAGAATGTCTGGCACTTTATATCCTTTGAAATTTGCAGGGCGAGTATAAACAGGGGGAGAGAGAAGTCCATCCTGGAAAGAGTCGGAGAGGGCTGAAGTTTCGTCTCCTAAAACACCGGGAATTAACCGAACTAAACTATCTGCAATAATCATGGCACCTATTTCACCACCACTTAACACATAATCCCCTACACTTATTTCTAGGGTGATATAGTTTTCTCTTACTCGCTCATCCACACCTTTATAGTGACCGCAAAGAATCATGATATTTTTAAAAGATGACATGTGGTTGGCCATAGTTTGATTGAAGACCTGTCCATCGGGACTCATAAAAATTATTTCATCGTAAGATCGTTCCGTTTTTAGCTCTTCTATAAGTTTCACAATAGGGTCTGCCATCATCACCATGCCTGCTCCACCACTATAAGGGTAATCATCAACCTTTTTATGCTTGTGTGTGGAGTAATCTCTAATATTATAAAGGTGTATTTCTACCTTGTTTTTTTCAATAGCTCTTTTGATGATTGAATGTCCAAATGGGCCATTGAACATTTCGGGAAATATGGTGAGGATGTCTATTCTCATATCAATAATTTTACGCAAAATTAATCAGTTTTTATAACATTGCAGTAAATTGTTTTTGTTTTATGCATTGCTAAATATTATTCTTATTCTGTTCTAGAAATATTTGTAATTTAGAATTTCTTAATATTTCTATTTATGGGTACATTAAAACAGATTATTTTGGCCTGTTTTGCAATATGCTTTTTATCAGCATATGCACAGGATTTGTCGCAGTTAGACAATCAGAAAACTCCGGTGGAGAAAATTGAATTTTTACGAAATTTAGCAAAGCCATATTTATCAAAGAAACCCGATTCAGCTCGGTATTATTATCAAAATGCGCTTAAGATAGCTAGAGAAAACTCTTTAGATATTCAGGAAGCTAATATATTGCGCGGTTTTGCCAAGACTTATTATTATCAGAAAAGATACGACACATGCCAATATATCATCAGGCAAGCTATTCTTTTATCCGAGAAATTAGATGATTATTCTGGGCTAATGAACAGTTATTATAGGATTGCAAGTAGCAATTGGAAAAAAGGTGATTTTATTGTAGCAGCAGAAAATTTCACAAAAACTATTGAGTATGCTAGACTAATTGATGATTCAATTAGAGTATGTACTAGTTATTTAATGATAGGGGCCTGCCATTATCAAAATGGATTTTATCCAAAAGCTTTAGAAGCCTACCAAAAGGCACTTCAAATGGCTGGAAAAATTCAAAAGCCAAATTATCAAGCAAACGCCTTAAATAATATTGCCAATATTCAAGATAGAATGAATAATTACGATTTAGCTCTTAAATATTTTCAGCAAGCGATAGATATTAAGGAAAAACTGGGTAAGCAGGGAGCTGCAATAAAAACAAAGGAGAATATGGCCAATATTTATTCTAAAACAGGAAAGTATAAAGAAGCCTTAGAGTTATATAAAAATGTTTTGAATTATAAAAAGGAAAACGATGACGAAGCAGGATTGTCGCTAACCTATATGAATATTGGTTTTGTGAATGAAAAATTAGGGAAGTTTAATAATGCACTGGAATTTTATACTCGTTCTCTAATTTTACTTTATAAACTCGATGATAACAATAATATAGCTACCTGTTTAAATAATATCGGCGATATTTACTATGCAATGGGAAAATATAAACAGGCGATTGACTCCTCTCAGAAAAGCCTGGAATTGGGGTTAAAACTGGAATCAAAAACTAGAGTTAAGTCTTCTGCACTTTCCTTAACAAAAAGCTATGTAAAGAAAAATAGGTATAAGGATGCTTATCAGTATCATGTATTGTATTCAGAAATGAAAGATAGCTTGTTTAATGAAGAAAACTCCAAGTTACTGCAGGAAATGGAGACTAAATACCAGACTGAAAAGAAACAACAAGAAATTGAAAAGCAAAACTTAACTATAGACAAACAAAGGGCTCAAAGTAGAAGCCAAAGGATTATGTTAATGGCAATGTTGGGAGGCCTTGTTTTAGTTATTCTGATTGCAGTTCAGGTTTATAGAGGTTATAAACAAAAGAAAAAGGCGAATGCTTTGTTATCAGACAAGAATATTGAAATCACAAGTCAGAAAGCAGAGATTGAAGAAAAGAATTTGAATATTATGGATTCCATTAGATACGCTAAGAGGATTCAGCAAACTATATTGCCGCGCGATCAATTTGTGGAGAGTCATTTACCAGAATCATTTATACTCTATAAGCCAAAAGACATTGTTAGTGGTGATTTTTATTGGGTTGAAAAATTGGGCAAAAAGATTTATGCGTCAGCAGTAGATTGTACCGGGCATGGTGTTCCTGGAGCATTTGTGAGCATTGTTGGTTATAATAGTTTAAACAGGACTATTATGGAGTTTAAATTATCGCATCCTGGTGATATTTTAATGAAATTAAATGATTTAGTAGTTGATACTTTTGTTAGACATTCTGATAGTGATGTGAAAGATGGTATGGATATGTCCTTGGTGAGTATTGATGAGGATACCAATCAAATAGAATTTTCGGGTGCGCAAAATCCACTTTATATTGTAAATGCTTCCGGATTAAAAGAAATCAAGGGAAATAAACATCCCATAGGGTCTTCGCTTGATGCTAAAGTGTTTGATAATCATGAGATATATGCAAATAAAGGCGATATGCTTTATTTATTTACAGATGGTTATATTGACCAGTTTGGAGGACCAAAGGGTAAGAAATTTATGCGTAAAAGATTTAAAGAATTATTACAAACAATATATAAAATGGATGTAAGTACTCAAAAACTCCATTTGGATAATACAATAAAGGATTGGATTAATGAAGCTGCAGAGGAACAGCTTGATGATATATTAGTTATTGGTATTCGCGTTTAGTTTGTTTTATTGAATAACCATTCTTTTAAAGTTGTAAAAAGCTCTTTTGGTTTTATAGGTTTAGACAGATAATCGTTCATACCTACAGCCAAACATTTTTCTTTGTCTCCTTTCATGGCATTCGCTGTCATGGCAATGATAGGTAATTCTTTAGCATCTTTTTCTTTGCGTATTTCCAAAGTGGCTTCCATCCCATCCATAATTGGCATTTGAACATCCATAAGGATTAAAGAGTATTTTTTCTTTCTTGAAGCTAATAATGCTTCTTCTCCATTTTTAACAACATCCAGTTTTATTCCTGTTTTTTTAATCAGCGCCATGGCTACCCTTTGATTTATTATATTGTCTTCTGCAAGTAAGATGGTTGTAAAGGTTGGTAGGTTTTGTAGCTCTTTAAGCTCGTTAGTCTCCACTTTATTGGGTTTATCTTTTACGTTTTTACTTGTAAAGCCTAAGATATTTACAATGCTTTCAAAAAACACAGATTGTTTCACAGGTTTAGTCATATATGCAATATTTCCAAGCTCAGTAAATAATTTTTTTTCGCCCCAAGCTCCTACTGAGGTTAAAACAACGGCGGGAATATTGGAAGTCTCTCTAATAATTTTCATCATTTCATAACCGCTCATAATTGGCATTTGAAAATCTGTAATTATTAAATCAAAATACTTGCTAGGTTTTTTTCTAAAAGCTTCTAATGCTTGTATGCCGTCTTCATAAATTTCTGCATTAATTCCATATATTTTCAAAGTTTCTCTTATAATAACGCGGTTGGTTTCATTATCATCAACAGCTAGAGCCTTTAAGCCTTGAATTCTTTTAGGAATGTCCAAACTTATTTCTTTATTCTTTTCGGAAATACCTAAGGCGGTAGTAAAATAAAATGTGCTTCCTTGATTCATTTCACTTTCTACCCAAATATCTCCACCCATTAGGTTTACAAGGTTTTTGCAAATGGTTAATCCAAGACCTGTTCCTCCAAATTTACGAGTGGTTGAGCTATCAGCCTGAGAAAAACTATCAAAAATGGCTTTTTGCCTGTCTTTGGGGATACCAATTCCGGTGTCTTCAACAGAAAATAGTAATAATGGCGATTCGTCCTTAGCCTTGTTTTCATATTTTTTTACTGTAATGTTTATTTCACCTTTAGTAGTAAATTTAAGAGCATTATTAGAAAGGTTGATTAATATTTGGCGGAGTCGGGTAGGATCGCCTACTAAAAAATGGGGGATATCTTGTTTTATAAAGATATTCATCTCTAAACCCTTATTTTCAATTCTTTGTATTACAATATCTGATACATTTTCCACAACCTGATAGATATTGAAATCAATTTCTTCAAGCTCTAATTGTCCGGCTTCAATTTTTGAGAAGTCTAAAATATCGTTGATTAAATTGAGGAGTACATCAGCACTATCTTTGGCCATTTTTAAAAACTGAAATTGCTCAATATCCAAGTTAGTGGGGAGAACGAGTTCCAGCATGCCTAAGATTCCATTCATTGGAGTTCTTATTTCGTGGCTCATATTTGCTAAAAATTCACTTTTGGCTTTATTAGCAGATTTTGCATGTTCCATAGCTTCTTTAATAGCTTCTGCTTTATCTTCCAGTTCACGATTAAGGGCGAGTATTCCTTTATTGGTTTCTTCCAGTTCGTGGTTTATAGATTCTATTTGAGCATTTCTTTCTTGAAGTTCTTTTAATAAATAAAACAGCTCGTTATTTTGCGAGTTTACAGTGTCTACTAAGCTGCTATGCCCGCGTTCAATGGTCTTTTTAAAGGCTGTTTCAATTTCGCTTATTCTAGATTTGTCTAATAGAATAGAGTATTTGTTTAGCCATTTAGCAGTGGTAATTTTAGTTCCTTTGGAAGAAGTCTCAATGGTAAATTCATCCATTAATCTCTGCGATCCCATTAGGCCAACTCCCATTCCTTTCATAGATTGGTATTGGCCGCCTTTAATCTGTTCCAAGTTATCAATACCTTTCCCTTGGTCATTAAATATGAGTACAATTCCGTCGGGCATATTTTCTCTGGTAGCAATAAAAAAGCTTAGTTGACCTTTGCCTTCGGCATGTTCAATAATATTTCGGCTCAGTTCGGACACGGTAGTTCCAATTCTGATTCGAGTAGTTTTATCGTATTTTAATTCGTCGGCTAATAATGTTCCCAGATTACGTGCACGTAATACATCCGATTCAAATTGGATATTTATTTGGCCAATATTATACAGAGTAGCGGATAATAAGAATTGTTGCGTCATCATTATTTCTTGAGAATTGATTTAATATTATTTCGGCATTATGTTGCGCAGATTGTTTCCAATCCAGATTTTCTATTTTCCATCTTGTGGTAATTCCATCAGAATACATACATACTGAATCACCTGGTAAAAAACTGAATTCAAAAACACGAGGAGTGCGCATATTATGCCCCATTATTCCACCAAATGAAAGCATTGTTTTTTTTTCTTTTCCTTTAAAGATAAAGCATTCAATATTCCCTATTCCGGTAAACGATAGTTTTTGCTTATTAGTGTCAATATGGATTAAGCCGATTACTCCGCCACGTGTTCCTTTTATTGATTGATGAATATGATTCATTAATGCTACAGGAGGAAGTTCTGCTTTTTGGATTATTTGCTCTTTGGCTAAATGCGAGGCCCAATGAGCTTCTTTGCCATGGCCCAGCCCGTCGATAACAGCAGCCACGGTAGTATGGGAGTTGATATGAGAAACTACAAAGGCATCCCCGTTTACTTGTTCTCCTGGTTTGCATCTGGAAGCTGCTCCAATTTCCAGTTTTTTGTGTTTCCCAAGCCATTGGACTTGAGGAGTCCATTTTCGGCATCTAATACAATTTTTAAAAGACTTAGCTTTATTAAAATACAACTCCTCCAGAATAGGTGTAGGGTTTGGGTTGATATCAAGAACATCGGAAAATCTACGAATAGAGCCCAAACCAATTCCTAAGCTATTTAGTGAGCTATTTCCATCTTTTAAGGCATCTTTGAAATTGGAGATTCCATCACCACCATCGCAGCACCATATTTCTATTCCTTTTTGTTCTAATTCGTCTTCAATTTGACAAATAATAATTTTCCCTTTTCGGCCACCATGTTTCATTACATTTGTTACCAACTCGGTTGCTATGATGGCAATTTCTCCTGTTTTCACTTCATTAAAACCAATCTCTTTGGCTAGTCCTACAGCTTTTCTTCTACAAACACCAACATCAGAATCGTTATCGAGAGGTAGGCTGATAATTTGGGTTCTTTTTACTTCCATTTCATTAATCTTACAGATGTTCCTTTTGAAAGCTCGGTGTGAATATCGAATGAATCTACTAATCTTTTAGACCCTGGTAGTCCATAACCCATTCCGCCTCCTGATGTATATCCATCGCTCATAGCTAATTCTAAATTTTCTATGCCTGGGCCATCATCATTAAATGTAATAATAAGAGCATGATGATTGTTTACATCGCCTTCGTTAATAATTACTTCTCCTCCTCCTGCATATTGGTACATGTTTCTTAATAATTCACTTACAGCAGTTGTAATCCTTGTTTGCTCTACTATTCCCATATTACAGTTTTTAGCATGCTGTCTTACTATTTGTCTTACCATTACAATATCGTTCTCGGTTTGTATTGGATATTTACCGAGTTCGGTCCATTGGTCGTTATGTAAAAAGGCTTGCATGTAATATAGATTATTCGTTATCGAATGATGAAATTCTTTTTTCGAGCATTTCCATTCCTCTTTCCATATTTAGGGCAGTGTCTACACCTGGCATTTCAAGGCCAAGTTCAACTAAAGTAATAGCCACTGCCGGTTGCATTCCAACAATTACAACAGCGGCATCCATAATACTAGCCATAGATGCCATTCCGGATAGCATTCTACCAATGAAGCTGTCAACCATTTCCAGTACAGAAATATCTATTAGAACTCCTTTGGCCCCTGTTTTTTCTATGGCTTCAAGAATTTGGGATTGTAATTGAATGGCTAGTTTATCGTGCATATCTACTTGAATAGAAACAATTAGATAATGTCCAATTTTAATGATAGGTATTCTTTTGTCTTGATAATTATTCATTATTCTTCAGTTTCTTCATAAGTTTCTAAAGTGTCTTTTATGCTAATATCTTTGGTTTTTTTATTTTGCTTCATAGCATAAATCATAGCGTCTTGCAGTGTAGCTTTTGTTCGGATAGCAGAAAGGTCAATTCCTAAATGTACAATGGTTTGCGCAATAGCCGGGCTAATTCCTGAGATGATACAATCTGCGCCTAATAATCGAGCAGATGTAGTAGTTTTAAGCAGGTGATTTGCTACTTGAGTATCCACAGTAGGTACTCCTGTGATGTCAAGAATTGCCATGGTACAACCGGTATCTACAATTTTCTGCAGTAAATTTTCCATCATAACTTGTGTCCTTTGGCTATCCAGAGTGCCAATTACAGGAAGAATGAGGATATTATCCCAAACTTTTGTAACGGGGCTCGAAAGTTCCATCAGATCTTCTTGTTGTTGAACAATGGTTTTTTGTTGCTCTTGAATTTTATTCAATTTTTCCTGGAGCTCAGTTTGCATGTTTTTACTTTGCTTCAATTCATAGGTCAAATCATCAATGAGTATATTGATGGCTTCTTCAATACCGGTGAGGTCGTCTTCGGTATTAATAGCTAGGCGGGTTTCTAAGTCGCCTGCAGCTACAGAGGAAAGTACATCTTCAATTTGTTCTATGCGTTCCTTTACTTTTGATAAATTTAATTTTTCTTCCATCTTTTTATCTTTTGCTTTTCAACCAATTAATGGCATCATCATTATTCTTAAAAAAGTCGCCACTTATTTTCATCATACCAGTTTTAATGAGTACTTTGGCTATCATTCTGTTTGCGGCACTTCCACCAACAAAAGCAATTTGCTGAATTTTAAGTTTATGAAGGCCCTTATTTGATTCTTCTCGTGTTTCACGGTTTTCTACCTTATAGGTACTGCTCATTTTTATAATCATTTGCCTTCGTGTTTTTTCATGAAGTAGTTCTTTAACTTTTTCAAGTATTGGGTCTACATCGGACCTTAGAAAATTGTTTGTAAATTCAAGGTATAGAATTTCATCGGCTTGGTCGTACCATATTTTATGTACCATAGTTGTATTTTTTAAATAATTGAAAACTTATAGCAAGGTAAGAAAATATACTTGATAAAGCAAATATTTATCATGATTTGAATAGCATATTATGAATTTGAAAATCCTATGTTTTTTTTGTACCTTTAATCTTTGTTACAGAGAATTTTGTAAATTGGGTTTATTGATTATTTAATATGAAGCACAATTTTTTTATTGTTTTATTCTGCACTTTATTTGTTACTCAAAGCTTTTTAGTTTTAGGGGCAGGAGCTGACAAGAAAGTAAAACACGAGATTAAAAAAGGAGTGCTTGATTTAAATGGTTGGCAGCCTAAAAGCGATGGCGAAATTGAGTTGAGAGGGGAGTGGGAGTTATATTGGATGCAGTTATTGGCTCCGTACGGTGATGAGCCGAATACAAAACCTTATTTTAGTTTGTTTCCTCAACTATGGAACGACTTGCCTGACAGTATTACCAAAGGTTCAGTAATGGGTTATGCCTCATATAAATTGCGATTATTGAATATAAAGAGTTCTGAAATATTAGCATTTAAGCTGAGCGATTTTTATACTTCATATGAGTTTTATGTTAATGGTAAATTGATAGCTCATAATGGAAAAGTGGGCAGAAGTAAAGAAGAAAGTATTCCGAAATGGTTGCCAATGGTAGTCCCTTATTATCTTGATTCGGATACTTTGGATATCCTTTTAAGGGTTTCAAATTATTATCATAGCAAAGGAGGGTTGAGTATTCCAATAATTATTGGTACGGAGCAGCAGTTAAATCAAAAGCGAGAAATGCTTATAGGTATTGATTTACTGTTAACAGGTGCGTTAATTATGGGGGGGCTGTTTGTAATGGGTCTGTTTATTTTTGGCAGACATAATAAAGCAGTACTCTATTTTAGCTTGTTTTGCTTGGTTTATAGTTATAGGATTATAGGAACAGGAGAATATTTTTTACATGATATGATTCCAAATGTGAGCTGGCAGATTACAGTTAGATTGGAGTATATTACCTTATTCATGAGTCCCTTCTTTTTCATGCTGTTTATTCAGTCAGTTTACCCTAAAGAAACTAATAAATATGCAGCAAATATATTAAAGGCTTTTTCCTTATTACTTACAGTGATTACCTTGTTTTTTAGTGGCCCAGTATTTACTCATTTAATTCTTCCGTTTTTTATTATCCTTTTTGTATACATTGCTTACGGTACTTGGATATTTTTATTGGCCGCCTATCGTAAAAGAGAAGGTTCGCTATTTGCAGTTATCAGTATCATAGTTGTTTTTAGTGTTTTTATAATTCAAATGTTGGAGTACTTAGGTTTTATTTCCGGCTATCCATATTTGTACTTTTTTGGTTATGTATTATTCTTTTTCTTTCAGTCACTCATATTATCATATCGTTTTGCTTTTCATTTAAAAAAGGCAAAAACGAAAGCAGAGCAAGGAGCAAAAGCAAAATCGGAATTTTTAGCAACTATGAGCCATGAAATAAGAACACCTATGAATGGAGTAATTGGAATGACAGGTTTGTTGAAAAGGACTAAACTGAGTAAAGAACAGTTAGATTATGTGGAAACTATTAGAATAAGTGGTGATAATTTATTGACAGTAATTAACGACATTTTGGATTATTCAAAAATTGAGCAGGGAATGATGGAATTGGATATGCAGGGCTTTAGTTTAGTAGAAGCTACAGAAGATGTTGTAACACTATTGTCGGGAGCTGCAAGCAAGAAAGATTTAGAACTGCTCATGAAACATGATGAAAACATTCCAAGATTTATCATCTCTGATCCCCATAGATTGAAACAAGTATTGATTAATCTGATTAATAATGCAATAAAATTCACAGCAAAAGGCGAGGTATTATTAAGTAGTGAACTGCTAAATAAAGATGGCGATGATTTAGAAATAAAATTTTCCATTAAAGATACGGGTATGGGAATTCCTAAAGATAAAATGGATAAGCTTTTTCAGTCTTTTAGTCAGGTAGATGCCAGTATAGCAAGAAGGTTTGAAGGTACAGGATTGGGCTTGGCTATCTCAAAGCAATTAGCGGCTTTAATGGGAGGAATAATAGGTGTAGAGTCTGAAATAGATAAAGGATCTGTTTTTTATTTTACTATAAAAGCTAAACAAGATAATACACACGGTACGTCACAAATTGAAACCAATGCCATTACTTTTAAAAATAAACGTGTACTTATAATAGACGATAATGAAACCAATCTAAAAATACTATCCAAGCAAATGAGTTTGTGGGGTTTCCGGGTAGTTACAAAAACGAAACCAATGCAGGCTCTTAACTTATTGAAAGCCGAGATATTTGATTTAGCAATTATTGATATGCAAATGCCCGATACTACTGGCGTTTTGGTGGCTAAAGAAATTCATAGCTTGGTGAAAAAAAATGATCTGCCGTTAATTCTACTATCAAGCATAAAAATTGACTTTAAGCCAGGTGAGAGGGAATTATTTAGTTCTTATCTTTTAAAACCCGCACGAGAAATTAAACTATGGAATTCTTTGTTATTAGCCTTTAAAATTGAAAATTCAAATGGAAATACAAAACAAGAAAAGCAAATTACTGTATTGAATTACTCGCATTTGAAAGTACTGGTTGCTGAGGATAATTTGATTAATCAAAAAGTCACAAATAGTCAATTAGTAAATATTGGGATAAAACCGGATATAGTAATAAATGGAATAGAAGCCGTAAAAGCTTGCCAAGATCACGAATATGATATTGTATTAATGGATGTTCAAATGCCCAAAATGGATGGTTTAGAAGCCACAGAGATTATCTTGAGTTCTTCAATATCAGCGGAAAAGAAACCACCTGTTATTTTAGCCATGACTGCTAATGTATTGGGGGAATCCAAGAGCCAATGTATTGCCGCCGGAATGAAAGGCTTTATTAGTAAGCCTGTTAAAGTAGACGAATTAGAGAAAGAGTTTAAGAAGTGGGCCTGAAGATAATTTAAGATTGATTTGTAAGTTTGAGTGATGTTTTGCAGAGATTTGAATAGTGATTTACACCTATCTCATATGGTTTTATCGCATGTCTATCACTTCAACATTTGGGAATTTTTTAGTATCAAAAATAAAACTACTGCTTGGGATATCGCCATTAGCAATAAACTGCTTAATTTCGTAACTAAAAACATTATCGTCGAAGTCGTGCATAATAAAGCTGGTTAATTGCATTTTATCTGCATTAATAATGAGGACAACATAATTAAAATTCGACTCTTCATTTTTTGGTTTTAGCTTTAGTTTATAAAATACGGTTCCATTTTTTTCAAAATCTTTTTCTTTTTTGGCATCATATTCTTCATTATAGCTGGAGAGTAGTTTATTGGGACTAAAACCATCTTCCTCACTTACTTCGTTTACTTGTACTTCTTCGCTATCAGCTAAGTAGGTCCATATTGTAGTTCCGTCAGAAATTATTTCTTGGCCTGCAATATTCAAGTGATATTTGTTTCCAGAAACCAAGAGTGTTCCATTTGTGGTCTCGTTGATTCCTGCATCTTTATTAATCATTTTATAGGCAAAACTCACTTTTATATTTTCGAAAGAATTGGTTTTTTCTGATAGTTCTTTTAGTATCACTTCGGCATCTTTTTTTTGTGCTGAAGCAATAGTATTTATAAAGAATATGCTTATAAAGAATATTATCGTTTTTAGTTTCATCTTTTATAATTTACATGATTAGTATTTTTGGGATTGCAAATGTACAATAATCCTTTTATCACATGGTCCAATAATTATTCGACATCTCTGGCGTAAAGATCTTTCAAAAACTGTTCCAAAGCCATATCTCCAGAAACTCGGACTTCTCTGGCTTTACTTCCTTCAAAGGGGCCAACTATTCCAGCTGCTTCCAGCTGGTCAATAATTCTTCCGGCTCTGTTATAACCCAGTTTGAGCTTTCTTTGAATAAGCGATGTGGAGCCTTGTTGTGCATTAACAATTACTCTTGCAGCATCTTCAAATAGCTCATCTCTATCAGCTGGGCTTATAGATGAGTCTTGTTCTCCTGTTTCATCTTTTGTTTCGGGAAGGATAAATGCAGAAGTATAACCTCTTTGGCTTCCAATAAAGCTGGTGATTTTTTCAACTTCAGGCGTATCTATAAAGGCGCATTGTATTCTCGTCATTTCGTTACCAGTTGACATCAACATGTCTCCTCTACCAATTAATTGGTCAGCTCCTCCGGCATCTAAAATAGTTCTGGAGTCGATACGAGAAGTTACACGGAAAGCAATACGAGCAGGGAAATTGGCTTTTATAATACCCGTAATTACATTTACTGATGGACGTTGAGTGGCTATAATTAAGTGAATACCAATAGCACGAGCTAATTGAGCTAATCGAGCAATAGGTCCTTCCACTTCCTTACCGGCTGTCATCATTAAATCAGCAAATTCATCAACCACTAAAACAATATATGGCATAAATTTATGACCATTTTCCGGGTTCAATCTGCGAGCAATAAATTTGGCATTATACTCTTTTAGGTTTCTTACTTGAGCATCTTTTAGTAAATCGTAACGATTGTCCATTTCGGTTACCAAAGAGTATAATGTATGCACTACTGCCTGAGTATCGGTAATAATAGCTTCCTCGCTATCGGGTAGTTTTGCTAAATAATGTCTTTCAATTTTGGAGAAAAGAGTGAGCTCTACTTTCTTAGGATCCACCATCACAAACTTAAGTTCAGCGGGGTGTTTTTTATAAAGTAAGGATGCAATAATAGCATTTAACCCTACTGATTTTCCTTGTCCGGTAGCCCCCGCCATTAATAGGTGTGGCATTTTAGCCAAATCGAAAGTAAAGCTTTCATTGCTAATAGTCTTACCCATAACAATAGGTAAATCGTATTTAGATTCTTGGAATATCTTTGACTGAATAACAGCTCGCATTGGAACAATTTCCGGTTTGCTGTTTGGAACTTCGATACCAATAGATCCTTTGCCTGGGATGGGTGCAATAATTCTAATTCCTAAAGCTGACAGGCTTAAAGCGATGTCGTCCTCCAAATTACGAATTTTAGATATTCTAACACCCGGAGCCGGTACTATTTCGTAGAGAGTAATAGTAGGGCCAACTGTAGCTTTTATCTTCTGAATCTTGATTTTATACTGATCCAAGGTTTCTACAATACGGTTTTTATTGGCTTCTAACTCCTCCTTAAAAATACTAATCTTTTCAGAGCCATAAGATTCCAGCATATCAATACTTGGAAAAATAAAATCAGATAAATCTTCGGTAGGGTCGTAAGGTGTATCTATTCCATGACTTTTGTTTTCTTTTACTTTGTCTTCTTCCTTGCTTGATTCAACTTTTAGTTCAGGAGAATCAATATCTTTATTATCTGCAATAGTTTGGCTTTCGCTTAGTGAATTACCTGACTCCTCTATTTTGATAGAATCGTCTGGAACTTCAAGTTCCAAATCAAGATCAGGAGCAGGTTTTTTCTTTTTCTTAGTATCTGTTTCGTCTGTAATGAAGCTGACAGTATTATCGCTTTCGTGATTTATTTTTTCCGTTATTGGTTTAATAATATCTTCACTTTCCTCTTTTTCATCTACGGCATACTCTACAGTATTGTATTTGTCTCCATCTAATGAGTCGCTCAGCTTGGTGCTTCTGTTTTCTTTTTTTGTATTTTCTCTAGATTGAAAATTTTTCATCCAAGTGAGTGGAAAACTAAAATGAACAATTAAGAATGTGCTTAAGCTAAAGAACAATAAAATAATGAGTCCGGTATAACCCATTAAGTTTTGAAGCCAAATAGATGATTGATATCCAAAAGTACCTCCAAGGATGGCCCATCCCGAATCGCGAAATATACTACCGAATAGAATAGAAAACCAAATGATAAAAATAAAAGAGACTTTTAAAGTTTTTTTAAAAGGAAGAAACTGAATACCAAATACCAAACGGCTCCCCATTAGAAAGAAAACTAATGCAAAAAGAATAGAGCCTAAGCCAAACATTTTATAAA
>Ga0256826_1000849_pt1 | contig 19071 bp, 18 predicted proteins | sample CV79metaG_FD_185975 | JGI IMG/M metagenome (GOLD analysis project Ga0256826, IMG submission 185975) | Hydrothermal vent microbial communities from East Pacific Rise, Pacific Ocean - CV79 | ecosystem: Environmental > Aquatic > Marine > Hydrothermal vents | place: Pacific Ocean: East Pacific Rise...
TTTAGAGCTATCCTCTTTTTGGGTATCTTTTTTGAGTCTTGATCTACTTTTGACAAGGTCAAGTTTCTCTTGAAGATATTTTGAGGATAGGATGATGTATTGAGCTTCAAAATTATTCATACTCTAAAATCCTCTCTATCTCATTCATCGCATCATCATTTTTAAGTCTAAATTTTATCTCTATTCTTCTTGAAGCATTTTTATTCTCTTTTCCATTTTTAAAATAAATTGGATCTAAGTATGAACGACCACTAGCGACTAGAAGAGGTTTGATATGATTTTTCTTTGTAAACTCTAGGCTAAGGAGATAGTTCATTACAGCATAGGCTCTTTTTTGAGATAGGTTTAGGTTAAAAAGGTATCCACCATCACTATCAGTATGCCCCTCAATCACGATGCGGTCTAGCTGCTTTTTAATGTTGGCATTAGAGGTTAATGCTCCTATGTAGTTGATAAATACTTTTTTGAGTTCCTTTTTAGAACTCTCTTTAAGAAGTGCACTCCCTTTATCAAAGAGAATATTTGAGTTAAGTCGAAGAGTTCCACTTCTAGGATCTATCTGTACATTATCTCCTAGACTCTCTTTAAGTTGTGCAATAACTTTAATCTTTATACCTGTTAGATTTTTAATTTTAGCCTTTTGTGATTGCAACTTTGCAACAAGTCTGTCGTAGTCTGTCTCCTTAGCTTCAATAGCACGAAGAAGTGTCAGTAACTCTCTATCTTTGAGTTTGAGTGTTTTGTTTTGATCACTTAGAGAGTTTGAAAGGATGAGTACCTTGTTTTCATAATCTTGAATTTTAATATTTTTGGCGTTTAGAGTGGCGTTTGATTCATCTAAGAGATTTTGCATGATGATAATTTTATCGTTAAAATCATCTATCTTCATATTTTGTGAGAGTAGGATGTTGTTTAGGTTGATTAGCTCATCTGTTTTGAGTTTCAGAGCATCACTACTGATAAGAAGTTTATCTTTTGTCGTGTTTAATTCAGCACTTCTTAGTGCTAGTAATCTTTGAAGTTTTTGAACTTCATTATCACGAAGTAAGAGAAGGCTTAGAGAGTTTTCTAGGGAGTTCTCTTTTGAGTCTAGGTTTGATTTTAAAACAGTTGATTTGACTACAATCGCACCAATAAGTAGGATAAAAACAAACAGAAGTCCAGCCATTAAGTCGGCATAAGATAACCAGAAGTTAGTCTCATCATTTTTGTTGTTTTGTTTAAACATCAAATCCTACTCAGGAAGTATTTTGACATGATTTGCAACCATATGATGATACTTTGCTATGGAGTCTTGAACTTCACGACTCTCCAGACTAACATGAGTGGCAAAATCTGCTAGTTTGATAACTATCTCACCCACTTCGGTGTCTATTTTATCAAAAGTTCTATTGAGTGAGTTATTGAGTTGGGCGCTGAAAATTTTTGTTGTTTTTTCAAAAGAGTTTGTCGCATCAGTAAAATCTACAAGAGCTTGATTTATACTGTTTTGAGCATCAATAGCTGAACTACTTGTATCCATCTGTTGAAGAGAGTGTTTAAGTTTTGTAGATACATCTTGTATGTGTGTTGAGAGTCTCTCAAAGTTTGCATTTGTTTGATCCATTACTATCTTATAGCTATTGATATGCTCACGGTTAAGCTCTTTTATAAAGTCAATATTAAAAGTCTCTTTGAGTGCCCCTATAAATCTATTTTCTTTTATATCATACTGAGTATATTTGTAGATAGTCAGTTCCTCTTTTGACCAGATAAGTGAAGATGTCTCCTCTTTAATAAGAGAAAAATAGTTCTCTATCTTACTAAGACCTCGTTTTTCAAAATAGGTCCAGATAAGAGAGAGTAAAATCCCATAGATAGAAGCAAAAAAAGCGGAGCCTACACCGCTTAAAAGAAGAGATATCTCACGATCTAATGCCTGAGTATCTGTAACGGAGAAGTTTGGCATAGAGAGGGCTATAGCTACAAATGTACCAAGAATACCAAGCATAGGAAAGATAGAAGAAGCGACACTTACAAAGTTATCATTTCGTACATAAGAGTAGTAGTTGTTTAAAAACTCTTCTAAGTCTAAAACTGATTTTCTTTGACCTTCTATCTCTAAAGAGTTCTCTTCTAAAGCATAAGCCAGTTGACTATCAAGCTCTTTTTTTGATGAACGCATATTACATATGGAGTAGTTCGCATTGTGTGGAATAAAAAGTAAAAAGATAAAGAGTATAAATCCTATAACACCTAGAGAGTGAATAGGTACATGGAGAGGGATAAAACCTAAATAACCAGAGATGATACCAAGAAAGAAAAGAGTTGGGATAAGAGAGATAACGATAAAGTTTGCAGAGCATAAAGCACTGCTTTGTTTATTTGGCATACATAGTTCCTAGTGAAGTTTTTTACTATTTAGTAGCAACGAGAGTACCATCTTTTTTCCAAAACTGTGGAGTTCCTATGATATGGTTATTTGCATAGAGTGCTTTTGCTGAAAGTGTACCATTTCTGTACCACTCTTTAAAAGTTCCCTCTTTTTTCCCATTTTTAAAAAATGATTGAGATTTTAACTTTCCATTGTCATACCAAGTTTTAGCTTCACCATTTTCAAAACCATTTTTAAAGTAAGCAGAACTTTTTTTCTTACCATTTGGGTACCATTCTACTACTTCACCATCCTGTTTTCCATCTCTAAAGTAAGCAACTATCGCTTTTTTACCATTAGAGTAAGAAGCTATGTATTCACCATCTTGTTTCCCTTTTCTAAAGTAAGCAATAGTTTTTATATCACCATTGGCTCTCCACTCAGTAAGTCTACCATCAATTTTCCCTTTATGGTAAGGTACTATTTTTTTTGTTTTTCCATTTTTAAAAAAGAAGTAAGCATTCCCACTAAAAGGTGTCGATAGTTTATTTTCGTAAGTTGTTCCATTTTTAGTTTTTAGTAAACTTGCATCGATATTTTTTGCACTTAGTGTAAGTGTTACACATAATAATGTGATATAAATTAATATATTTTTTTTCATATAATTTCCCTTTAGATATTTTGTTGTTATGTAGAATATCAACTTGTTTGACATATCTTGCTTTAGTGGAGAAAGATTACAATTATTTATATCTAAACTGTGTAAATAAGTAAGAATATGGCTTTAATATTTAAATCTTAAATTGAAAAGGTCTCTTTTTATAGGTAATAGTAATAGAATAAATATAAGTTTTTTAAATAAGTAAGAATATAAAGTAAGGGAACTAATATGTTGGAATTAAATTATGGAAGATAACTCTCCTTTAAAGATAAAAAATATTGCTGGAGTTTTAGCAAAGAACTTTTTAAACAATCCTCTAACTGCAATTTTAGCATTTGCAATTTTAGCACTTGGGTATATTTCACTAGAAGTTATGCCTCGTGAAGAGGATCCTCAGATTGCTGTAAGTGGTGGATCTATCATTATTCCAATGCCAGGAGCATCTCCTGATGAGATAAATAATGCTGTTTTAAAACCACTAGAGCGTAAACTTAGTGAGATCAAGGGTGTTAAAGATATCTACTCAACAGCTATGCACAATGTAGGAATGTTAAATGTTCAGTATAAAATCGGTGAAGATAGAGAGAGCTCAAACCTAAAACTTTATGATAAAGTAATGCAAAACATGGACTCAGTTCCAGGTGGAGCTATGATGCCTGTTGTAAAACCTTTTGATATTGATATCGATGTTCCAATCGTAACTATCGCCTTTTACAAGAAAAAAGAGATGGGCATTGACCATATAGAGCTTTACAAACTTATAAAAGATATACAACAGGATATAAATTCAATTCAAGATATCTCTAAAACGACCTTAAAAGGTGCAAAAAAACCACAGTTTAATGTTCTACTAGATTTGGATAAGCTCTCTGCCTATCACATTTCAATAGGGCAAGTAGCAAAGGCAATCCAAGTGATCGCTAAAAATGCTCCAGAAGTTGATCTTCCAACTAAGAATAATCGTCTTATAGTATTTGGAGTTAAGAATGCTATCAATTCTATTGAGGATCTTCAAAATCTTATAGTGGCTAAATATATGGGTTCGTTGATCTATCTTAAAGACTTAGCAAAAGTTGAGTACTTTTACGATATTCAAAACTATAAAGAAGCTCTTATCTCTTACAAGGCTGATGGCTCTCCCTTTAGTGATATTCAAGATCAGGTAACTTTGAGTGTTTCAAAGTTAAAGGGGACAAATGCAGTTCACCTTGCTGAAGCTGTAATTGAAACTTTAGATGAAAATGCAGAGGCATTAGAGAAACATGGGCTAGGGTTTATCGTAACTCGTAACTATGGTGAGCGTGCGGATGAAGCTGTAAATGAACTTGTACATCATCTTGTTCTAACAATTGGGATTATTTCACTTATATTGATTCCATTTTTAGGTTGGAGAGAGTCTCTTGTTGTAACGATCGCTGTTCCTATGATCTTAGCGGGAACACTCTTTGTAGCATATATGTCTGGGCAGACCATAAACCGTATTACACTTTTTGCATTTTTACTCTCTCTAGGGCTTATTGTGGATGATGCTATTATTGTTATTGAAAATATTCACCGACGTATGCATCTTAAAGAGACACAAAATCATAGTTTTGATCGCCTTATCATTGAAGCAACCGATGAGATAGGACCCTCAACAAATATCGCAACGATTGCAATTATGCTTACTATGATTCCTATGGCGTTTGTTGGTGGAATGATGGGACAGTTTATGTTGCCAATACCGCTTAATGTTCCAGTAGCATTAGCTATTTCACTTTTTGTTGCTTATGTATTTGCTCCATATTTAGCCAGAAAACTTATAAAACGTTCAACAGGGAGTCATTAGATGGCATTTAATTTTGAAGAGTATATCTACGAGATAGTGAAGTCAAAGAAGAAACAGAGAGTTGTTGGCTTTATAGTATTAGGTCTATTGATCTTTGCAGTTGGAATGATCCCTATGAAATTGGTTTTGGCAAAAATGTTGCCTGGAAAAAGTGCAAATACATATAGTATCTATGTAGATACTGCTACAAACTCTACGATTGAGCAGACAAAAGAGGTTTCAGAGTGTGTTTCTCATATCTTAAGTAAAGAAGATGCTGTTAAAAATATTGAAGTATTTTTAGGGCAGGGTGCTCCTCTTGACTATGCAGGATTAGTAAAGGGAAGTGCATTTAAAGCCTTAAAGAGTCAAGCTGAAATAGTTATAAATCTTACAGATAAACATACAAGAGCGGAGCCATCTTATATGATGGTTCATAGATTACGTCCTATTGTTAAATCAAAGTGTGAAACCCTCTATAAAAATACAAATATTCGTTTTGTTGAGATGCCTTCAGGTCCTCCAACTTTTGCTACTATAGAGGTAAACCTTTTTGGAAAAGACTCTCTTCTACTTCGTAAAACTGCAAAAACAGTTGAGAACTCCTTTAAAGAGACAGAGGGCTTAGTAGATATAGATGTAATGCAGGATGATATCTATATAAAGTATGAAATTATTCCAAATGTTGAAAAGATCATAAGTTCTAGTCTCTCTGTAGAGCAGGTGAGTAGTATCTTATATATGGCGTTTAAGGGAAGTGTTGTTGCAACAAAAAACTCTACACGCCAACAAGATCAGATTCCTATCTTTGTCTCTCTTGATCATAAAACAAGAACATTAGATAATGCAAGTCAAGAGGAGTTAGAACTAAAATTTTCTCGTTTAAAACTTTTAAACCGTATGGGTGTAATGATTCCTGTTAAAGAGGTTGTCGATATTGTCCCTACTATCGCTGATCCTACTATTTTTAAGAAAAATATGCGAAATATGGTCTCTATAACTGCTGAATGTGATCTTGTATCACAAGTTTATCCATTAATGGATGCAAGAGAGATTCTTATTAAAAAACTTGAAAAAGATTTTACAGTCGAACGTTTAGTTGGGGCAAGTACATATATGTTTGACCTTGCACTTGTAGATAAAAAGACAAAAGAGAAAGTGCTTGTGAGATGGGATGGGGAGATGAAAGTTTCTCTTGATACTTTTAGAGATTTAGGTGGAGCATTTATCTCTGCTCTTGTTTTGATGTTCTTACTAATGGTTGTTTACTATAAATCTTTTGCATTGAGTGGAATAGTACTTGTGGGTAGTTTTCTCTCTATTATTGGTGTAATTATTGGTCACTATATCTCAGACTTTGTATTTTTACACTTTATAACAGGAGTTCATTTTTATCTGACAGCAACATCACTCATCGGGTTTATCTCTCTTATGGGGATTAGTGCAAGAAGTTCATTGCTTCTTATAGACTTTACTAAGTCTCTTATTGAGAGTGGTATAGAGAAAAATCGTGCGATTGCTATTAGTACATCAACGAGAGCAAAGCCTATTTTACTAACTGCTGTTGCAATTATTTTAGGATCACTTCTTTTAGCTTCTGATCCTATATTTGGTGGTCTAGGAATTGCACTTATCTTTGGAAGTATGGCTTCAACAGCTGTCTCTCTCTTTTACATACCTGTCTTAATGGCTAAAACAGATGCAATATGCTCTAAAAATGGAACTCTCTCTTGTAAAGATGGAGAGGGAATTGATGAAAAGAATATGGATGTGAGTGAGATAGCACCAGAAGTGCATCATGGAAATGAGATAAAGTAAGGAAGACTCTAAGGAGTTTTTCTTTTAAGTTGATTTGTTAGAAGGTTAAAGTGAAAAGTTATACATAAGAGAAAGTGAAGAAGTGAACACACTAAGAGTGTGTTCGTTTTAAAAGCTATGGATTAAAGTTTACCTTTTGTCTCATATTTTGCTTTTAGTTTTAAGTAGTCTTGGTAATCATCAGAGTTGATGTTTTTAGAAACTGACTTAGTAGAATCGTTTGCATTGTTTGAAACAGTTTTAGTAGAATCATTTGCATTATTCGTAGCAGTATTTGATGAATCTCTTAAATCATTTGAAACAGTTTTAGTAGAATCATTTGCATTGTTTGTAGCAGTGTTAGATGAATCTTTTAAATCATCTGAAACAGTTTTAGTAGAATCATTAAGATTGTTTGATGTAGTTTTTGCTGCATCATTCATATCGTGAGAAACTGAAACAGTTGAGTCTTTGAAATCTTTAGTAGCCATTGATGAGCTATCTTTAAAATCTCTTGTTGTGTTAGAGATAGAGTCTTTAGAATCTTCAGCTATTTCAACAGTAGAATCTCTCATATCTTTAGAGATACCTGATGTAGTATCTGATCCACTTTTTACAGTAGCAACTTCACTTGTTTTAAGATCATCACTCATTTTTACTGTAGAATCTTTTGCATCATGGCTTACACTTGTTACAGTACGCTCTCCACTTTTAGAAACTTCAACGCCACCATCAACACTTGATTGACCTAACTCTTTTGCATCATGGCTCATAGATGTAGCACCATCTTTCATATCTTTAAACATGCTTCCAAAGCTAAAATCTGCTGAGAGTGATGTAGTGAGTGCCAGTGCTGCAACTGTACTTAGTAGTAATTTTTTCGTCATATAAAACCCCTGTATATAAATTTGAACTAAGAAAACTATAACCCTTTGAAGCTAAATCAAAACTTAAAATGATGTTATATAATAGAAGAATTTCTTATAGTGCTCCATGGTATCACATTTATATGATAAATTTAAATTAATTATAAAACTTTATCGAAATTTGTAAGCATTTAAATAATTTTTAGTTATAATATTTCAACTTTAAGAATAAGGAAAAGAAATGAAACAGATGATTTTAGGCTTACTTTTACTGACAGCAACAGTAAATGCACAGGTTTATACGAAAGCAGATAGAGTGAAAGATATGACAACTATGGCAGAAGCGATGAATATTATTCAGAGTGGATTTTTCTATAATAACTACGATACAGTATCAGCAGGTGTTGAAACACTTACAAATACTATAGCTCATGTTAAACCTGTTGTAGAAGAGACACAAAAAAAAGATGTAATGGAACGCTATATGGATAAAAAATTCCAAATGACAAATAAAATTGTTAAAAAGATTAATCAAAAAGCTTTAACTATTTTACAACGTTTCAAATCTGGTGATGCTCCACAAGCTGTTCAAGCCTATACAAAAATCATGGGTCAATGTATGCAGTGCCATAGAGAAATTCGTCACTGGTAATTAGGATGAAATTTTTACTCTTTTTTACACTTACTCTTACTACACTCTTTAGTGCTGAGTTAGTTCTTACTGGTACGGTTATCTCTAACAACCAGAAGATGATAGCTGCTAGATATATGGGTTATGTTAAAAAAGTCAACTTTGAGGTTGGTGATGCAGTTCAAAGAGAAGATACTCTTTTTGAACTAGAGTCTGCTGAGTTTGACATCATGGAGTCACAAGCTGATTTGGCACTAGAACAAGCAAAGCTTATGGTAGATGTATATCAAACTAGACTCAATGTTTTTCATAAGCAGAAAAAACGAATAAAACGTGATCGAAAGATGATGTCTGCTAAAAGTTATAAAGCTGATATGCAAGATATGAGCGAAAGCATAGAGAATGTATCTGCAGCATTAGAGTCTGCACAAGTTTTAGTAGAACAAGCGAGTGAAAAGACAAAGCAGTTTGCAACTATTGCAGGGTATTTAAAGGTTCAAGCTCCAAATAATGGTATTCTTGTTGATAAACGTATTCAAGTTGGGGATATGGTAGCACCAGGTATGCTTACTATGATTCTTGTAGATATGGATCATTTAGAGATTGAAGCAGAGGTGGCTGAGTCAGACTTAAAGTATCTTCGTAGAAACAAGGTAGTAAAAGTGACTATACCTTCGCTTTCATATAAATCGTCAGGTTATATAAAAGCTATCGTTCCAAGTGCAAACCCTCTTGCACACACTTTTAAAATTCGTGTTCACTTTGAAAAAACAAGTGATATGATCTTTCCAGGTATGTATGCAAAAGTATTTGTTGATCTTACAAATGAGTTAAGAAAGAGCGATTCCTCTCAGTAGTGTTTTAAATGTCAACTCATAGAGTTCATCTATATTTTCTTGAATATGTAGGTGACCATCTATGAGTAGATTTGAAAGACCATGCATCATAGACCATATAACAGTTGATTGCATAAAAGCATCATCTTTTTTGACAAGAGCTAACTCTTGTGCTTGTGTGATTAAGCCTACGAGTGAGTGAAAACCAGGTGCATCATCTGCATCGTTTATATCACAGCTCTCCTCTCTCTCTTTTTGAGTCTCATTTCCAAAGATTGTACGGTAAAGGTTTGGATTTTTCATTGCGAAATTCATATAGGCTTTTCCCATTTTATAGAGCTTATCCAAGATGTCTGAATCACCCAACAGCATAGGATGAACAGCCTCATCTAGTTTTTTCAAACCAGCTTGAATAACTGCTTTTATAAGATCATCTTTAGAGCTATAGTGACGATAAACAGCAGAACGAGATGCTCCTACTCTGTTTGTAAGCTCACGAAGAGTTATACTTGATATGCCATCTTTTTCTATCATCGATAAAGCCTCTTCTATAAGAGAGTCTTTAAGATTACCATGATGATATTTTGAAGTGATTTTCGTTTTCATACTAAAATCATAACACAAATATCTTTAAATGTTGACAAGGTTTACATATTATGTTAACATTGTCAACATAAATCATCATTAGGAATTATTAATGAAAATATTAGCAATAGCTCTACTTATAACTACATCTCTCTTCTCTCTGACAAACTTAGAGGTAGCTCAAAAGAGTGAAGATGTTATGAGTGGTTTTAAAGATTCGGTATCAAAAATGCAGATGACACTTATAAATGCCGCAGGACAAAAAAAGATAAGAACTATGAAGATGAAAGTCTTAGAGGGCGATAGTGAAGATAAATCACTTATGGAGTTCTTATCACCAGCAGATGTAAAAGGGACAAAATTCTTAAGTTATGAGCATGTTAACAAGGATGATGACCAGTGGCTCTATCTTCCAGCACTCAAACGTGTGAAAAGAATAGCAAGTAGAAATAAGTCAGGCTCATTTATGGGAAGTGAGTTCTCGTATGAAGATCTCTCAGCATTTAATACTAAAAAGTATAAGTACAAAGAGGGAGAAGCAAAAGAGGTAGATGGCGTTTACATCGTAAGTAGTGTGCCAGTCTCTAAATACTCAGGCTATACAAAGCTTATCACTTACATCGATGCAAAGACATTTTTAGCAAAAAAGATAGAGTACTTTGATAGAAAAAAAGAGCTACTAAAAATAGCGACTTTTGGAAAGTATAAAAAGTTTACAAATCTCTATCGTATCGCTGAGATTACAATGAAAAATATTCAAAATGATAAGAGTACTGTTTTAGTTTGGAGTGATGAGAAAATAAAAACAGGTCTTAAGGCAAAAGATTTTCACAAAAGATACCTCAAACGATGAAAAAATTAGGAGTACTACTTGTAAGTTTTGTAGCTCTTAATGCAGAGGTAGAGGTGAGCGGACATCTCGACTTTGATCTACAAAACTATCTACAAAGACCAGCAGATAAAAATAAAGATGCGGTAACCCTACAACAGACTTTTGAAGTTAACTACACTCACGATGACCTCACACTCTACTCTAAACTCTATGCACAAGAGGCTTACTGGGATTTAAGTAATGATAAGCAGACGAGTAGAACCTTTGCAAGAGTAGATGAACTTTATGGGAAGTATGATTTTGAAAATGACTCTATAAAAGCTGGAAAAAGCATAGAGTTTTGGGGTGCACTTGAAGTACGAAATATCGTAGATGGGTTTAATCCTCTTGATTTTAGAAATGATATCTACTCAAAAGATAAGCTTGGCGTTTACAACATCGCTTACTCTCACTACACAGAAAATGGAGAACTCTCTTTTATAGCAAAGCTTTATGAGCAAGAGCAACCTATGGCAGACTACCCTTATGTTTATGAGTTTTTTCCAAAATTTGTCAACTATGATGGAACACTCAATACACAAGAGAGTAAGTATAGACCCTCTCTTTATCTAAAGTATAGTGGCTCAACCGATACAGAGTATGCTTTAGATTATGCTTTCATATTTGAAAATGGGTATGACTCTCAGCGCTATTTCACTACTGATACACCGAGTCATTTAGAGGCAGGAGTCGATTTTGCAAAGCCGACAGAGTTTGTGCAAGAGGCTTATATAGTCAACAAGATTATGAGCTTTAACACGCTTGTTGTGAACTCTACACTTATCAAACTAGAGGCTCTCTATGCTAAGGTTGATGATAATGCTTATGTTGGGGACTACTCTCACATAGGTTTAGGAGTTGAACAGACTCTGGAGAACATCTATGAAAGTGCCTCTCTTGGTCTGATTGCGGAGTACTATAGATACGATACATATGAAGATGGAAAGTATAGTGATATAGAGCTTTTTGAGACTATGCAAAATGATCTTTTTGTAGGGGCGAGATATAGTTTTAACAATGCAAATGACAGCTCTTTTATAGGTGGTGGAATTTTTGACTTAGAGTATAACGAAGAGTCCTACTACTTAAAGTTTGAGAGCCGTGCTTGGGAGAGTTTCAAGGTAGATATAGAGTATGATTTAATCATCCCTTCAACTACAGACTTAACAGCTTATGCACTTTTAGGTAAGCATGAAAGATTAGCGATGAATATCGCATACTATTTTTAAAAAGTTTTAATCAAGGAAAAAAATGAAAAAATTTGTAGATTATGTTATAAAGCTTCGATGGCTTATAGTGATACTTATTCCACTCATAACAGTGATGATGGCGACATCTCTCAAACACTTAGAGTTTGAGGGGAGTTATAGAATCTGGTTTGGTGAAAAGTCTAAAATACTTAAAGATTACGATCACTTTCGTGCTGTTTTTGGAAATGATGATGTTGTGACAATTATGTTTACAGATGAGAATGGTATCTTTACTAAAAAAGCACTCCAAACTGTAGAAAATATTACACAAAAACTCTGGCAGACTCACCATATAGCAAGAGTGGACTCTATCACTAACTATCAGTATGTTCATGCTGACCCTGAGTACCCTGATGAGGTTGTAGTAGAGGACTTTGTAGAAGATATAGATGCCTTGACTCTTAAAGAGTTAGCTGAGAAAAAGAGAATAGCTCTTACACAGGATATCATAGTAGGGAAGCTTATCTCTAAGGATGAAAAAACTACTATGATAGTAGGACGTATGACACCAAAGGCTGGGGATGATCCTGCTGTGGCGTTTAGTGTTCGTGATGCTGTTTTAAAGATTTTAGCACCTGAGAAGAAGAAGGGGTATAAGTTTTACCTTGCGGGTGGTCCTATCATAAATACCTCTTTTATAGAGGTTGCACAACATGACGGAGGTACTTTTACTCCTGCGGTTATCATTATAGCTATGGTTCTTTTACTTCTTATCTTTAGAAAATTTTCATCTATGTTTGCAAGTATTATCGTGGTGATATTTACATTTCTTATCGTCTTATCTATTCAGGTGATGTTAGGATTTAAGCTCAATAACTTTACGGCAAATATTCCTGTTTTTGTTGTGGCGATAGGGATAGCTGATGCTATGCACCTTATCTGGATCTATACAATGGCTAGAAAAAAGGGTATGCATAACTATGAAGCAATTCACTATAGTGTAAAGAAAAACCTTTTAGCTATCTTTTTGACATCGGTGACTACATCTATAGGTTTTGCATCTTTGGGTATCTCAGCGGTTGTGCCTATTCAGACACTAGGTATAGCTACTGCAAGTGCAGCAGTTTTGGCGTTTGTGATGACTATGCTTTTCGTTCCAGCATTTTTAGCCATACTTAACCCAAATATCAAGGCAGATAAAAATATTCAAGAGGCAAACAACCATCCTCTTGCTGTTTGGTACACGCACTTTTTAATGAAAAATGCGAAGATGATTCTCTCTATAAGTCTGCTTGTTTTTATAGCTTTAGGAGCTGGAATCTTCAAGGCAAATGTTGACTCAAATACTGTAAAGTACTTTAAAGAGGATTTTCCTTTTCGTATAGCAGTTAAAGAGATGCAAGATAAGTTAACAGGTCCTATGTCTTATGAGATTGTTGTAGATTCAAAGAAAAATGATGGAATAAAAGATCCAAAATTTCTTAAAACAGTTGAGAAGTTCTATAAAGAGTTTTATGCTACTTATCCTGATGTAAGACATATCAGCTCTCTGATGGATGTTATCAAAACTTTCAATGAGGTGATGAATGGTAGTAAAACTATCCCGAACAATCAAGATCTAGTAGCACAGTATCTACTTCTCTACTCCCTATCTCTCCCTCAGGGTATGGAGATAAATGATAAGATGGATATCAACGAGAGACTACTTCGTGTTACTGCATCTATGAACCTTGTAGATACTTCAAAAGATCTAGAGATGATAAACTGGGCGCAAGATTGGTGGAAAAATACACCTTATAGTGCAACTGTAAATGGACAAACAGTAATGTTTGCACATATGCAGCACGATGTAACAGCGACTCTACTTCAGTCTATAACGTTAGCAGTTGTTATGATCTCGTTAGTGATGCTTCTTATCTTTAAAAACTGGAGAATGCTACCTATATTTATAGTACCAAATGTTCTGCCTATAGCTCTTGTCGTAGGTGTAATGGGATGGTTTGGAATAGATATAGATATGGGTGTGGCTATCGCAGGTGCTATTATCATCGGGGTGGCAGTTGATGATACCATTCACTTTATGGTGAAGTATATTGAGGCTAGAAAACGAGGTGACTCACTAGAGGATGCGATGAAGTATGTGATGAGTTATGCGGGGAGTGCTATCATCTTTACAACATTAGTCCTTAGTTTGGCGTTTTTAGTCTTTATATTTTCAAGTTTTAATCCGAACTATCACTTTGGTGTTGTAACGGCATCAGCTCTTATAATCGCTGTTGTAGTGGACTTAGTAGCGCTACCAGCACTTCTTATTTTGATAGACAATAAGAAAAAATCGCTACTAGAGTAAAACTCAAAAACTCTATTTTGAGTTTTTTTCTCTAAGAGTTTGTGCTATCTTTCGAGTCTCTTGAAGTTTTAGCATAAGCTCATCAAACAGCTCAAAAAAAGTCTCATCGAGATTATATTTCCCATCTTCTGTGACCATTGTATTTTGCATATTGTTGAGGGCTGATTCCATCTGCATAACTGTTATTCCTGGATTTCCTGCCATTGTTTCTCCTTTAAATGAGTAAAATTTTAGGAAGTATATTAGGTTTGAGTTGAAAAATAACTTTCTTAAAGTATCCAGTTTGTAAGAGTAGCTTTTTTGTAGGAATTTCAATGTCTCTATTGTACTTTTAAGTCTATTAAATTAAGCCAAGTTGTTTTTTAAAACTATAGAGATCGTAGTAATCTTTTTGTGATGTGATTTTTCCATTTTTATCTACAGTAGTTGTACTGATACCTTTTATAGAAAACTTTTTATTTTTTACAAGAGTACCATCCCACTCACCATTGAAAGTTCCACCATATACCCACTCATAGATAATCGTAGTTTTACTTACAAAAACATCACCACTCTTCACCCAGTACATATCATCAACACTACCCATAAAAGCTTCTATTATCGCTTTACTTACTGCTGTTTTACCCTCTGTAGTGTAGTCATATCCTAAATCATACCAAGTTACATCATAAGCATAAAATGACTCTATCTTTTTAATGTTATGTTCATTCCATGCACTCATATAGTTATCTAATATTTTAGATATATGAACCTCTTTGGCGTTTAAAGCCAGTAGGCTACCTAGTGTTATAATTATCAATACAAATTTCTTCATACTTCTTCTCCTAATTTAATTTACTATATCATAGGAAAAGAGGGGAGAAATTTCTACTTGTAAAATGTCAAAAGTAGTGATTTTAAGTCAAAGCATACTGTTTTGGTGTTATTTTATAGATCTCTTTAAAAGCTTTTATAAAATTTGAGGAGTTAGCATATCCAAATTCTGAGGCACACTCACTCACCGTTGCACCATTTTTGAGTGCATCGTTTGCTAGTCGCATATTTTGTTTGATGATCCACTTCTTTGGAGCTATCTTATACTCTTTTTTAAATCTTCTATTAAAAGTTGATAAACTGTATCCACTTAAAGTTGCCCAATCTTTAAGGGAGAGATTTTTGTCATAGTGTTGGAGCATATACTCTTGTATATCTGTTTTATCACTCTCCTCTTTAGCGAGAATATTTATAAACTCCCTATTTGATTCACAGAGAAGATGAAGGAGTTCAAAGAGTTTTATTTTTAAGAGATGTTTATTTGTTTGTCTAGAGTAGTCTACTTTTTCTAAAGTCTCTATATAGTGTAAAATATTTTGACTCACATCAATTTTTAGAAGTGTATCTTTAGTATCTGTTTGAGGGATGGAGATGTTTTGCAAAAACTCTGATGAGAGAGTATAGTCAAAGAAAAAGAGAAAGACTTCCATATGTTTCTCTTTTGTAATATAGTCTGAGATGAGATAGCTATCTCTAGGTATAAACAGCATCTCTCCATCACTTATAGTATAGTTTTCATACTCATAAGTTGTTATGCTAACTCTGCCAGATTTGACATAGACTATACAGTGCGAGACCATTATCTTTTCCATATCGAGCATATCTTTATCTACTATTTTATAGAGAATAGAATTATTTCCATTATGAAGAATTTTTTTGATATTTTCTAATTCATACATTGCCTGTGGAAGTGTATAGAAGTCTGGTTTGATAATAGTCCCTTCAGTCTAAAAATTTATGATATTGGAGTAGATTTATGCTGTTTTTGATCATACATAGCAAGATCAGCATATTTTATGAGACGTTCTTTATCTTCGCCATTATCAGGATAAATAGCAACACCAATACTTACAGAGATAGATAACTTTTTGTATTCATCATCTAAGTTACGCATAATTGTAAGAGAGATCTTATCTGTGATTTTTGAGATTATTTCATTTTCAATATCAGTCAGTATAATAGTAAATTCATCCCCTCCCATTCTTGCAACAACATCGTTTTGTCGTACAGTTTTTTTGAGTGTATGCGCTATAAAGATAAGGAGTTCATCCCCTTTATCATGTCCTAAAGTATCATTAACACTTTTAAAATTATCAATATCTATGTAGAGTAGGGCAATTTTTTTCTTGTTTGCTTTAGCATTTTTAAGTATCTCTTCTAATTGGACTTGAAAGCTATAACGGTTATCGATACCTGTTAAAGTATCATGATTAGAGAGAAAATCAAGTTTTTTGTGGTCATGATAGGACTGTGTTACATCTCTTGCTATTCCCTCAACTTCAATGATCTTTCCATCTCTATCAAAACTTGGAAATGCTGTAACTTCTAAGTATTTTACACTTCTATTTTTATCTTTCACTTCTAGTACTATTGGTTTTGTTTGTTCTCCAGAGATTGCTTTTTGAAAAGTTATTTCAGCTATCTTATTCATCTTATTATCAGTTAAAAAATTACTAAAATGCTTTAGACACTCTTCTTTGTCGTATCCTAAGATGTTTTTTACAGAGTCACTTATGTAGATAAATTTACCAGTTAAGTCATGTGCATAAAAGAAGTAGTACTGATCTAAAGCTTTAATGAGTTTATTATATCTATCTTCACTTCGTCTTATCTTCTCATCAGCACTCTCTTTGAGTTTATCGTAAAGACCTTGCATCTCTTTAGAGGAGAGATTAATTGCATGTTCATTTAACTCTCTATCTTCATCAGCATCTTTATAGGCCTGATCTACTAGATCTAAAAAGTTTTTATCAACAATTGCATTAGTTTTTTTTAGCTGACGTTTGAGTAGTTTATGCATCTTTTTCCCATATGGTTGTTAATGTCATAGTTTGATTATGTAAATCGCAAAAGCCAGATTTCAAAGGAGAGATCTCACCATGAGAGTAAAATCCAACTTGAAGAGTATTTTTTGGTAAGTTCTCTAAAGTTGCTTCTAGTTCATCCTCTGTTCTCTGTTTTAAGACAAGTCTACGACCGACACAGCTGATAGCTATGGATAGGAGAGGTTCATCCTTATACCCTTTTAGGTTTATACCCTGAGCTGCATTAAAAGCTCCCTCTATAAGTCTGTTATGATTTGCCTTCATAAGAGATACTCTACTCCCTTTTGGGATATCACTAGCAAAGGTGATAGAACCTTCTTCTTCATCAATACCTATAATTGTTCTAACCGTGATCTCCCCTCCATCATGCTCTTGTAGTTCGAGAGGAAAAAAGAGACCACTTGCAGGAAGATCTTTCGCTCTATCCCCGAGGTACTCTTTGTAAATGTCAAGTATAGACCTTCCATCGAGTTCATAGACTACATTATCTACAGAGCGTGTAACTTCTCTCTGTATGCCAAAATGATCCCATCCCCCTTCAAAGCCATGTCCAACACGGATAGAGTCACCATAAAACCCAATACCAACAACTGAGTGGTGATAAACCTCACCATTGGCAATGATCCATGTAGATTCAAACTTATCATCATCAGCTGCTAAACCACCAGTTACAATAATATCATCGTTAAGATTTGAGTTGATACCATGTGTTAGTTGTGCACCATTTATCTGGAGACCGTCACTTAAAATAAAAAGACTTTTGAGATCATCTTCTACAAGTGCGGCAGAGATTTGAGAACCTACATCATAAGAGTCTTTTGCAGAGGAGAGATGTTGAGAAAAAAGTTTCACTTTCGTATGAGAGAACTGAGCTACTGTTACTACAAAAGTGTCATCCATTATCTCATCCATAAAAATTTCGCCAGCAGTAGAGCTTCCAATAATCAAAGACTTTTTAAAGATCTTTTTAACATCTGCTAAAGGTTTTTCTATCTTTTCTAGTTGTGAAGAAGCAAAAATAAATACTACACTCTGAGGAGAGTCTAAAGTATCATCTAAAGGTTTATCCCAACTGTCACTATAAATATAAGATTCTAGTTTCATATTATCTCCCATACTTCACTTAATTGTCACTAATTATTTCACTTATATGCTTAAAAGAGAGTTAATTAGTTTAAAAAAACTTTTGGGCTTTTTTTGTAAGAGAGGAGATGGGTGCATCTGGGAGTTTATCAAGCTCTATCCATAGGAGTTCATCTCTCTCTATATCCTCTAGTTGGTAGAGGTTTACTGTGAGTCTGTACTTAGTGTAAGAGTGCTTGAAACTTCCTAAAAAGTTCTCTTCAAGAGGGTCTGTTGTTGGGAGGATGAGCATATCTTTATACATTCTCTCTTTTGAAACCTCTAAGGCTATTTTCCCATCTTTGATGCAGATGCCATAAAAGAGTTCTAGGGACTCGTAAACTTTTTTCTTTGTTTGGGTGTAGAGTTCGGGTTCACTCTTTCCTAAACACTCTTTCTCTAGAGGACACTCTTTGCATTTTGGGTTTTTAGGCAGACATACGAGTGAGCCTAAATCCATAAGAGCGAGGTTGTGGTGTCGTGGGTCATTGGCGTTTACAAACTCAGCAGCACTCTGCCAAATAGTCGCATCTTTTGGCTCTAAGAGTCCAAAATAGCGTTTGATAACTCTTGCTATATTTGTATCGACTACGGGGATGCTCTGATTATGTCCAAAGCTACATATCGCACTTGCTGTATAGCGACCGATACCAGGCAGGGCTACTAACTCTTTTTCACTCTTTGGAAGCTGGGGCTCTATGGTTTGTGCAGTTTTGTGAAGGTTTCTAGCACGAGAGTAGTAGCCTAGACCACTCCAAGCTGAGAGGACTTCATCTTGATGGGCATTTGCAAGAGCTGTAAGGGAGGGAAACTTCTCTAAAAACTGAGGATAGTACTCATCACGAACACGGTTTACCTGAGTCTGCTGGAGCATGATTTCGCTGAGGTAGATGTGGTACATATCATCGGTATTTCGCCAAGGGAGTTCATGTCTTCCCTCTTTTTCGTACCACTTTAGCACTCTTTTATGGATTGAGGTATATGTTTTCAAGGGCTATTTTTGATACTTTTTCTCTGCTGTGTTCATAGCATCTTTGAAAACTTCTACATCTCTATACCCTGCGAGACGTTTTAAAACAGAGCTATCATCAGGGTTGATAAAGAGAGTCATAGGTCTAAATGGTGGTCTAAACTCATCAGGGTA
>Ga0256826_1000850_pt1 | contig 19065 bp, 12 predicted proteins | sample CV79metaG_FD_185975 | JGI IMG/M metagenome (GOLD analysis project Ga0256826, IMG submission 185975) | Hydrothermal vent microbial communities from East Pacific Rise, Pacific Ocean - CV79 | ecosystem: Environmental > Aquatic > Marine > Hydrothermal vents | place: Pacific Ocean: East Pacific Rise...
ATATTGGATGCATAATAATATGATTACCATTAATGGTCAAAAAATGGGAAAATCTTTGGGTAATTTTATTACGCTAAATGAATTTTTCGAAGGGAGTCATCAAATATTAGAAAAGCCATACAATCCGATGACTATCCGATTTTTTATTCTTCAAGCACATTATCGTAGTACTGTAGATTTTTCTAATGCAGCTCTACAAGCCGCAGAAAAAGGCTTAGATAGATTAATGACCGCAATTGAAACTCTTCATAAAATAAAATCATCAGGAAATTCAACTGTAGATGTTAATGATTTGAAACAGAAATGTTATGCGGCAATTAACGATGATTTAAATACACCAATTGTTATTGCTCATCTTTTCGATGGTGTTAAGATGATTAATAATATTTATACTCAAAAGGAAAGTATTTCAGCGGCAGATTTAAGTATGCTAATAGAGCTTTTCGAAACATTTGTGTATGAAATTTTGGGTTTTGTTAGAATGCAGAAGAACGATTCTTCTAAGGATTTATCAGCAGATTTAATGGATTTTATTTTGCAAATTCGACAAGATGCAAAAACAGAAAAAGATTGGACAATGGCCGATAAAATTCGGGATAGAATGAACGAACTTGGAATAGAAATAAAAGATAGTAAAGATGGTGCAGAATGGACTGTTAAATAAATCTGCATTATATATCAGGAGGAACTGAGTATAACCGAATGGAGGTTAAGTAATGCAAAAGAGTCCAAGAATAATTTTATTCTTGGACTCTTTTTTTGGTTCTTTATAGAATAGCTTAATCAGAAAAATAACCTTTCATTGTTCCCCTTTGAGAGGAGTTGAAAAAGAGAATGATTTCATCACGCTCTTTAGAGGCAGGCATTTCTGCTTCTATTCTTTCGATAGCCTTTTTGTTATTTAATCCTTTTTGATATATATAACGATAAACTTCTTGAAGTTCATTAATTTTATCGTTTGAGAATCCCCGTCGTCGTAAACCTATAGAATTAATTCCCGCATAAGAGACAGGCATTCTTCCTGCTTTAACAAAAGGAGGAACATCTTTTCCAACAAAAGAACCTCCCGAAAGCATAGTATGAGTTCCGATACGTACAAATTGGTGAATGGCAGATACGCCTCCGATAATAGCCCAATCGTCTATTATTACTTCTCCAGCAACTTGAACACTATTGGCTAAAATAATATGATCTCCTAATATTACATCGTGTGCAATATGGACATAAGCCATTAGTAAGCAGTTGTCACCTACAATTGTTTTTCCTTTTGCAATGGTTCCTCTATTTATAGTTACACATTCTCTAATGGTTGTATTGTTTCCAATTTCGACTGTTGTTTTTTCACCTGCAAATTTTAAATCTTGAGGTATTGCAGCAATAACAGCTCCTGGGAATATTTTACAATTTTCACCAATTCTTGCACCAGACATAATGCTAACATTAGATCCAATCCATGTTCCTTTTCCTATTTCTACATCTTTGTCAATGGTAACAAATGGCTCTATAACTACATTCTCAGCTATCTTTGCATCAGGATGAACATATGATAAAGGTTGTCTCATTTTAAATTTTTTTAGTTATATGGAATTTCTTTAAGTCAATAACCATTCCAAAATTATTTTACCTTAGCAATTTGAGCCATCAATTCAGCTTCTGTTACTAATACATCTCCAACAAAAGCTTGTGCTTTCATTTGAGCAATACCCCTTCTAATAGGGGAAACCAAGTTGCATTTAAAGACTAATGTGTCTCCAGGTACAACTTTTTGTTTAAATTTCACAGAATCTATTTTCATAAAATAGGTTGCGTAATTTTCAGGATCTTCAACAGTACTTAAAACTAAAATACCACCTGTCTGAGCCATTGCCTCGACAATTAATACGCCAGGCATTACGGGTTCAAAAGGGAAATGTCCAACAAAGAAAGGTTCATTCATTGTAACATTCTTAACTCCGATAATTGAGTCAGAACCCATTTCCATAACTTTGTCTACCAATAAAAAAGGTGAACGGTGTGGTAATATATTTTTAATCTGATTAATGTCATACAAGGGTTTTGCATGAACATCTATATCGGGAGCAGTATTAGCAGAGAATTGTTTCTTAGCTATTTTACGAAGTTTTTTTGCAAATTCAACATTTGATTTATGACCAGGTCGACGAGAAAAAATATGTCCTTTTAAAGGGAAGCCAACTAAGGCTAAATCGCCAATCATATCTAAAAGTTTATGTCTGGCGGGTTCGTTAACAAAATTTAATTCTAAGTTATTTAGAATTCCCTGACCAGGAATAACGTCAACTTTATCTTGATTAAAGAACTCGGAGAGTTTATCTAAACTTGATTTGTCTATTTCTTTATCAACAATAACAATAGCATTGTTTAAGTCACCACCTTTTACAAGATTATTAGAAACTAAAAACTCTAATTCATGAAGAAAAACAAAAGTCCTTGCAGGAGCAATTTCTTCAGAAAATAAGTTAATGTCATTTAAATTAGCGTATTGATTCGTTAGAACGTTTGAATTGTAGTCGACCAAAACATTTAAACTGTATTTTTCGCTGGGAACGGCTAAATATTCAACGTCTTTTTCGAGATCGGTATGTGATATGTTATCTTTTAACTCGAAATAAATTCTTTCGGCTTTTTGTTCCTGAAAGCCAACCTTCTGTAAACCTTCTACAAAATCGATGGAATTTCCTTTTAGAATAGGAACTTCTGGGCCATTTAATTCGATAAATACATTGTCGATTTCTAATCCGTAAACAGCGGCTAAAGCATGTTCAACAGTGCTGACAGATGCTCCGTTAGCTTCAATAGTAGTTCCTCGTGAAGTATCGGTAACAAATTCGGCTAAGGCTTTTATTTGAGGCTGATTCTCTATATCAATTCTTATAAAAACGTATCCTGTATTTTCAGGTGCGGGTTTAAAAGTGATAGTCGTTTCTACTCCTGTGTGTAAGCCTTTTCCAACAAAAGAAACAGTGTCGGAAATGGTTCTTTGCATTGATGCCATAAATTTCAATTATCAATAATGATTCGCAAAGATACAGTTTTGAATTTATTTATGAGATGTAAAATCCTATAAATTTGATAACAGTTATAGAGATTATGGCTATTTATGGAGGTGTTTTATAATATGTTTTGATTTTTTTACTTAGATAAGTCTGCTATTTCTTTTTCTAAATCGGACAATCGCTGAACTAATTGAGGAAAGTTTCTAAAGTAAACTGATGATTTTTGGAAGTTTTTTAAACTTATAGCAGGAGATCCTTGTAGTATTTCTCCAGATTTTTTTACAGTTTTTCCTATGCCAGATTGAGCCGCACAAATCGTTTTGTCAGCAACAGTTATATGTCCAATAACACCAACTTGTCCACCTATCATACAGTATTTTCCTAATTTAGAAGAACCAGAAACGCCAGATAATGCTGCAATAACAGTGCTTTCTCCTATTTCAACATTGTGTGCGATTTGAACTAAATTATCAATTTTAACGGCTCGTCTCAGAATAGTGGAGCCTATAGTAGCTCTATCGACACAAGCATTGGCTCCAATTTCTACAAAGTCTTCAAGGATAACATTCCCAATTTGAGGAACTTTTTTGTATTCGCCACTTTTTTGAGGAGCAAAGCCAAATCCTTCTGCACCAATTACACTGCCTGAATGTAGCATACAGTTTTTGCCAATAACCGAATCGTAATAAATATTTACACCTGATTGAATAATAGTATTATCTCCAATGCTAACATTGTTGCCAATACTGACATTAGAATAAATTCTCACATTGTTGCCTATTTTACAATTATGACCAATTATAGAAAAATCGCTTAAAAAAAGATTTTCGCCTACAGTCGCACTTGGGGCAATTGTCGATTTCTCGCTTATTCCTGTTTCTGCTTCTCCTGAGCGACTTTGCTGATATAATTCTAATAAAGAAGCAAAAGATTCGTAGGCGTTTTCTACTTTTATTAGCGTAGCTTTTGTTTCTTTTTCTAAATGGAAGTCTTTATTAATAAGAACAATGGAGGCTTCTGTTTCGTATAGGTAGTGATTATATTTAGGATTGGCAAGAAAAGCAAGAGTCCCAGCTTTCCCTTCTTCAATTTTTGAAATGTTATTAATTTCTATGGTTGGATTCCCTACAATTTCTCCTTGTAAAAATTCGGCAATAGCTTCTGCTGTGAAATTCATAAATTTAATTTTTGACAAAAATACTAAAATTTAGTTAAGTTATTTATTATCGTATAAATATGCTTTTAATTTGGGCTTATATTTTCTTTGGATAGGCTACGAAATGTTTTTCTACAGTTTTAGATAAAGCAGATAGCTCAAGTATATCGGAAGCTTCGGCAATATCGATAAGTTGCTTGTCTTTTTGTAAAATATTAATTCTATCGTCGAACTTACTGTAAGTATTGTTCGAAATACTACCTGTTAGCAAAAAGTAATGAAGATGTTCCTCTTTTATTTTATAAGTAGATAATATTTTCTGCTTAATTTTTTCGATATCTTCAATTTTAATTTCTTGTTTTCCAAGTTCTATATGATAGAATTCTCGGTCGATAAGCCGTTTGCTTAGATTCGATAAAATGATATCGGGATGATTTCTCCATACTTTTATGGATGCTAATATATCGTTGTCGTCAAGGAGCATAAATAATTCTAAAACGCTACTTTTAAGATTTGTTTTTTGATGTAAGTCTCCTTTCTGAATATTGTTGTACAAAAAGAATTCGAAAGCAGGTGTTGCAAATATTGTTTCTCCTTTTTCGGCTAACTCTTTGGCTCGTTGGAGTATTTTTAAAAGCAGTTGCTCAGCTACCAAAACTGTTTTGTGCAAATAAACTTGCCAATACATTAAGCGTCTTGCTATAAGGAATTTCTCAATTGAGTATACGCCCTTAACGTCAACCACCAATTTGTTATCCGAAACATTTAGCATTTTTATAATTCTATCGGAACCAACTATTCCTTCGGAGACACCTGTGAAAAAACTATCACGCAATAAATAATCTAATCTATCAACGTCTAATTGACTGGAAACGAGTTGGTGTAAAAAATGTTTGGGGTATTTATTCTGAAAAACTTGAATAGCTAAATCTAACTGATGTTCATGCTTTTTGTTAAAAAAGCTCATTAATTCTAATGAAATATCTTCGTGAGAAATTCCATTAACAATAGTTTTTTCGAGAGAGTGCGAAAAAGGACCGTGTCCAATATCGTGCAATAAAATAGCTTGTGTTGCTGCGGCATATTCTTTGTCCGAAATATCGATGCCTTTTGTCCTAAGTGTATTTAGAGCAATAGACATAAGGTGTGTTGCTCCTAAGGTGTGCTGGAATCGTGAGTGAATGGCTCCAGGATACACATAGTATGTCAAGCCTAATTGCTTGATTCGTCGTAACCGTTGAAAATATTCATGTTCGATAATCTGAAAAGAAACACCTTTAGGAATATCGATAAATCCATATACAGGATCGTTTAATATTTTTTTCTTTTCTTTTTGCATTAGCCACAAAGATAGCAGATTTGTTAAAAGTTTTAAGAAAATTTATTCGAAAGTTTGAAACTTACGGAGGGATTGAATTATATATTATAAAAAACCATTAATTTTGCATATTCAAATAAATATAGAAGATTTCAATTATGCATAACACGGAGGAGAAGCACGAGGATAAAATTTCTTTAAATTTTATCGAACAAATTATAGAAGAGGATTTGAAGAATAAAAAAAATAATGGAGAGATACAAGTTCGTTTCCCTCCAGAGCCTAATGGATATCTTCATATTGGTCATGCAAAATCTATTTGTTTAAATTTTGGATTAGCAGAAAAATATAATGGAAAATGTAATTTACGTTTCGATGATACCAATCCAGAAAAAGAAGATACAGAGTATGTCGATTCGATAAAAAAAGATATAGAGTGGTTAGGCTTTAAGTGGAACGCGGAGCCTTTCTATACTTCCGATTATTTCGATAAATTATACCAATTTGCTATTCAGATGATTGAGTCGGGCAAGGCTTATGTATGCGAACAAACAGCAGACGAGATAGCCGACTTTAAAGGAACTCCTACAACATCGGGAAAAGAAAGTCCTTGGAGAAATCGTCCTGTAAATGAAAGTTTGGAGTTGTTCGAGAAAATGAAAAAAGGTGAAATTGACGAAGGTAAAATGTCTTTAAGAGCCAAAATAGATATGAATTCTCCAAATATGCTTTTGCGAGATCCTTTGATGTATCGTATAAAAAAAGACGAGCATCACCGAACAGGAAATGAGTGGAGTATATATCCAATGTATGATTTTGCTCACGGACAGTCCGATTATTTAGAGGGAATTACTCATTCTATTTGTACTTTAGAATTTGAAAATCATAGACCTTTGTACGATTGGTTTTTAGATCAATTGGTAGAGGAAAATAAAGTGCGGCCTCGCCAAATAGAATTTGCAAGGCTAAATTTGAGCTATACAGTTATGAGCAAGAGGAAACTCTTGCAATTGGTTCAAGAACATCATGTTAATGGTTGGGACGATCCTCGAATGCCAACTATTTCGGGAATGAGACGTCGAGGTTATACACCAGAATCGCTACGGAATTTTGCTGATATGATAGGTGTTGCTAAGCGAGATAATATTATTGAACTTGAGAAATTGGAGTTTAATATTCGTGAAGATTTAAATAAAAGAGCCGAACGTAGAATGGCTGTTTTAAATCCTTTGAAAGTGGTTATTACCAATTATCCAGAAAATGAAATAGAGCTTTTAGACGCGGTTAATAATCCAGAAGACGAAACGGCAGGAAAGCGACAAATCCCTTTTGGTAGAGAGATTTATATCGAACAAGATGATTTTATGGAGGATGCTCCAAAGAAATTTTTTCGTTTAACTGTTGGGAAGGAAGTTCGTTTGCGTTATGCCTATTTTATAACTTGTACCGAAGCCATAAAAGATGAAAATGGAAATGTTGTAGAGCTTCGTGCAACTTACGATCCCGAATCGAAAGGTGGAAAATCTCCAGATGGACGAAAGGTAAAAGGAACTTTGCACTGGGTATCTGCACAGAAAAACAAAACGGTAAAAGTTAATCTTTACGATCGATTGTTTAAGTCGGAAGATCCTTTGAAAGTAGAAGAGGGGAAAACCTTCTTGGACAATATTAATCCTAATTCATTAAAGACAATAACTGCTTTTGTAGAGCCATCGTTCGACGAAAGTAAGATAGGGCAACAGTTTCAGTTTGAGCGTATTGGGTATTTTTGTATCGATTTGGACTCTACCCCTGACAATTTAATTTTTAATCGAACAGTAAGCTTAAAAGATTCGTGGGCTAAGATGTCGAAAAAGGGTGGCGGACAACAAAAGAAGAAAAATAAAAAATAACCGTTGAATTTGGATTTTAATATTTATTCATAAGTTGTTTGAGTAAGTCGAAGCGTTTCCACTGTTTAAGTTCTTGAATAATGGAAGACTTAAATTCTTTTTTGTACCAAAAGAAATACTTGCGTTGATTTTGTTTTTCTTTTTGCGATTTTGCTGTAAAAATAGGCTTTAAGGTATAAGGGTGAACACCTGTATAGTAAATGACTGTTGCAAGAGTCATAGGGGTTGGCGTAAAATCTTGAATTTGCTCTAATTTAAAATTTAAAGCTTTTGTTTTTCCTGCTAAATCGGCCATATCCATATTTTTACTACCTGGGTGACTGGAAATAAAATAAGGAATTAATTGTTCTCTTAAGGCTTCGTCTTGGTTAATATCGTTAAATAATCGATTGAATTTTACAAAATTATCGAAATTAGGTTTTCGCATCAGCTTAAGAACTTCATCGGAAGTGTGCTCAGGAGCAACTTTTAATCGTCCGCTGACGTGGTGTTTCATAACTTGCTTTAAATATTCTTTAGCTTTTTTAGGAGCTTGAGCCAAAGCTAAATCGTAACGGATTCCACTTCCTATAAATGCTTTTTTTATGCCTTTGCTCTCTCTGACTTTTTTGTATACAGAAAGTAAATCGTCGTGATTAGTATCTAAATTATGACAGATGTTAGGGAAGATACAAGAAGGGCGTTTACAATCGTCACACTCTTCAAGGTCGATGCCCTTCATTCTGTACATATTGGCAGAAGGTCCGCCTATGTCGCTAATTATACCTTTGAAATCGTGAGAGTTACTAATTCTTTCGACTTCGTTCAGTATAGATTTTTCGGAACGATTTGTAACAAATTTCCCTTGATGTGCAGAAATAGTACAAAAACTACATCCTCCAAAACAGCCTCGGTGCATATTAATGGAGAATTTAATCATTTCGAAAGCAGGAATCGCTTCTTTCTTCCAATATTTAGGATGTGGTAATCTGGTATAGGGTAAATCGTACCACTGATCTATTTCGCCATCGTATGTAGGGGGATAGGGGGGATTTACAATTAGCCATTTATCACCTTGTTTTTGATATAATGTTTTAGCTTTTACAGAATTACTTTCTACTTCTATATGCTTAAAATTTCGGGCAAATTTCAGCTTATCTTTTTTGCATTCGTCGTGCGAGAAAAGTTTTATAGATTCTTTGCTATCAAAATGTAAATCGGATTTTTCCTGAGTTAAAAAACAAGTCTGAGGAATTTGTTTTATAGACTGAAAAGGGACTTTCTTTTTGAGTAATTGAACCAATTCGATAATGCTTTTTTCGGCCATTCCATACAATAATAGGTCGGCTTTACTATCGGTTAGAATACTTGGCTTTAATTTGTTAGACCAATAATCGTAATGTGTTACTCGTCTTAAAGAAGCCTCTACTCCTCCCAAAACAATAGGAGTATCGGGGTATAAATCTTTTAATATATTACAATATACAATACTTGCATAATCAGGTCTCATGCCCGAATTTCCTCCTGCAGTGTATGCGTCATTGGAACGGAGTCTTTTATTAGCCGTGTAATGGTTGACCATACTGTCCATATTTCCTGCAGTGACTGCAAAAAACAAATTGGGTTTTCCTAATTTCTTAAAATCTCGTAAATCATCACGCCAGTTGGGTTGAGGAACAATTGCTACTTTTAAATTTTGAGCCTCTAAAACTCGACTTATTACAGCAGCTCCAAAAGAAGGATGGTCGATGTAAGCGTCACCCGAAAATATAATAACATCGATGCTGTCCCATTCTAAATTTCGTACTTCTTTTATGGTTGTGGGAAGCCATCGTTTTATTTCGTATTTTGGAGGATACACCATCTTGTTTTTTTGTTAGAATAATTGCAAATCTACTCATTACCAAATAATTATTAATCAATCTGTTTAAATTATTTTTAAGAAGGAGCGTATTTTGAAATAAATAATTTAATTTTAACATTCAAACAACTATTACTAATTTAGTCGAAAGACTTAAAAAAAAATTAAAATGAAAAAAGTATTTTACTTATTATTAGTTACGGTTTTCTTGATTTCGTGTCAGCAAAACCAAAGTATTGATGGACCAGCAACGCAAAAGGTTTATCAGACCAAAATGACGACAGATGCTAATGGATATAGCTACGAATATGTAGAGAATGATCCTATGAATTTGCGTATTTATACTTTGAAGAATGGCTTGAAAGTGTATTTGTCGAAAAATGAAGTTGAACCAAGAGCAATGGGTGTAATAGCTGTAAATGCAGGGGCTAAAGATGATCCAATGGATAATACTGGATTGGCTCATTATTTAGAGCATTTAATGTTTAAGGGAACTTCGGAAATAGGAACCGTAGATTGGGAAAAAGAAAGTGCATATCTTCAGCAAATTGAAGATTTATTTGAAAAACGAAAGTTTGAAACAGATAGTGCAAAGCGTTTAGAATATTATCATCAGATAGATAGTATTTCTAATATTGCTGCAAATTATTCGGTAGCAAATGAGTATGATAAATTAATGAGTCTGATAGGGGCGAAATACACTAATGCAAGTACTGGTCAGGATATGACAATGTATATTAATGATGTTCCTTCAAATGAGATTGAGCGATGGCTTAATATTGAGTCTGAGCGATTTAGCGACTTGGTTTTGCGTTTGTTTCATACAGAGTTAGAAACGGTATACGAAGAGTATAATATGTACCAATCGGAAGCTTGGTCTGTGGTTAACCATGCAATAGCAAAGGAATTTTACAAACACCATCGATATGGTATTGATATTATCGGTACAGCAGAACATTTGAAAAGTCCTTCGATGAAAAATATTAAAGAATTTTTCAATAAATTTTATGTGCCTAATAATATGGCAATTATTCTTTCTGGAGAGTTAGATTATGATAAAACAATAGCTGCGGTTGACAAATATTGGGGTGGTTTTAAAGCTTCAGGAGATATAGAAAGGACAAGCTACGAAAAAGAAGAGCCTATAGAAAAGCATATCGAAAAAGAAGTTTTTACTCAAGATGCTGAGTCAATTAGAATTGCTTATAGAACTAAAGGTTCTGGTTCCGATGATGATAATTATTATGAGTTAATCGATTACATTTTGTCGAATAGCAAAGCAGGATTAATTGATTTGAATTTAGTTCAAGCTCAGAAATTATTAAGAGCATATTCTTATTATAATACGATGGACGATTATGGTTCATTTAATTTAGGAGCATCTCCAAGAGAAGGTCAAAGTTTGGAAGAAGCTAAGAATTTATTATTAGAGCAAATTGAGAAAATTAAAAATGGTGAATTTGATGATTGGATTTTAGAAGCAATTATTGACAATCAGAGAGTAGATAGAATTCGAGGTTGGGAACGTAACTGGAGAGTTTATCAGTTGGCTCATATGTTCCATAATGGAGAAGCTTATACCAAATATTTAAATCATTTTAATGATTTAGCAAAAATTACTAAAGCAGATTTAGTGAAATTTGCCAATGAACATTTTAAAGACAATTATGTTGTAGTTTATAAACGTCAGGGCGAGAATAAAGAATTAGTTCGTTTAGAAAAGCCTGACATTACACCTATTAATATTGATAGAACTCAAGAGTCGGAATATTATAAGAAAATGAAATCGCAGAAAATAGATGATATTGAGCCTGTTTTCGTTGATTTTGACGAGAAAATAGATATTAGTAATTTAATGGATGGTGTAGAATTAGACTATATTCAAAATAAAAGTAATGGTTTATTTTCTCTATACTATGTTATTAAGGCGGGTAATAACTCCGATCAAGAACTTAAAACAGCAGTTGAATATTTACCTTATGTGGGAACATCGACAATGTCTGCTGATAGTTTGAAGAAGTTAATGTTTAAACTTGCTATTGATATAGGAGTTGGTACAGGAGCTAATCAGTCGTATGTTTATTTTGAAGGCTTAGACAAAAACTTTAAAGAAGGTCTTAAATTGTTTAAGCAAATAATTTCGGATGCAAAGGGTGATAAAGAATCGTATAATAATTTTATCGATGGTATTTTAAAGAAACGTTCGGATAATAAAAAGAACAAACAATTTATTTTCTGGAACGGTTTGTTTGATTATGCTCAGTATGGCAGCGATAATTCAATTAATTATGTATTGACGGCTGACGAATTAAAAGCAATTGATCCAGAAGTAATAATGAATAAGGTTCATGAGTTAAAAGATTATCCTAAAAATATTTTGTATTATGGGCCTATGAATCAGAAAGACTTAATTGCTGAATTATCGGAACAAGATTTATTACCGAGTACAGTAAAGACTCTTCCTGAGACCAAAGTATTTGACCAAAAGATGATTGAAGAGAATACTGTTCTGTTTGTTGATTACGATATGGTTCAATCTAATTTGTTATTTTTATCTATGGATGAAAAATATAACGATGCACTTAGAAATCCTTCTAAAATATATAATGAGTATTATGGAGGAAGTATGGCATCTATTGTTTTCCAAGAGATACGAGAGTCGAAAGGTTTGGCTTATTCTGCATTTTCGAATTTTGCTACGCCAAGCGATACAACCGAATATCATATTTTATATTCTTATGTAGGAACTCAGCCTGACAAAATGGAATTGGCTTCGAAAACAATGTTGAATTTATTGAATGAGATGCCTCAGGCCGAAGAAAATTTTAATGATAGTAAAAATGCTTTGAAAAAGAGAATGCGTACCGAGCGTTACAAATTTTCAGATATTTTCTGGGCGTATTTGTATGCAGAAAGAATGGGTAAAGCTAATGATGGAAAGAAAGAATTGTACGAAAGTATTGATAAATATAAATTATCGGACATTTCTGATTTCTTTGATAAGCATGTTAAAGCTAAACCTTATACAATGATTGTTATAGGATCGAAAGAACATGTTGATTTTAAAACATTGGAGCAATTTGGAACGGTTAAAGAAGTGACTATGGAAGAATTATTTCCTCGTTATTAAGTTGTTGGATAGAATGTAAAAAAGGCTATTAGGGCATTGCTCTAATAGCCTTTTTGTTTTTGAAGTATCACATTGTATTTATTTCTGACGAGAATGTTTCCATCGTTTATGAGACCATAACCAATATTGAGGATTCTCTTTAATTAAGTTCTCTAATAATCGAGCGTGTTTTTCTGTTATTTCAAATTCTTTGGTTTCGTTTGGCTTGTCTGTGATTAGCTCAAAAGTTGTTTCATAATAGCCTCTTTTTACTTTTCGCATATTTATAAAGACAACAGCATGATTAAACTTCTTAGCAATTTTTTCTACTCCTAAATAAATAGCCGTTTCTTGATTTAAGAAAGTGGTCCAATACTGATGTTCATCTTTTCCTGGAGCTTGGTCTGCAACCATCATCGAGAAAGGTAATTCCTCTTTTCTTGATTGTATAATTAATTGTTTTAATGTTCTTTTCATAGGAACGGCGATAGAACCATATTTTTCTCTAATACGATTCATAAATTTCTCAAAATTTTTATCCGAAAGAGGCTTATAAATGGCCAAACCTCTATAATCACAATTTGCATTTAAATAATTAAACCACTCCCAATTACAGTAATGTCCAGCAACGCCTACTATCCCGATATTCCGTTTCGATAAGTCATCGAGAAGTTCAATATTCATAAACTTATTTCGCTTTCTCATAGCTTTATCGCTAATATTTATCATACTCATTACCTCAATAAATAAATCTAATAAATGATGATAATATGCTTTTTCTATCTTTTTCAATTCTTGTTCCGATTTTTCAGGAAATGATTTTCTTAAGTTGCTTGCAACAACATCTCGTCTATATTTTATAATGTAAAAAATTATAACATAAAAGAAATCGGAAATGACATATTGTAATTTTGTTGGTAATATTGAAATAAACCAAGCGAAAGAATAGAACAAATAATAAGCTGTCTTTTTCATAAAGAAATTCAAACTAAATTATGATTAAAATCGAGTAAAGTTAACAAAAATAGGCAATATGTAAATTTATAATATGTTTTTGTAGCTTAAGGGATGAGAATGTCCTCTGTAATTATTACCCGTTTTGTACTTGAGGCATATCCACACCAGCATCCCAAGGCCTTGGGATAAATATTGGTTTGTACGGTTGTTGGAGCAGCAAAAGGATTATCGCCTGTTTGGACGACTTGCTCGGTTGTTCTCCAAAACATAAACCCTTGGTAATCAATTTGCGATAAGCGGACAATAATATCATCATCCATTTTGAAAGCCCACCAATCTTCGCTGTGTTCTCGATAATATTCTGGCGATTTTGTTGGATTCTTGCCTTTGTACATTGCTGCATTTACTTTCTTTCCATTAAACATAACATCATCGGTAACAGAATTGCTGGGATAAAGCCAAGTCATAATTTCAGAAGAAATATCGGTATTTAAGTCTAAGCAAGATGTTCTGTAAAAGTTAGTTTGATCTACAGGATCGTTAGCATAAAATCGGAGTAATCCTAAGCTGTCGCTTCCCATTCGATACTGATATCGAACACTATCTATAGGAATGACTTGTAGAATTTTGGTTGTGGCGGTATAGATGGTATTATTATATTCGATTCGCAAAGAATATGTTGTGTTTTCTTTTCCTTTAATTTTACTTCCTTGAAATCTAAAAGGAGGGAAGAATGGGATGGTATCGTATTTTAAAGTGTCATATTCAATTCCGTCCGAAACAATTACTAAAGCATCGGATATAAACATGTTATTAAAAGAGTTCGTGTCAATATTGGCAAAATAGGGAGAGCTTTTAGATAAGCTAACATAGGCAAATTCTCCGTTTTCGATAACGCCTTCTACTACAAGCTTAGGCTCGGTATCTTTTAATTCAACATCAATTTCTTTTTCGCAGGAAAAGACCGATAAGAAAAAAATAATTAACATTGATAAATGTATTGTTACCGATAATATTTTGCTTTTCATTCTATTAATTTACTTTTTTAAAATTCAAAATTCCAAGATAACGAAGGAAGTATAGGGAATAGAGATACTTGATAAGGGGTTATCTTTAAATCTCCATCGTATAAAGAACCTTCTTGATCGAAATAAATAAAATATGGATTTGAACGATTATAAACATTGTAAATAGATAAATTCCAATACGATTTAAACTTAGAGGTTTGCTTACCTTTTCGTGTAATCGATATATCTAAACGATGATAATCTCTCATACGATACGAATTTCTATCACCATATTCGGTAATTAATTGTCCGTTAATAAAATATCTGGAAACAGGCATGGTCATGCTATTTCCTGATGCAAAGACAAAAACCGCCGAGAATGACCATTTCTTATTTAATTTATACGATGCTAAAACAGATAAATCATGTCTTCGGTCATATTTTGCAGGATACCAATTGCCGTGATTAATTTCATCGAATTGCCGATTGGTAATAGACCAAGTGTAGCCAATCCAACCTGTAAAATCTCCTATTTTTTTATTAATAAAAAATTCGGCACCATAAGATTCGCCTTGTCCAAAAGTAAAATTATTATCGGGGTTATCGTTGGCGTCATCGCTGGGTTGAGCCCCATCTTTATAAGCAATCATGTGGTCCATGGTTTTGTAATATACTTCAACCGATGTCTCAAATTTATTATCGAAGAAGTTTCTGAAATAGCCAATAGCATATTGTACAGAAAACTGAGGTTCTACAACTGTCGAACTCGACACCCATAAGTCTGTCGGCAGACTTGCCGAGGCAATATTTGCCAGATGTACATATTGATAGTTTTGTGTGTATGAGGCTTTTAAAGATGATTTTTTATTGATGATATAACGCATAGAAAGGCGAGGTTCCAAGTATTTGTAATTAACAACTTCGTCGCCTTTTTCATAATTTAAAGTATCGGTATTTTCGTTGTTCGAGTTTTTTATATATCTGGTGTATGGTCCTACTTGTTGGAAATAAGTAGCTCTTAGCCCTCCGTAAACAGATAATTTTTCTGTTAGGTCGAAATTATCGCCTACGTAAACAGCGTACTCATTGGCGTATTGCTTTAAAATCTTTCCTGAATCATAATTGCTGCCTCCAATTTCGGCTGTTACACTTGTTGGTGTAAATGTATGAAAGGTAAAGTTAGTTCCGAATTTAATATCGTGCCGACTAAATCCAAGATAATTTAAATCTATTTTGGCGTTGTAGTCGCGTAGTCCCGAAAACATTTTAAATTCGAAATCTTGTTGTTCCCCGTTAAATTCAAAATTATAATCGCTATAAACAAGCGTTGTATTCATAAAAAACTTTTCGTTAAAAAGATGATTCCAACGTAAAGAGGCTGTTGTATTTCCCCAAGGGATAGATAGTTTTAAACCACTGGTTTTTCTATCAATTTTAAAAACATCTTTACCGTAGTAGCCACTTAAATACAAACGATCTTTATCGGAGAATTGGTAATTGGCTTTGAGGTTAAGGTCGTAAAAATAATAGCCAAAACCTTCCATCTTGCTCCCTGGTTTGGCAAAAGGTTTCATAAGTAGGTCGGCGTAAGTTCGTCGTCCAGAAATTAAAAAAGAGGATTTATTTTTTACGATAGGACCTTCTAAGGTTAGTCTGGAAGATATAATTCCAATGCCTCCTTTGGCATGATACGATTTGCTATTACCATTTTTCATCGAAATATCGAGGACAGAAGATAAGCGACCTCCGTATTCGGCAGGCATACCGCCTTTTATAAGTTTAACATCGTTAATTGCATCGGCATTAAATACAGACATAAATCCCATTAGGTGACTTGCATTATAGACTACCGCTTCGTCGAGGAGAATTAAATTTTGATCGGGACCTCCTCCTCTAACGTAAAAGCCAGAGCTTCCCTCTCCTCCAGACTGAACACCTGGCAAAAGTTGGATTGTTTTAAGGATATCGACTTCTCCAAAAATAACAGGCATTTCTTTTATGCGTTCTACGGGCATTTTTATAACGCTCATTTCCTTTTTTCTGATATTCTCATCGCGTCGCTCACCAGATACAACAACTTCATCGGTCATATAACTATCAGGTTCCATTTGGATATTAATCGTAAGATTTTTATTGAGCGATATTTTTTTTGTGATAGTTTTAAAACTAATAAAACTGTATTCAATTTGGTACTTCCCTTTGGGTATAGTGATAGAATAAAATCCGTATTTGTTGGTTACGGCACCAATATTAAGCTCTTTTATGACAATATTTGCCCCAATTAAATCTTCGTTAGAATTAACATCTTTTACATAACCACTAATTGTATATTTCTGGCTAAAAGCGATAGTCGTCACGAAAAATAGGGCAATAATAAAGAGAAACGTTTTTTTCAAAATAGTAGTAAATTTTTAATCGTTTAAAATTAAATAAAAAGCTTAGAATAAATAAATTATAAGTTCTTAAATATTATCATAATGTAATTAATCATTTATTTTGAATGCGTTGAGTTATTAAAATTTAGCTCCCAAATTAAAATAGATTTGTTGAATTTCTGCTTTGGACCAATATCTATAATTAAGTGATAAAAATAGTTGGTCTTGGGGTTGATATTGGAATCCTCCTACATAAACATTTTCGTATTGAGCGACGGAAGACTGATCGACATAATCGTAACGAGCAAATACTTCCCATTTAGGGTTAATGTTATAAGAAATAAAACCAGAAGTTCCCGAATAATGATAATCGGTGAAATTTATGTTTTTGGTATAAGAATATTCAAGACCAATTTTATATTTCTTTTTCTGATAAGCAATAAAGCCAGAAAAAGCTGTTTTAAGATTGTTCTCAGTCTCGAAAGTTGCCGGTGTTAAAGCGATATATCCTTTTATTAAGAGGTCTTTTATTAAGTATATTTCTAAATTACTGGTGTATTCTATAATGTCTAAAGTGTCTTGTTTGTAGAAAGGTCCATTTCCATTATTAGCACCTAAAGACCATGCAAGTTTATCTTTATCTCGGTATTCTATTCGCATTCCAAAATCGGCAGGATTTGCCATTCTGAATAACTCTTGCATAGTGGTCATTACATATCGATGTCCCCAAATTTTATCTTGTTTGGTAAGGTATTGTTCATTTAATAATTGCCCTGCAGATAGGCTAAATTTCGGAGCAAAATACCATTTTATTTCTGCCATTTTTAGAAAGGCTGTATATTCACTTCCTGCAAAATATTTGATAGGCAAATTGTTTCCTGCAGAATCGGTTACATGAATACCGCCTGTTGTACGAGTAACATCGTAAATGATAGTAAATTGTAAATTGTCCGATTTCTGAAACCTATATCCCAACAAAGCTGTAGATAGTTCAAAACCTGCATTGGGCTTTTTAGTTTTGAAATTATAGTAAGCCCCTGTAAAAATATTGGCAAAAACTTTATGAGAGCTTTTGGATTTAATCTCAGGTTTTATTTTTGCCTTTGGAATCGAATCTTGGGCAAATACGGAAAGACTAAATGTTAAAATGATAAGACTGAAAAAGAATGATGCTTTCATAGTTTATTTATTTGCTGCAATAGATAAAATAACACCTAAAATAACACCTAAAATAGCGGCAAAAATAATTCGATATTCTCCAGGCATCAGAAAAGTAATGGTGTGAGCAGGAATCCAAAAGAAAGGAATTGTTTTTTTAAATACAAAATTCCACTGAATAGACCAATTTAGACGAGGAAAAATATCGTAGAATTTAATAGGTGAAAAGAAACCGCTAATAGAACCTTTATTGTCGTTGATATGTGTGTCTGTAATTTTATGTAGTGTCATAAAAACAGGAGCAAAAATAAGATTCATTAACGAACTAATTACAAAGGCTGTTAGAACTCGGGTTGTCCCTAAATTTTCATTTATAGCATCAAAAATACTGTTGGCTTTCATCGAAGCGATAGCTCCAGATAAACCAAATAGTTTTTCGAGCATTACGGGAGAACCCACTGCAAAAACAACAAAAGCTATTTTTATCATTATACCTAATATTCCCCAAACAATGGCTCTGGGGATAAGTCCGAAACCATCGAAATTATATATTCCTTTGGAAATACGTAAGCCTAAACTTTCGCCTAAAGTTGCTAAAATTGCAAATTTGATAAAGCTACTAATGTACCAATATTGAGGATTAAAAATAACAGTGTGATAGCTATCTAAAAAGGAAAAAGGAAGAAATGATAATACCAACAGTAACGCAAGTAAAGCAAATAGCAAATCTGATTTTTTCATAGTATAAAAGTAAAAAGAGAACACTTTTAGAGGTCCTCTTTATTAATATTCTCAAATTATTGATGATTTTTATGGAACTGTTGAAGTCGATATTCTAAATCACCAATCTGACTTTCGTTAGTTTGTGAAACACAAGCCCTAATACCTTCTTTTCTCTCACTACCTGTAATGTCTAACGAAATAGCAGAAATGCCATAGTAAATTAACTCTTCAATTAATTTTTCTCCAGAGAGTCCAGGGTAAGAAATTGTAAAGTAAAAACCATCGGCTAAGGGATCATTTTCATCTTTATCGTAAACAAGTTCAAATCCATTCTCGATAAATAGTTTTTTCATAATTTTAGCCCGTTCTCCATAAATTTTGATGCTGTCTACAAAATTAAATTCGCCAGAATTAACCGCTTTAAGCATCGCATATAATCCGTATTGAGGAGTGTGAGCTGTTCCTGAGGATAACGAATATAAGATTTTGTAAATCATATTATATCCAAAACTCGAA
>Ga0256826_1000851_pt1 | contig 19061 bp, 18 predicted proteins | sample CV79metaG_FD_185975 | JGI IMG/M metagenome (GOLD analysis project Ga0256826, IMG submission 185975) | Hydrothermal vent microbial communities from East Pacific Rise, Pacific Ocean - CV79 | ecosystem: Environmental > Aquatic > Marine > Hydrothermal vents | place: Pacific Ocean: East Pacific Rise...
TTTGGTGCTTTCGTATATCTTGCTTTGGATGAACTATTTTATAGATGGATAGTGTGACTAATACGGTGAAAACACCTTTTTGATTGAAAGATTTTTTAGCTATAGTTTGGATGCTTTGAAGCGTTTTTGGGTTTAGTTTATTGGTATAATCTTTTTCTTCTATTGCTTCGGTGTGTAGCTCTTCTAATATTTTGCTGTAGTTCATTTTTATCCTTAATTTTACTATTATATCATCTGTTTTTTTATTTTATTGGAAATATGTCAAATTGTCATATTTATATATACCAATTCATTAAACTACCACTAACATCTAAAATAATTAGAAACTCTTTATTCCCAATTAAATTAGGTCTTAAAGTTGAAATAGCATTTTCTAAATTATCCCAATTTTTACGAGAACGCCCATTAATAGTTGTCTTCTCTTTATAGACTACTCTTCCTCCAACTACTTCTTTTTTTAAAAAACGATAATTTAAATCATCTTCTATATTATGTTCATTTATAGATATAGAAATATTATTATTTATTTGTCTAATTCTTGCACTTAATAATATATCAAAAGATGCTGATATAGATAAAATTTCCTTTTTTATAGCTTGTAACCAACTATATTCATAGGTAAAATTTGCTGTATGAGCCGATTTATGACGACGGGTTGAAGCATTTTTATAAGAATCATTTAAACTTAAAACTCCTCCATTAATTGCATCCGAAACATTTTTTAATTTATTCCAACCACCTGGAATGCCAAATGCTGATATTGTATCAACAACTTCTTTAGGAGTAACATTTGAACCTGACGATAAAAGTGAAAATTTGGATAATTCAAAAGTTCCTAATGATGTAGAATATATTTTCAACGATTCTTCATGAATTAGTTGTTGCCAATTACCATTATTACTTTTTTCCATTTTTACTCTGAAATGTAAAGCATTTAATGCCCCTAATGTAGAAGCTAGTTGTAGTTTTTCTGATAATTTATCAAATGAAATACCTGAATTTGAAATATTGTCTAATGTTTCTTGTGTCTTATTTTTTATAAAATCTTCAAGTATATTAAAAGCTACAATTCCTAGACCTTTTCGTAATAGATTAGCTGAACCATTATGAGGAGACATAGCTATACCCTGATTAATTAGAGCAGGATTATTGATAGCTTCATCTAAATATTCAAGTCGAGTAAATAATTCTGTCTTTGCAGACATTTATATTTCCTTTAATAGGTTTAAAAAAGTTTCTATTCTATATTCAACATTCTTAGGATTAGATGTAAATTGTGTTAAAGTAGTGACAAATTTCTTATCTTTTTTATTTATTTCATCTTCTAATAACTTTTTTACTTGTTCTTTATTGTCAATAACTCTTTTTAGTTGAGTATCGTCAAGTAAACTTAAACATACCATCTGAATATCATAAAACCCTTGTAAGACTCTTTTAGAACCAATAGGATTTAAAAAAACTTTATCCTCCCATATAGATAAAGCTGAATTAAATGCTCTATAAAAATCATTTTCAAATTTTTCAATTTGTTGGTCATTGACTTGATAATTTTCTTTCATAAATTTATCCATTGCAATATCCATATTTCCAGGAAAATTTCCCCAACTATTTCTAACAGTAAAGAATCTAAGAATAAATTGAACATCAGTCATTTCCCTATAAATTCTACTATTTTCTTTAGATTTAAAAATATTTTTGAAATCTTCATTTTCTGATATTTTTATTAATAAATTATTAAAATTACCTCTAAATGCAACATTTCTTATTTCTTGTGAATTTAAAGAAACACCTGCTTTATTCAGTCGTAAGAATACTTCATATTTTAAATTATTATCAGACTGTTTTAGTAGAGTTACAACTCTCAAATATGGTCTTATTTTTAAAGCATTTTTTATATTTATAGGTAAATCTTCAAAATAAAATCCATCTATTTCTTTAAATTTTTCAACATCTTCCAATTTTAATTTACCACTTAGAAAATTATGAATAGCTGTAATTCTTTGTTTCCCATCAATTACAGAATATGTACCATAAGCATCTTCTGCCAAATAAATTGGAGGAACAGGAATATTTAAAATAAAAGATTCAATTAAATCAGACTCTTTTTTAGAACTCCATCGTTTTCGTCGTTGATATTTTGGATTAATATCAATGGCTTTACTTTCAACCATATCTGATATAGATTGTAAAGATAAATCTGCTTGTTGTAAAACTAAAGAATCTTGATATGTATTAAATTTTTCTTCTATTTTTGTTAACATCTCTTTTGTCATTATTTATGCCCTCTTTTTCTCAAAAAACTTTTATAACAGTATACTATTTTTTCTCTGATTAAAATTTTTATTTATATTCCATTGTCAGTCGTTTAGTAAAACATGGGATATAGACAAAGTGGTCTATAACTTAGATATTGATGAAACGGAAGCGATGAACTACGGAGTCAACCGTTCCGATGTCACAGCCCAAATTCAGATGATGTTGCATGGTGTTCCTGTGGCGACTTTCCCCAAAGAGAACTCTATGGATTACACCGTGAGAGTTTGGCTACCACAAAACCAAATAGATGACTTTAGCACCATCTTAAACACCCTAATTGTAACCCCAAAAGGCAAAATCCCCCTAAGCAAAATAGCCAAGCACCATTACAAGAAATGGACTAAACTATACCTTGCCCTTGATTGGCTCGTATCTCTTGAAGCATTGGAAAATCATCCCATGAATCTGCTGTTTTCGGCTACTATAACTCCACTCATTTTGAACTTTTTGTTCTAAAAGTGTCGATATAAATTTACTAATAGAGATATTAAGCGAACTTGTCATTGCTTTGATTTGACTCTCTAAATCGTTTGGTATATAGATGGTTACTTGTGCCATGTGATGCTCCTTGATATAAAGTATATTTAATTTTTTCTATAAATATAAAGGTTAATTATTTAAAATTGATTAAGATAGAATATTCCTTCAAAAACAAAACTAAAAACATTTTTAAACAAGAATGTTTTTAACTATTTACTCTTTTCTTCATTTAGGCTATAATTCTCAAAAATCAGAGGGGGTTTAAGATGCAAGAGTTAAAAAAACATTTAGTAGCACACAATCAAGAGGAGCTTCACTTCTCGGAAATAGTGAATATACTTAAACAGTATGACGAAGAGAAATTTTCAGAAGCTATTAAACTTATACCCAAAGATATTTTAGGAGATGTTGCCCTAGAACTTCCTGATCGATACTTTGATGATATGGTCGCTTCAATTAAAGTTCAGGACCTTGCAGAGGCGGTAACAGAATTGGAGAGTGATGACCAAGCTGACTTTATGCAGGAGCTTGAAGATTATAACGAAGGCATCGCTTCTGAAGTCTTTAAACGCCTAGATAAAGATGACCAAAAAGATATTACGAAACTGCAATCGTATGAAGAGGATGAAGCAGGTTCCTACATGCAAATTGAGCTTTTTACAGCTACCGAGCATGAGATTGTTCATGATGTTATCAAACGCTTCTCTAAACTCAAAAAATCCAATGAATTAGAAAATGTACATAACCTTTTTATTACAAAACAAGACTGTACCCTGCTCTACAGTATCGACTTGGATGATTTATTGACATTTGACTTTGAAAAGAATTTTAAAGAGAATATTGCAGAATCCAATGAAAACTATGAGCCCATTTCAGCACATGAAAAAGATAACATTAAAGAGATTGTGAACCTATTTAAAGAGTATGACCTTTTTGTTATGCCAATAATTACAGAAGACAATAAACTGTTAGGTCGAATCACTTCGGATGATATTCATGATGTAATATCCGAACATGCTACAGAACAAATGTATAACCTAGCAGGTCTAAAAGATGATGTTGAAGAGGATGAGGAGGTACTCAAAGCAAGCAAGCAGAGAGCTTCTTGGTTGGGGTTAAATCTTGTTACAGCGATTGCTGCTTCATTAATTATTGGACTTTTTGCAGATACGCTTGCCAATATGGTTGCCCTTGCTATACTCATGCCTATTGTTGCATCAATGGGAGGCAACGCAGGAACACAAACCCTAACTGTTGTTGTTCGACAATTGACACTGAAAGATATATCTCACAGCGATGCTAAAAGAATTATTATAAAAGAGGTCAGTATTTCATTATTAAATGGTTTCTTATTTGCTATAATAATTGGAGTTATCGCAACGGTTTGGTTTGGCATAGAAAATTTGGGTTTTGTTATTGCCCTATCTATGATTATCAACCTATTAATGGCTGGTTTCTTTGGAGCAACCATTCCTCTTCTATTAGAGAAGATGCAAGTTGACCCTGCTATTGGAAGTACGGTTATATTAACAACCGTTACCGATGTGGTGGGTTTTTTCAGCTTTTTAGGTCTTGCGACTATTATTTTACTATAAAGGTTTATTAAATTAAATGAGTTATCTGATACTTTTTTTCCTTCTCTCTGTTGGAATTTCCTTCTTATGTTCTATTCTTGAATCTGTACTGCTTTCGGTACAGATGTCCTATGTCTCTGTTCTTGAAAGAGAAAAACCAATCACAGGCAAACTCCTTCGCTCACATAAAGAGAACATTAACAAATCCATCGCCTCCATTCTTATTTTAAATACTATTGCCAACACACTGGGGGCTGCTGTTGTAGGAGCTCAAGCATCCAAGCTCTATGGAGATGGAGCAATGGTCTATGTATCAATAGTATTAACCTTTGCCATTCTTTTCTTTTCAGAAATTATTCCCAAAACCATTGGAGCAATTTACTGGAAAACCCTCGCTCCTCTATCGGCTAGAATTATTCAGTTTTTTATATTTTTGACCTATCCTATTATTTTGGTAACTCTATTGGTAACCAATAAGATTTCAAAGGGTCAAGAGGATGAAGCCACTACCACTAAAGATGAACTTTTAGAGAGCATGCTTATTAGTGAAGATGAAGGGGTTATAGATGAAAAAGAGTCAGACTATATAGAGAATGTACTACGATTGGATGAAAAAAAGGTTAACGATATTTTAACCCCAAGGTCTGTTGTCTTTGCAATCGAAGGAAATATGACCATTAGAGAAGTGTTAGATACTCAAGAAGAGATATTTAAATTTTCAAGAATTCCAATCTTTAATACGACGATTGAAGATGTTACAGGTATTGTTTTAACCAAAAAGATTTTCAAACAATCTTTGGTTGATGATTCGGTAACCATTGCAAGTATTCAAGATAAAATGCTCTCTATTTATGAAACATTCCCTGTAGATAAAGCTTTAGACATGTTTATTAAAAAGAAGCAACACATGTTTTTGGTCAAAGACAACTACGACCAAACCGAGGGAATCTTAACCCTAGAAGATTGTGTAGAGACACTTTTAGGAGTAGAAATTGTTGATGAAAGTGACACCACCACAGACATGCGTGAACTGGCAAAACTGCAAATGAAAAAAAAACGTAGAGAAGACAAACTAAGAGATCAAGAGATTGATAATAGAGAGTCTAATCTTGAAAGCCCTCAATTTAAAACCGTAGTATAAACTACAGTTTTAAAGTTTGAATATAAGCATTTTTATTGATTTTTTCGCGTACTCCTGCCAAAGAATCCATCGCTAATGCAGAGGAGTTAAAGGGACCAATTAAAACCCTACGTATGACCATGTCAGAAGAGGGTTTCACAACCTTTTGGATAACATAAGGATAAGAAAAACCTCGTATTCTATTTAAATATGAAGACTTAATCTCTTTAAAAAATGAACCCACTTGAATATAATATCCTGCACCTACTTCTATTGAAGAACTCGCTATTAACGGTTTTGTCGTTATGTTGCTGTCTACTACAGGAGTATCTTCTTCTTTGACAACAATTGGCTTTGGTTTTACATAGTGACTTAAATTCTTTAATGCAAGCACTTTAAAGGTATTTCCAGTGGGAATCAAACGAAGCTTCTGTACATCTTTTCCCTCTTGAGAATCTTTATACCCTCGCATTTTCCAACGTACTGTTGCTTGAACATCAATATAGTTTGAACGACGTTTTAAAATCTTTAAATAGGTCAAACGATAATCACGTTTTCCCCATTTTTTATAAAAGTGTACTTTTTGAGAACGTAATTGCATTAATGAAACATTCTTTTTCCATAAGTACTGTTGCATTGGAAACGTATAAAAAGATTGAAGTTTATCTAAAAAATTCTCTTCATCTGCCATATAAAAGTTCTGTAAAAAGTTTTGTATGTGTCGTTTAGAGGTTGAACCACCACTCATGGGTGCTAAAAAACGACGACTAACCCATCCTTCTAAATGTGAACCACCTTTTGGATAGGAAATATAACACCATTCGTCTCCTTGGCTGTTGTATTTACACTGTCGTATTTTAATTCCTGTTGCATAGGCAGGAATGTTTCCTACTGTTGTTCGGTATCGTATTTCTGGTACTTCACGAACATTTAAAGAGCCACCTTTTTTTAAATGCACAATTTGATAGGTTGTTGCATTTCCCATTCCGATAAGTAATAAACTTAGTAGTATAATTTTTTTCATAGCAAAATTATACACCGTCTGTGTAAAAACAATGTTAAAAATTACAATTAATTGCTTAAAGCTATTCGTGCCTGTAACCCTAATGTTGTGCTGTAACCTACCTCAGAGAATTTTAATTTTCCATCTCGATTATAAATTAATGTTGTGGGGTAAGCTTCTATCCCAAATTTTTTTGCCAAAGCTCCATTGCTGTCATTGATTACTTTATAACTCAAATTATGCTCTTTCATGAACAGCTGAATCTTTTTATTTGACCCCGAAGTCACAGCAATAGAGATAACATTATGCTTTTGAGAAAGTGCCTCTATATTAGAAGCTTCCAGTTTACAGGTCGGACACCAAGTTGCCCAAAAATGGACTACTAAAGGCTCTTCTTCATATTTGGACATGGCTAGAGACTTATTATAAATATCGGTCAATTTCAATCTATAAATATCTCCATTTACCTCAGGTTTTCGCACATAATTAATAACCATTGAGATAACAAAAAGTAAAAGTAGAGTAGAAACAACCTCTTTTGCTATATTTTTAATTGTCCATTTTTTTTTCATAACCAACGCTCCAAAATAATCTTCGCTGCGATAGAGTCTATCTTACCATCACGTTTATGTCGAAAAACCCCTTGTGTCAACTCTTTGGCTTCCACAGACGTTCCTTGTTCATCTTGATACTCTATCTTTGTATCTTCTAATTTTAGTAAAGAGACAAAATGTTTAATGCGTCGCTCCATCTCCTCTTCACTAGAACCACCCTTGGGAAGCCCAACCACCAAAATTTTAATCTCCCATTCAGCCAAAAAAGCCTTGACATCACGAGCAGCTTGATTTCTGTTTTTTCGTAAAATGGCATCTTGAGGAAATACAATACTTCCATCCAAACAAATCGCCACACCTATGCGTTTAAGTCCTACATCTATACTTGCTATTTTCATAATGCTAGCATACTATATTAATGAAAGAATTACAATGATTATTGATTCTTTAACGAAATATCTAAAAGAGAACTCATCTACTCAAGAAATTACTAATCCCCTCAAAGTGTCGCTCTATCCCTTCAAACGGATGTGTGCCTCCCTCTTCTATTAATGTTTGAGCATTTGGCAATTTTGCCACAGCCTCGTTATAATCTAAAACATCATCTCCTGTTTGTAATAACAGAAAGTACTTTCCATTTTTAACCTTATCGACGGTATACTTTTCTAACATCTTAACATGATTCATGTTCCATGTAAAGCGTGAATTATCATGGTAGTTTATTGCCTTTCCATTCATTTCTGCTACTCGTCGCTTCAATGTTTTACTAGAATCCACAGCAGGATTAATAAGCACGGCTTTTAACCCATATTTTTCAGCCAAATAGATGGCATAATAACCACCTAATGAAGAGCCTACAAGCATTACCTCATCATCAAGATAGGACTCTATCAACTGTTCTAAGGTATCCATAGCCAATTCAGGAACATACGAGAGTGATGGAGCAATGCAAGGCTGACCTTTCCCTTTGAAATAGTCTCGAAAAAGCATCGCTTTTCCACCTTTGCCTGCACTTCCAAAGCCATGTATAACGATTATCATTTTATCTCCACCAAATTCAATACAAACGCATATTCCATAGCAACCTCTTTAAACGCTTCAAAACGTCCACTAGCCCCTCCGTGTCCTGTCTCCATATTGATATGAAGCAAAAGCATATTGTCATTGGTTTTATAGTCTCGTAATTTTGCCACCCATTTAGCAGGTTCAAAGTACTGTACTTGTGAATCGTGTAAGCCTGTGGTTACCAACATATTGGGGTAATCTTTTTTTTCTACATTATCATAAGGAGAATAGCTCAACATATAGTCATAATACTCTTTGATATTTGGATTTCCCCACTCATCATACTCGCCTGTGGTTAAAGGAATGGTATCGTCAAGCATGGTGGTTACCACGTCTACAAAAGGAACATCTGCGATAATCCCTTGGTATAAATCAGGTCGCATATTGGCAACACCTCCCATTAGCATTCCCCCTGCACTGCCACCTTGGGCAAAAAGCTTCTCTTTACTTGTATACCCTTCTGCTATCAAAAATTCTGAACAAGCAATAAAGTCGGTAAATGTGTTCATCTTTTTTAAAAGTTTTCCATCTTCGTACCACCCTCGCCCAAGCTCTTCTCCACCTCGGATATGTGCAATGGCATAGACAAAACCTCTATCAAGTAACGAAAGTCTTGAAACAGAAAAGTAAGCATCCATCGAGTGACCATAAGAGCCATAAGCGTACTGTAGCAGTGGCGTATTTTTATCAATAGTCAAGCCTTTTTTATAAACCAATGAGATAGGCACTTCTACGCTATCTTTTGCTGTAGCCCATATTCGTTTTGACTCGTAATCTTCTTTGTTAAAACCACCTAGAATTTCTGTCTCTTTGAGTAGTGTTTTCTCTCTGCTATTCATATTCCATTCCAATGTAGAAGCAGGAGTGGTCATTGAGCTGTAACCGTAACGAAGAACATCGGTATCGAACTCCACATTGGTTGTTGTATAAGCAGAATAGCTCTCTTCTCCAAAGTCTAAGTAGTAAGAGTTGTTATCTTTTTGATTTATAATACAAATTTCAGTTAATCCATTACGTTTCTCTTCTAAGACTAGAAATTCATTAAAAACTTCTATATCTTCAAGCAAAACATCTTCTCTATGAGCTATCTTCTCTATCCAATTCTTTTTATTTGTTGTCTCTAAACCACAGGTCATTAATCTAAAATTCTTAGCATCTAAATTTGTCAACACATAAAATGTATCTTCATAATGTTCTAGGGAATACTCCAAATCAGCTTCACGAGCTGTAAAAAGCTTAAACTCTCCTCTAGGATTATCGGCTTCTAAAATTTGTATCTCTGTAGAGAGCGTACTGTATGAGCCTATAATAATATATTTTTTAGACTTTGTTTTATAGACATACGTACCAAAGGTATCATCTTTTTCATGATAAATTTCGACCTCATCTGAACTTCCAAGCTGATATCTAAAAATTTTATGAGAACGTAGAGTAGCTTCGTCTTTTTGTGTATAAAAAATGGTTTTACTATCACTTGCCCACGTTGCACCACCTGTGGTTTGTTTAATGGTTTCACTTAAAATTTCATTGCTTTCAAGATTTTTGAAATAAAGCGTGTAAATACGACGGCTCACACTGTCTACTCCAAAACAGAGCATCTTATTATCGGGGCTAATACTTAAACCACCCACAGCATAATACGCATGCCCCTCTGCCAACTCATTAACATTTAGTAAGATTATCTCTTCACTCTCTAAACTCTCTTTTTTACGACAATAAAAAGGGTAATCTTTTCCCTCTTCATAACGTGTATAGTACCAATAACCATTCATCTTATACGGTACAGAGGCTTCATCTTTGACAATTTTTCCTGTTATCTCTTCAAATAATACTTTTTGAAACGCTTCTGTATGTTCTAACGTCCTTTTTGTATACATATTTTCAGCATTTAAATATGCGATAACCTCTTCATCTTCTCTATCGTTTAACCAGTAGTAGTTGTCGATTCTTTCGTGATTATGTTTTATTAATTTTTTTGGAATTTTTTTTGCTATGGGAGTGTTCATTTTTTTTCCTATTTTAACGGTTTCTTTTAGGGGTATTGTAGCTGAATCTGTAACTGTAAATCCACTATTCAATAACCTAAAGTAGACTTTTTCTTTTACTTCACTCCATACATCACTGTGAACAATACCCGAATCAATCGTTGAGTTCATCCACTCATAGAGTTCATTCTCTTTGAAAAACTCTCGGTTATTCTCTATCAGTTGAACTTTTGCAATCATATAAAAGTAGTCAATGACCTCTTCATCACTCATTTTAATAGCAATCGTAGCCGTTTTTAGATTCCGAATAATTAACTGTAACTCTGTGGCAGATACTTTTTCTATCTCATAAAAAACAATATTATTGTACTCATCTCGAATCGTAAATCCTGCAAGGTCTCGTCCCTTTAGCTTGCTTATAATTTCAGAATTATTTAAATCATCTCCCGTATAAACCCTAATTAATTTATTGTTATAAACTCTAGTATACATAAACAAAAGCTCCTAATATATTCTTATACGTTAACTATAGCTAAAAAAAATGAAACAGCAAAATCAATAAAAGTGATTAATATAAAGAAAAAGGAAACAAATTTTAAATTATTACCTATATTATAGATTAAAATAAAATTTTTATGCCAATTCCATATATCTTTTTGATAAAATTGATCATATTTAAATAAAAGGAAGAAACATGAACAAAATCGTAACCTACTCAACTATTGCACTTACAACTCTCTTATTAGTAACAGGGTGTAGCCAAACAGCTCCTCACGCAGAAGCAGAAGCTCATCATCATGCAAAACATTGGGGGTATACAGCAGATGTAGGTCCTAGCCATTGGAGTGAACTTAATGAAAACTTCAAAATGTGTTCTCAAGGAAAATCTCAATCACCAATCAATATCGTTCCAACATCAGATGTTGAACTGCCTGCTCTTAATCTAAACTATACAACTGGTTCAAAAGGTATTATAGATAATGGACATACAGTTCAAGTAAATATTGCTGATGGTAGTGTTTTAAAAATTGATGGATTGGATTATAAATTAAAACAGTTTCACTTTCATACACCAAGTGAAAACAACATCAATGGAGCATCTTTCCCACTAGAAGCACACTTTGTTCATGCTACTGATGATGGAAAATTAGCAGTTGTAGCTGTAATGTTTAAAGAGGGTGCAGAGAATGCAACATTGGCAAAAATTTGGAAAAAACTTCCAACATTAAAAAGAGGAACAGAAGCAAAATGTGGATTAACAAGTGATGAGGTAAAATCATTGATGCCAACAAATAAAGATTACTATAAATTTACAGGTTCTTTAACTACTCCACCATGTAGTGAACAAGTAAAATGGCATGTGTATAAAACTCCACTTACTGTGTCTAAAGCACAAGCAGCTCAATTTACAGCACTGTTTGGACACCCAAATAATAGACCTGTTCAAGAGACAAACAAAAGAGTAATAGAAGAGTAATCTCTCTGTAGGTGTAGTCTCTGGCTACACCTTGTAAACTCTAAAAATTATATCGAGACCAAAAACGAACCGTATTGGCAGACTCTTCTGTTCCTCCTGCAAACGTTTTTTTATCGGTTGACTGACCAATGTATGCCAAAAACATTTTGGTATCAAACGCTTTAAATTTATAAATCAAATCAAACTCATTATAATTATTTTTTGCATCGGAATTATCCGTAGTTATATTGTATTGAGCAATAACTTTTCCCACAGGTAATTTACCCACAGCTTTTAATACTACCGTATCAGCATCTCGTGATATAAAATCTTGGTTATCAATCATCTGTGTATAGAGTGGTGTTTTAACCCCTGTTCCCACATTTTGCATTGAAACATCCCCATCATTTACTGAGCTGTACGCCAAAGAGAGTCCTATGTTTTCAACTCTTCCTGAAGCCTTTAGTCCAAATGCTGTGGTTTTATCTAAATTATTAGCAGGGTCTATTTGACCTGCTTGCAAAGCAAATTTTACAGGGGCTTGATTTGATTTAAAATCCAACCAAAGAGCATTTCCACTCTCTAAACCTGCAATGTCTTTTAATGCATAGTAACTGGCTGTAATAGGTACATTTTTAAACGATTCATTCTTTACCGTTAACATGTACGCTCCTGATTTTATCGTCCCTGCACCTGCACCCAATGCCATAGAGTTTCCTGCTAAATCATCAAAAGTACTTAAATTATTATGACGGTTAGAACCTGAGACATAAGCTCCAACAATAGTGGTATCAATAATATCTTTATTCACAACTACAACAGCATCAAAACTGTTTTTAAAGACATTCCATTTTTCAGAGAAAGCAAGAGGGGAAAGAGACTTAGGCAACTCTTGTCGTCCTAATTTTATTAACGTATTTTCAATCTTTTTACTTACATAAAATCGGGTCATTGCATGCGAATTCAAATCATCTTTATGTGCATTTTGTCGGGTTCCCGATACAATACTATTTTCAAGACCCAACGTTCCTAAAAATGTCTCTTGATACTCCAAATTGAAACCATTTCCTGCATCTGCTTTTAGACTTAATTCTAAACCTGCATTTGCTGATGAGTTCTCTTTAGAGAAGAGGTCGGTCTCTCCCAAATCATTACTTTGATAATAGAGAACACCTTGTCCACCAAGTTGAATATCGGCTTCTGCCATAGATGCTGTCGTTAACATTGTTACCATGATGGTGATTGTACTTAATCTTATCATTTTTATTAGCTCCTAAAATCATATAAATTAATATTTAATAATATTATTAAAAGTATACACTATTATTTGAAAAAAATCTAAAAAAGCGTTACAATAGCTTAATGAATTTTACTTTTGAAACAACCTCTATTTTACTACTGTTACTTCTTATTCCCTGTTTTTTTTGGTGTAAACGCTACAATAAACGCTTCTATTTTCCAAAATTAGAGTGGATTTCAAAAGAGACTCCTCTGTTCTCCTTTGAACCATGGTTGAAAGTGTTACTTTTTAGCCTAATGACCCTTGCCTTGGCAAAACCAATAATGTATACCTCTTCGACTAACCTCAATAAAAAAGGACGGGATCTCATCTTGGCTATTGATGCCAGTGGTTCCATGGCACAGAGTGGGTTTGATAAGCAAGAGCAATTTAAAACAAAATATCAAACGACGTTAATGCTCTCTGAAGATTTTATAAAAAATCGTCACGATGACAACATGGGCTTGGTTATCTTTGGAACATTTGCCTATACAGCCTCGCCTCTGACCTATGATTTAGAAGCCTTGAATTACCTGTTACAGATGACTACCGTTGCCATTGCAGGAGAATCCACAGCCATAGGTGATGCGATTATGCAGTCTATTCATACCCTAAGTTTTGGAGAAGCAAAAGAGAAGGTTATCGTCTTGCTTAGTGATGGCTATCATAATGCAGGACAACATTCGCCCCAACAAGCTGTAGAAAAAGCAAAAGCGTTAGGAATAAAAGTGTATACCATCGGAATAGGGAAAAAGAGTGATTACGACCTTGCTCTGCTACAAACCATCGCCAAAGAGACAAACGCCAAAAACTTTTCAGCCTCTTCTACCGATGAACTCAAAAAAATCTATTCCCAAATCAATGAGCTAGAACCTAGCCCCATACGAAGTGAAAACTATTTGAATCAAAAATTACTGATTACTTTTCCTCTACTTATGGTATTTGCTCTTCTACTGATTTGGGTACTCTATCAACAAAGAGAGAACTCATGAGTTTTTTATATCCCAGCTTTTTATGGCTTCTTATCCCTCTCTTTTTTCTCTTCTCTAAAAAAGAGAACAGCATTATTATCTATAGCCATCTGGTCATTCTAACACTTATTCTTTTGGCTCTCTCACGACCCGTCCTAGAACATGGTTTAAAAGAGAACATCATCGAGTCCAAAAATATTATTATCGCTCTTGATGTCTCCTACTCTATGAAGGCTACGGACATACAGCCAAACCGTTATGATTTTGCTAAAGAGACCATTGAGATATTTTTAAAAAACAACCCAAAGATGACCATTACACTCATAGCCTTTACACAAAACCCTCTGTTGCTCTCGCCACCAACAACGGATCATCAGCTTATTATGGTCGCCCTAAAAACGCTCAATCCAAACTATATTTTAACCAAAGGAACGTCCCTCAAAAATCTTTTTGCCAAAGTAGCTACCTTAAAAACTCCTCATAAAAACCTTTTGCTTATCTCCGATGGAGGAGAAGAATCCAGTAGCATAGAGCTAAAAGAACAACTCAATCAAGCCCAAATCAATCTAACTGTTTTAGCCCTTGGAACGGTTCAAGGAAGCAGTATTAAAACAGCCAAAGGAAGACTGCTCAAAGACAAAGAGGGGCATTTGGTTATCTCGGCTATCAATCCCATGCTCAAAGAACTCACAGAAAACTACAATCAAGCCTCTTCTAGTCCAAAAGCAACAGCCAAAGCTCTGGAAAGCAGTCTGAACATCGTCAAAAAAGAGCAACTCAAAAAATGGCAACGGAGCTACCAAGAGTTCTATCAAATCCCTCTTTTTTTAGCCCTTCTTCTCTTTTTTATGGTTCATACAAAATTTATTAAATACCTCTTTCTCTTCTTGGCTCTTTTTGGGGTCTCTGCTCAAGCCTCTATCTTAGATAATTATCATCTGAATCAAGCCTACAATGACTATCAAGCCAAAGAGTATAAACACTGTCAAACACATCTACAACAAATAGAGAATCCTTCATTAGAAAGCGTTACTATCTTAGCCAATAGCAACTATAAACTGCAAGAGTATAAAACAGCCATTAAGCTCTATAAATCCATTCGTTCCACCTCGGTAAAAACAAAACAGAAACTCTATTACAATATTGCCAACGCTTATGCTAAACTTCAAAAATACAAGCAAGCAAAAGAGTATTATATAAAAGTCCTACAGCTAGGAGACGATAAAGAAAGCAAATATAACCTTAACTGTATTATGTTTAAAGAGGAGAAAAAAAAGACAAACCTAGGCATTTCCAACCCAAAATCACAAAGTAGCCAAAGCAGTAAAAGTGAAAATCAAGAAGATTCAGAAAAAAACAAAGAGAACCAACCCTCTTCTGCCTCGGGTTCCTCCACATCAGGAACTGAGTCACAAAAGAAATCAACAAAAAAAGAGGAAAAAAAACAGCTTATTTTAGACTCAAAACAAGAGAAACAACAACAGCCCCTAAGCTCAAAAGTTTATGAACTCATCAATAAAGGATACATCTATGAAACGAAGCCTTGGTAGTCTACTACTTCTTCTTTTTTACTCTACCTTAGCATGGTCAGAAGATTTTAGCCACAGCTTTACAGTGGATAATTATCAGCCCTATGTCAAAGAAGCCGTACTTTTAAAATTAGAAATTAAACAGACCAATCACGATAAAGTACTGTTTTTTAACTTTGATTTAGAGAAGAGTCCTAACTACCATTTTCAGCGTGTCGCTATAAAAGAACAAGGTAAAAATCACTTTGCCTATCGACAATACAGCTACCTCATCTACCCCTTAAAAGCAGGAAAAGTAAACCTACATTTTAAACTTCAAAAGCGAGCAACAACCGATGAGAGTATCTCGTACAGCTACTCGGGAGACCGTGACAATGTAAAGGGCTTAGTAACCATGTACAGTGATATTCATCTAAGCCCTGTTACACTAGAGGTAAAAGCTCTACCCAAGGGAACGGAGCTAGTTGGGAATTTTAAACTACAACATCAATTCCTAACCCATCATGCCAAAGCCTACCAAGCCATCCCTTTTGAAGTTGAAATCCAAGGTCATGGTTACCCTCCTCTGCTGAAAAATATTTTACTCTCCGAAAATAATATTACCCTATTTAAAGAACAGCCCCTTATCAAATCGGTATCGTCAACTAAAGGAACAGAAAACACCATCAGTTACTCTATGGCTCTTTCAAGTAGTAAAAGTTTTTCGCTAAAAGAGAGAGATATAAAAGTATTTAACCCCAAAACTCAAACAAACTATGTATTAACCTTGCCTCAACAAGATTTTACAATTGAACCCATCAAGCCAAGTTCTTTAGTTGATAAAGAGGACTTTCCAAAGCCCCTAAAGAGTGATTTTTCATGGCTTAGTAACTTTTTTTCCTATTTTATTGTCTTTGTAGCAGGATATTTAACAGCCCTTGCACAACAATGGAAAGAAAAATCAAAACCCAAAACAGAACACCCTTTGTATAGAAAGATTAAAAAGAGTAAAAATGCAAAAGAGTTACTTCAACTGCTTATGGCAAATAATCAAGATGCATTTAAACCAACGATTGAAGCGTTAGAAAATCTGATTTATAATAAGAGTAAAACAAGTTTTAAAAGTATAAAAGAAGCACTGGAAACAGAGATAAAGGAGATGGATTGAACACAAAGATAACCCAACTAAAAAACGAACTAAGTAAAGCCGTTATTGGTCAAGAGAACATGATAGAAGCCCTCATTATTGGGTTACTATGCGAGGGGCATATTTTAATAGAGGGCGTACCTGGTCTAGCCAAAACCACCACGGTAAATGCCCTCTCTCAAGCCCTAGGCTTGAACTCGAAACGGATTCAATTTACCCCTGATTTATTGCCATCAGATATTATTGGAGCAGAAATCTATAACCCTAAAGAGCATAGTTTTAGCATCAAAAAAGGTGCTGTATTTACCCACTTACTCCTTGCCGATGAAATCAACAGAGCCCCTGCAAAAGTGCAATCAGCCCTACTCGAAGTGATGCAAGAGCGTCAAATAACCATTGGCGATACCTCTTTTAAACTCGAAGCTCCTTTTTTGGTTATGGCAACTCAAAACCCTATAGAACAAGAGGGAATCTATGCCCTACCCGAAGCACAACTTGACCGTTTTATGATGAAAATATTGGTAAAACACAACTCCCAAGAAGAAGAACTCGCCATCATGAAAAAAGGTGCGAAAAAGAGCTTTGAATCGGTCAATACCGTACTTAACAAAGAGGATTTACAAGAGCTACAAAAAGAGCTTGAAAACATCCATATAGATGATGCCATAGAGCGTTACATGGTGCAACTCATCACAGCCACACGAGAACCCAAAAAATTCAATTTGGACAGCGATAATATTATGTATGGAGCCAGCCCACGAGCGTCGATTGACCTCTATAAAGCCAGTCGAGCCAAAGCTTTTTTACGAGGCAATGACTTTGTAAGTCCTGCTGATATTGGCTACGTTATTCATGATGTTTTACGGCACAGAATTGTACTCTCTTATGAAGCACGAGCCAAAGGAATTACAAGCGATGAAATCATCTCAAAAATCGTTGAAACACTACCTATACCATAATGAAGCACGAACTAAAAACTCTACAAATCAAAGCCCGACAGAGTGTCTATACCCTGCTCTCGGGAAATAATCTCTCTAAACTTCATGGAGAGGGCTACGATTTTTCAGAACTACGAGAGTACCAAATAGGCGATGACATTCGTAAAATAAACTGGACAATCTCTGCAAAACTAGGAAAACCCTACGTCAAAGAGTTGCACGCCAACCGAGAGCTATCCGTAGTCGTCACTACCTTGATGGACGGTTCTCTCTATTTTGCAGAAGGCAATGCAAAACAGAAAAAACTAACCGAAGTAGCCAGCACCCTAGCCTATGCCACCCAACATCAAAACGACCTTTTTACAGCTCTCTCTTTTTATCAAAACACCACCCACACCACACCCCCAACCAAACAACTTTTTCATATAGAAAACTTTTCAAAACAACTCTTTGAAGCTCCACTCTTGCACACAAAACTCAAACATCAAGAAGCAATAGACACTGTATTTAAAAAAATTCACAAACCCTCTCTGCTCTTTGTTATCAGTGATTTTTTAGAAGAGATGGATTTCTCTCTGTTAGCTCAAAAACACGAAGTAATCGCCATTATCATTCGAGACCGAGCCGAAGAAACCCCTAAAAAACTAGGAGAAGTTACCCTGAAATCCCCCATATCAACCCTAAAATTCGATACATTCTTTGGACGAAGAAGCATTCAAAAATACAAAAAAAACCTTATAGAGCATGACAAAAAAATGAAAAAGCATTTTTCCACATATGGAATTCGCTATATTAAAATTTTTACCGATGAAGAGGTTGTGGGGAAGTTGATGGGGTTAATGGTATAAACATCTTGAATCCTGTAGGTTCGATTTTATCGAACAGAAAAACCAAATTCGAGTAATAAAAGCATATTTATTATTGGAATTGAATTGATAAACACGTTCGATAAAATCGCATACGCGTCAAAACCAAACCTCATCAAGCAAGATACCCGAATCACCGTAGGTCGGGTTCTCCGTACCCGACATTTACGTGGCATAAAATAAAAGCTTCTGTGAAGATTTTAAAGAAAAAAAGCTAAACTACCCCATGGAACTTACAGATAAAAACTACACAACCATCATCAAAAATAATGAAAAACCTGTCTTTATAGACTTTTACTCTCCGAGCTGTTCGCCTTGTCAAATGTTAAAGAAACTGATAGATGAAAAATTGGAAACGTATGCTTCTGAGAATGATATAACCATTGCTACTTGTGATGTCAGCCAAAACCCTAAACTTTCCGAGGCGTTTAAAGTGCGTTCTGTTCCGTTTACGCTTGTGGTTATGCCGAATGAAGAACTTAAATATATGGAACTTGGTCTCAAACATGAAACCTACTATTTTGACCTTATTGATACATTAGCAGGAAAAGGTTCATTTTTTAGCCGACTCTTTACTTAATTTTTTGCGTTATCCATCTTCCCAATAGCACAAGAGACAAAACTTTTTGCTGTTGTTCCAACGGCTTGAAAGGTGTTTAAATTGTCGGTAAGCAGTGGATAGCCCAATGAACGGAGCTTTAGTTTTAGAGCCTCTTCTTGAGATTCTTCTATATCTAAGGTTATCTCTCGGGGTTCAACTTCTAGGTTTATGCTAACCTCTCCAAACTCTTCTAATAGA
>Ga0256826_1000852_pt1 | contig 19011 bp, 19 predicted proteins | sample CV79metaG_FD_185975 | JGI IMG/M metagenome (GOLD analysis project Ga0256826, IMG submission 185975) | Hydrothermal vent microbial communities from East Pacific Rise, Pacific Ocean - CV79 | ecosystem: Environmental > Aquatic > Marine > Hydrothermal vents | place: Pacific Ocean: East Pacific Rise...
ACTCTTAACAGATGGTATTGTAAGAGATATTTTAACAAAATCACCAAACCATCATCACGGGATTAAAGTAAGACTTATGAGTGGTGAAGTTGGTCGTGTAAAAGAGATATATTAATTGGGTTTAACAGTTCTCATAGAGATAGGTATTATACTGGTTATAATTCTTGCTATCTTATTTTTTACTCTTTTTTCTTTACAAAAAAGAGGGAAGAATTTATCTAAACAAACAACTCTTACAAAAGATTTACCAACTTTACACTCTCTTTCTTTTATTATTCACAATAAAAAATCTACAAATTTAGAGTTAAAAAAGAGTATGGAATATATATTGAAATATTATGGAACAATTCAAAATTTAGATATATACAACGATATACTCTACCAGATATGTATACATCCAAACACAGATAAGAATCTAATTTTAACATTTGATAAAGAGTTAAAAAAATTAAATCCTCAATATAAGCAAGAGATTAATAGTGCTATATCGGAGGGATTAAGTTCTAGAAAATAAAACTCTCTATTTTAAATCTATCATCTCTGTTGCACGACCTTGTATAATATGAATATCTTTCTCTTGAAGTTTATGAAGTGTATCCATATCCATAACACCTGATGCAATAAGAGATATTCCTATGGTATCTGTAATCAATCTCAATGCTGATATACTCTCATGTGTTTGTGTTAAAAAATAACTACTTTCAGCCTTAATATAAACAGGTCTTAAATCTTGTAAATAGTGATAATCTTCACTCTCCCCAATAAACTCATATATTCCTAAATCTATATTATATTTTTCAAAAAGTAATTTATATAACTTAATTGTTTTAGAGTTTTGACGCATCAACTTATCTGGTATCTCTAATATTAATTTTAATGGTAATTTTGAACCATACTTACCTAAAAGAGTATATAGTTCCTCATAACTATTTTGAGAGATAAGATATTCATAAGATAAACGCAAAGAACATACAGAACCTTGAAGTGTCATATCTGGAGTTTTAAACATCTTATGTAAAACATTACTATAAATTGCATTACTCAATCCTGCACGATTTGCTGCTGCCATAAACTGCCCATAATAATATGTTTTATCTTCCGATTTTAATACTAAACTCAACACATTATGTGCATCTTTTTTTAATTTTGCATCAACAGCTTTCCATGATACAAAATTAAAATTATTATTTTGTAAAGCTTGTTCTATAATACTATTCCATGCTTTTTTACCCATAACCTCAACACTATCCTCAGCAACATCTAAATGTATATGATCTGTATTAAATTTTGCTTTAGAAAGAGCATTATCAGATGATGATAACAATTGTCCTATACTTTGTCTATAGTTATACTCAAATAATCCTAAAGATAAGAATGTTATACTCTTATCTAAACCAATATTTTCAATAAGTTTATTGGTAGAATTTTGAATTCCATATGCCAACTCTAAACCATCTTTATTACTACAATCAGGGAGTAATATAGCAAATTCAGTTCCATTCATTCTAGCACTAATAGAGTTAGGGTAATTACTAGCATGTGCCTTAAAAATCTCTGCTATCTCTAAAAAAAGTTTATCAACCTCTTTATGTCCTATTGTTTCATTAGCTTGAATAACACCACTCAAAGAGATCATCATATTAATTCCCCCTTTTGAAGAGGCATCTATTTTTAAGAATTCAGGTAATTTATCGATAAGATATTTTCTATTTCTTAATTTTGTAGCACTATCACTATACTCTAACTCTTTTTGACGTTTAAGTTCTGCATTCCCTTTTTCAAACATAGCTTTCATCTTGGAAACCATATTATTTATACCTAAAACTACATCTTTAAACTCTTCTGTATAAGGTATATCTGTTTGAATAATAAACTCATTGCGTATAACAGCCTCAGCTTGACGTTGCACCTCTTTTAATGGTTTTAAAATTGTAGAAAGAATTAGATATAGAAAAATTAAACCAAGAATAACCAATATACCAAAAGAGATAAGAAGATTTATTAAAATTGTATATAGTTGTGTATAAGCATATGATACATCACTTTGAACATAAAGTATTCCAACTTGGCTCCATCCAGCAGATACATTTGCAGAGGCAACAGGAGCTTCTATATGAACAAAATCTAAAAACCATAAAGGTACATTTGCTTGTTTACTCTCCACTTTTCTATCATAAAGTATATTTTCATCTACTACTGTATACTCTTGAGCATCTTCAAGTCTAATCTCACGATAATTTCCACTATCAAAATTTGCATTTATCATTGTAGACATTACAGATATATCTCCATTAGCTGTTCCTAATGAAAGACTCAAAGATGTTGCTGTATTTTTAGCATCCTCATATAACCTATCTTGTACTGCATTATTTGCACTCTTAAAATTTAAAACTAAAACAGTTGTTAATATTATGATTAAAAATATCGATAGCATTATCGCTATCTGTTTAAAAAGTGTCATCCTCTCTCCTCTTATATTTTATTGTTTTGCATATGTTTTTGTAACTCATCCCATTTTTTATGTGTCTTTTTCTTTTTTTTTCTCTTTTTGTATAGTGTATCACCATTAAAATTATAGATAGGTCGTAGATCTCTTCTTTTACTTGCTGGAAAAATTCTGCGATTATTATTATCTAAAATCAATGGTTCTGAACGAGGTGTTTTAAAATATGTTAATACCATATGAGATGCTTTAAATTTAGTTGATTTTACATATGTAAAAAACATCTTTCTAGGATTAATCCCTAGATACTTTAATGCAAAATATTTACTAATAACATAATCTTCACAATCACCCATATCTTTACCTAAAAATTCTAAAGGTGTAGCCCAATAATCTTTATGATGATAAATTTTCATATCTGATCGATATTTTACATCATTAAAAAACTGATTTACAGCTCGTAATTTAGAGAGTTCATCTGCATCTTTTTCTTCATCTAACATCTTCTGAAGATAAAAAAATCTTTTCTTTGCAAAAACTCCATATTTTTTTCCTATCTTCTCAATAATCGTTTTACTAACATATGGTTTTGCATAAGATATATTTACAATTATTACTAATAATAAAAATATTTTTATAAATATCATCTATTTAAATCTTTAGTAGTTACTAACTCTCCACGTTTTAAGTTAGCTATATTTCCACGAAACTTACGAATATAAAAAGCCTTCTCCTCAAAAGATATATCTACTTTCATATTTACTGTTTTTAACTCTCTTTCAAAATAATGAATTAAAAATGTTATAAGTTCTGCTCGAATATCTTCCTCATTTGTAAGAGCTTTAATAGAATCATCCATTATTATAGCCATCAAGCGAGGATCATCTTTTTTATTTTCTAAGGCTAACGTAAACTCAAAAGAGTGAAATTGAAAAAAGATAGGATCTATAACATCTAAAATCTGATCAATAAACTGTGGATATTCTAAAATAGTTTTTATAATAGAGAGTTCCCACATATCTTTATAGATATTTTTTTGTACAAACTGTTGCTGATTATTTTGAGAATTTTTAACTCTTACTAAAGAGGGACTAATACCTAAACGTGAAGCTAAATAGGGTTTATAAGACTCTTGTAAAAAAGTTGAAAGTGTTTTAAGATAAGCTGTTGCTTCATTCATTCCAGCCTCTTTTGCTTTTGGATCTTTAAGATTATAAACAGCAAGTATCTCCTCTAATACAAACTCAATAAATGGCTGTGTAACTCTAAACATCTTTGACAACTCTTCAACATCTCCATTTTTAACCATATCAGCGGGATCTAAACCATCTTGAAATATTACAACCCCTCCATCAAATCCTGAAATACTTAAAAGTTTGGATGCTTTAAGAGCTGCTGCTCGTCCAGCCTTATCTCCATCATATGCCATAATCACTTTAGGCTCACCTTTACGAAGAAGAGGAATATGTTCACCAGTTAATGCTGTCCCTAATGTTGCTACGGCATTTGTAAATCCAGCTTGATGAAGCATTATTACATCTAAATATCCCTCTGTGATAATAATCTCTTTACGTTTATATATATCTTGACGTGCATGATGATAAGCATAAAGTAAACGTGATTTATTAAAATATGGAGTTTCAGGAGAGTTTACATATTTTGCTTGATGTCCAGTTATAGTTCTTCCACCAAAACCAACAATAGAACCATTTGTCGAATGAATAGGAAATATTATCCTCTCTATAAAACGAGCATAACTATTTTGTCTCTCTTCATTATAACCTAAAACACCCATCTCAATAGCTTCTGATATATTAAGCATCTGAGATTTTATATAGTTTATAGTCATATTTGAATCAGGAGCATACCCTATCCCAAACTTTTCTATACTACTTTCATATATTCCTCTTTCATAAAGATATTGTAAAGCTATTTTATTGGATATTAAAAGATTTTTATACCATCTATTTATAATATCCATAAGTTGAGATTTTGGTTTATTATTTGTATTTGTTGTATATCCTAATGTAAAATTATAACTATCTGCAAGTTTTTCTAATGCCTCTGGATAATTAAGCTTTTCATACTCCATAACAAATTTTACACTATCACCACCAGCACCACAACCAAAACAGTGATATATCTGTTTAGATGGGCTTACAACAAAAGATGGAGATTTCTCATCGTGAAAAGGGCATGGTGCTTTAAAATTTGTTCCAGCTTTTTTTAGTTCTATATAAGAACCAATAACATCAACAACATCAAGTCGTGCCTTTAAGGCTTCTATGGAGTCTTGGGTAATCATAAAAAGATTATATCTTGAATTATATTAAATAAATAGTGTTTTTTACCGATTTAGTTATTAATAAACACTATAATATAGATAAAATTATTTACTCAAAGGATTTATTATGGGAATTAGTTCACTAGGTGTTGGTTCAAGCGTTTTAACTCAAGATGTTATCGACCAACTAAAAGAGGTTGATGAAAAAGCACAAATTCAACCTATTACCTTTGATATAGCAAATGAAAATGATAAGAAAGATGTTTTAGATGTTATAAATGCTTCTATGGATAATCTCTCAGATAGTATCAAAGAGTTAACCAATCATAGTATGTATGATAAAAGAATTGCAGAAGCAACAGGAACAGCTGTTGAAGTAACAGCATTAGATAATACAGATGTTCAAGATTTTACTCTGAAAGTAGATAAACTTGCAACAAAAGAGATTCAAGAATCGGGAACTTTTGATGCTGAAGATGATGCCATTGCAGATGGTGATGGAACATTAACACTTACAGTAGGTGATCAAACATTTGATATAGATTATACAGATGAGACTACCTTAAAAGATCTGAAAAAAATGATTAATGATGTTGCAGGAGATAGTGTTAATGCAACTATTGGTCAAGTAAATGATGGTGAATATAACCTATTTCTTACATCCGTAGAAACTGGAGAAAACCAAGATATATCTATTGCAGATAGTGATGATGGTCATTTAGACAGTAAAATTACAGATTTAAATGAGTTACAAGATGGCGAAAATGCTGAATTTACATTTAATGGACAATCTGGTTCAAGAGAGAGTAATGAGATTACAGATCTTGTAACTGGTGTAAGTATTACACTTAAAGAGTTAGGAACATCCGATGTTTCAGTAAAACAAGATCGTGAAGAGATATTCTCTCGTGTTGATAGTTTTGTAGAAAAGTTTAATTCTAGTAGAAAAGAGTTAGATAAAGATACCAATCCTAGTAAAGATAGCGATGAAAAAGGTATATTCTCTTCAGAAAGTACAATTAAAAATATGAACAAAGCTATTGCTGATCTATTTGATAATTTAGATACAAGTTCAGGTACACTCTATGATTATGGTTTTGATATAGATAAAGATGGTTTTTTAAGTGTTGATTCAACAAAACTTGAAAAAAAACTTGATGAAGATCCAGATAACTTTGAAGCTTTCTTTGCTGGTGGAACATATACTGATAGTGATGGTAACGAGAGTGAAATTGATGGTGCATTTACTCAAATGTCTACAACAATTAATTCTTATACAGATTACGGTGGAACATTAGATACATATAAAGATTCTATTACAGCCAAAATTAGTGATCTAGAAGATCTTAAAACATCTCGATCAGAAAGTTTAGATGCTAGATATGAAATTATGCAAAAAAAATTCGCAGCTTACGATATTATGATTGCTAGATATAATTCAACAGCAGATATGTTTACACAAATGATGGATGCAGAAGATAAAAAATAAAAATACTATAACAAGGAACTAACTATATGTACAACGATAATGCTCATAATATCTATGCTCAAAACAATTTAGATGTCGAATCTCCAGCAAAACTTATAGAGATGCTTTATGAAGGTGTTCTACGATTTAATGCTCAAGCTAAAAAAGCTATTCATGATGATGATATTGAAAAAAGAGTTTACTGGACAAACCGTTCTATCGCTATTATTACGGAATTAATATCAAGTTTAGATATGCAACAGGGACAAATTTCTCAATATTTAGAGGGTTTATATAACTATCAAATAGAACTCTTAGTAGATGCTAACTCTTACCACAGCGATGAGGAACTTGATGAGTGTAGTAATGTTTTTAAGGTTCTCTTAGAAACATGGAGAGAAACAAATGGATTGGATTAAAAAATTAAAAATTGCTATTATCCAAAAAGATCTAAAAAAGTTTGAAACACTTATAGAAAGTGTTCCAAACTTTACAAAACAATCTGATATAAAACAAGCTGAATTTTTGTTAAGAGAAGCAAGTAAAACATTAACTCAACTCAGAGATGAAACTGGTGAATCTATGCAAAAACTCAAAAAAAGTATCACGATGTTAAGATCAGTTGAAAAACCAACTCCACATCGTTTAGATATAAAATTATAATTTAGTTATTTAAGATCAAGAGAATATTTTTTAAAATAGATCTATCTTCTCTTTTTCTTAACGATTCCAAATTTTAAACTTCGAATAGTATATTCACTTACAACAGCACCCTTTCTCATCTTCAAAATATGTTCAACTACATCTGCTATATCTGTTGCCAATAACTTTTCATCCTCTTTTTGTGTTGTTTCAAATTGTAAACTATCATAAAAAGATGTTTGTGTCATATCTGGATTTATATTTGTAATACTTAGATCACTCTTTCTTGTTTCCTCAAATAGAGAATCACTAAATGCTTTTAAACCAGCCTTAGTAGCTGAATATACCCCAGCAAATTTACTCGCTCGTAATGCTTCAATAGAGTTTATATTTATAAGATATCCACTATTTTTTTTCAGATCTCTAAGAACTGTATTTGTTAGTAACATAGGTGCTGTTAAATTTAAAAAACTCATTTTTATAATTGTTTCAAAAGATAACTCCTCATGCGGTTCAAATCTTCCAAATCCAGCAGAATTTATAAGTATATGTATAGACTCTTTTTTTAACTCTTGTGCAACTTTTAAAACTCCCTCTTCACTCGAAAGATCTGTTGTAATAGCAATAAAATCACTATTCTTACAAAGGTTCTTATCAACTTTTCTACTGATTCCAATAACTTTATAATTAAGATATAACAACCTTTCACTTATCGCTCTCCCGATGCCACTACTTGCTCCTGTAACTACTGCTATCTTCATTTTGGACCTTTTTTTCTATTATAGTCTAGAATGATAAATTTTAAGAATAAGAGATTATAATATATGACTCAATTAGTTTCAAATAATGGATGGTAAGTTTTTATGGATTTTAAAAAAAATGCTACTATATTTATATGTTCAAACTTAATCGTTTCAACAGTGCTCTTAGCTCAAGATATATCTATAAAATCGATAGGAGTAAATGCTGGTTACTCTAAAATGTTTTATACAAGTGAAAAAATAGATATAGATAAACCTAAAACAAGCTTTTATAACCTAGAACTCTATACAATTATCAACCATCTTTTTGATAATAACCACTTTAGACCAACAATAAATTATATTTATAGTAAAAATGATGCTATCGATAGTAACTCCTTTTTTATAGGAGTCAATAGATATGATAACTTTAAAAAATTTGATTTTTATACAGGAATTTTACTTGGATATAGTGAACTAAAATGGGAATACTCAAGTAATGAACCAACCTATTCAAATATAGGACCTACGGGTGGTTTTCAAGTTGGAATGGAGTTTCCATTTACAAAACTACTTCAATTTAATGTCAATACAAAATATATGCTTTACCAAAGAACTGTCGATCTACAACCAGAATATGATGTAAAATTTACACATACAGGAACTCTCTCACTCTCTTTTGGTATTAAATATCTTTTTGGATTATCTGCAAAAGAGAAAGAGTCTGAAATCTATTATATAGCAACAGATGATGGAAGTTTAAATATTTCAGTTCCAGCTGATGATACAGAGGGAATAGAATCTATCGATAAGGCACTTGATGAATCGATAGATAGTGATAATGATGGTATTCCTGATATGTTAGATAACTGTTCAGATAGTGTAAAGGGAGAGATTGTTGATGAGTTAGGATGTGCTAAAGATAGTGATGATGATTTTGTTCTTGATAGAGTTGATAAATGCTTAAATAGTGTTGAAAATGAGATTGTTGATGAATATGGTTGTGCTAAAGATAGCGATAATGATGGTATTGTTGATAGACTTGATAGATGTATTGATAGTGTTGCAGGTGAAATTGTCGATGAATATGGCTGTGCTAAAGATAGCGATAATGACACAATTTTTGATAGAGTTGATAAATGCCCAAACAGTAAAGAGTTTAGTGATATAGATAATAATGGATGCTCTTCAGAAGATAAACAATATATAAAAAATCTACCTATTCTTACAAAAAAGATACAAATAAAAAAGATAAAAAAACAACTTATCAAACCTAAAAACTTTACATTACGATTTGAATATAAATCGGATAAATTAGAAATAGACTCTGAAAAATATATTCAAGATATTATTGCAAATCTAAAAAAATTCAAAAAAAATCGTTTGATTATTAGATCTTATACCGACTCAATAGGAAGTAAGAAATATAATTTAAAACTTTCAGCAAAAAGGTCTCAAACAATTTTAGATATTTTACAAAATCAGGGTATAGAAAAAAAGAGAATAGCTGTTTATAATCTAGGAGAAAGTTCTCCTATCGCTTCAAATATGACAAAAGAGGGAAGAGCAAAAAATAGAAGAGTAGAGATAGAAATTATCGCTTTTTAATTAAATATCCTTAAAAATGTAAACCTATCTGTACTGTATGAAGTGTATTATGCTCTAACTTTGAACTATTTGAAGAGTCTAAAGTAATGTTTGTAACATGATTCATAAATAAACATTGATAACCAAAATAGAGAGAAAATATATCTGTAATTTTATACATTAAACCTGTCTGTGTTCCCACTATAAAAGAGCTACTGTCATTATTTGCATCTTTATCTGGATTATCTATTGGATCTGTAAACCATGTTAAACTACTATATCCCCCTAAAATTCCTATATAAGGGATAAAGCTATCATAATCATTAAATTGATAATTTAATTCACCATACATATTGTTAAAAAGAAGATCAGTTGCATTAAATCTTAAATACCCGATACCGATAGATAAACCATTCTCAAAACTATATCCAGTCGATATATTATAGCTTACTCCTGTACTTTGAGGCTTTTGAATAATAACACTACCCTCCTCCAACTCATTTGTTGAAGGAGCAGAGGAGAAACCTACTGCTATATTAAGATATACACCACTCTCTTTTATATCTGTTTTTGATTTTCTCTCTTTTTTTATTCTAGCTTTTGGAAAATAGTGTTTAATCTTTTTTAAAGCAACTAAACTCTGTTGCTCCTCTTTGTATGGACCAGAATATATATAATATTTTTTATGAAAATTTTTATATATCATAGGAAGTTTTATATTATGAAATCTATTATTTACTACTCTTAATTTTTGTTTTGTTTTAACAGATGTAACTTCAATATATATATCTTTAGCACTTAAAAGAGTTTGCGATATAAAAGTTATCAATAATAAAATAATCATCAACTTCATAATATTTAAACCCTTTTTCTTTTTCAATAATATTTTTAGAATTTTTTACGCTATTATAATATAAAATTTATATTTTTAAGGCAAATTAGTATGTTATTTTCTCTAAAAACCATTTTAATCGCTCTTTTTTCTATATTTTTTATAGCTTGTAACTCATCAGAGTATATAGCTGATAGTGAAGACAATAACATAAGTGGTGTTTTAGTCGATGGATATATTAGTGATGCAACTATCTGTATAGATTTAAATGCAAATGGTATATGTGATTCAAATGATTCCATCACAAAATCAGATACTAATGGTCTTTTTTCTATAAATAATCTCTCTTTAGATCCAGATACTATCTTTTCTATTATCGCTTATGGTGGAGTAGATAATGCAACACAAAAAGAGTTTACAGGTGTTTTAAAAACAACTATTGATAGTTCCAAATTGGAAAGTGATATTACCATCTCACCGATAACAGATATTATAACAACAACTTTTCTGAACTCCGATAATAACACCTCTTTAAACTTACAAAATATAAAACAGATTTTTTCTAACTCTCTAGATATTGATCCAGAAATAGTAGATAAAGACCCCTTAAAAAATAAACAACTCTTTATCATAGCACAAGAGATAGAGTATACAAAATATCTCCTAGAATCTCTCTTTATAAAAAATTTTGATTTAAACGATTCAAATGAAAGTATAGAGATAAATTTTTTAAGAGATAAAATTAAACTTCAAATATTAACTCAAGAACTAAAAATTAATCAATCAATTATAGTTTTAGAATCTGAGTTTCATCTACAAATCCCTGAAAATGAAAAAACATTTATAATAGAACAGTTTGATGAATTAAAAAGAGTTTTAACTGATAATACAGAAAATATGCTATTAAATATAACAAATCTAAATAATCTTCAAAAATCGATAGAAAATAAACATACCGATATTATAAAAAAACTCTTAGATTCAAATAACAGTGATCTTATAGATATAGTTACAATAGATACTGATGATATATTATTAACAAAAAATATTTTTTACTCTAGTGATGCAGAGTTTGATTCTCAAGCTTGTTTAGAAACAGAATCCTATAATAAACTCTCAAGTAGTAACAATTCCACGATAAATGATAATAAAAATGGAGTATCTATAACATCTGAATATGAAAATAATTCATCTCTACTTTCACTCTATTATCCAAATCTAAAATTTGATCTATCAAATGAAACAACAACAATTTTTAAACAAAATTACTATTTTCAATTTGATAATAATTGGCAATATAATGATAACCGATATATCTATATCCAAACACCTCCTGATGATATGGGTGAAGAGAGTTGTTATAAATTTGAACTCAATAGTACAATTAACAATCAAACCGATGGTATAAAAGTATATAGATACTCCGAAATTTAGATTTTGTAAACTTTTTTGACTATAATAAAAAATCAAAAAAATAAAGGTCCTTTATATGCAAAATAGAGCAAGAAATGGTTTTTCACTTATAGAATTAATGATAGTTATCGTTATCTTAGGATTATTGGCTGCTATGATTATGCCAAGTCTTACAGGTAAAGGAGAGGAAGCTAAACATAATTTAGTTTGTGTTCAGATGAAAAGTATATATAACGGTTCTCTGGATATGTTTAAAATAAATAATAGTGTCTATCCATCAACAGAAGAGGGACTTGATGCTTTAGTTAAAAATCCAGATGAAGAGAAATATCCTAACTACTCACCAAGTGGCTACTTCAAAGATGCAAAACTTCCTAAAGATTCTTGGGGTACACCATTTATCTACTTAAATGAAGATGGCATAATAGAACTTATCTCGTTAGGTGCAGACAGAAAAGAGGGTGGAAAAGATGAAAAAGCTGATATTAAAATGAGTGAGTGTAAATAATCTTCTTGAAAAAAAAAGCTTTTTCCCTTATAGAACTACTTATTGTAGTTATTATTATAGGAGTGGTTTATACTCTTGCTATCACTAACTTTCAAAAAGTTGGTGATCAATCTCAAAATATTACACTACAAACATTAAAAAAATATCTCCAAACATTCCCATGTAAAAAAGATGCTACATTTCTCTGTTTAAATGATTGTAGTAGTTGTGAAATAGTTGTAGACAATAAAAAAATAGATGAACTCAATGGAGTATTTGATAATTTCTTAGATCAAAGTATAGAAGTATATCGATATGATTTCTCTTCTGGTCTACAAGAGAGAGACAAAAAGATATATTTTAATGAGGAAGATATAGAAGAGAGAGTCTGCTTTTCATATACAGTAGATAAACAGGGTATAGGAGATCAGATAATTATAAAATTTAAAAATAATGTATATGATTATAGTTCAAATGCCCAAATTGCACCAAGATATAAAACATTAGATCAAGTCATAGTTGAAAAAGAGAAATTAGTCACAGAGGTATTACGATGATATATAAATTTAAAGGTATTGATGAGTTTGGGAAAAAAATTAATGAAAAGATAGAAGCAAACTCTCTATCTGAAGCAAAAATAAAGATAAAAGCAAAAAAAATTATCTATCAAACAATTACAGAAGATACACCTTCTCTCTTTGAAAACCTCAATTTTAATAGACGCTATAACATACCTCCAAAAGAGTTATCTTCACTCTCAAGAGAACTCTCTATGTATATACGTTCAGGAATAACTATCGTATCAGCATTAAAAATTGTTCAAACACACTATGAAAAAAATAGAAAGATGAAACTATTTCTTACAACAGTAAGTACACATCTTGATGAAGGAAAAAATTTTTATACAGCATTAGAGACACAAACAGTTGTAAATCTTCCAGCCTTTTTTAAAGAATCTATTAAAGTAAGTGAAAGTGGTGGAATTCTTGATGAAGTTTTATTAGAACTTTCCCGTTTTTTAAAAGAGCAAGATAAGATAAATAAAGAGATAAAAGGTGCTTTTGCTTATCCCTCTTTTATGATTATAATCTCTCTTTTAATGATCTCTTTTATGTTGGCATTTGTTGTTCCACAAATAACAGGTATATTTGAAAGTATGGATCAAGAACTACCAAAACCAACACAATTTGTTATAGCTATGGGTGATTTTTTTAATAACTATTTTACAACTCTTTTAGGTACTATTTTTAGTGTTGTAGCCATCTTTATCTTTTTTATGAAAACAAACCATACATTTGCCTATTTTATTCATAAAATCCTTCTGAAACTACCTCTTTTTGGTGAAATTATTCAAAAAAGTGAATTAGCAAGATTTTCTTATATAGCATCTTTATTAACTCGTTCAGGTGTTACTTTTGTTCAAACAGTCAATTTAAGTTCAAATATTTTAAATAATCTTGTATTAAAAGATCTCTTTAGTTCCTCTGCAAAAGAGGTTGTTGAGGGAAAACTCTTATCAAATGCACTCAACGAATCAAAAATCAAAATAGATCACGCATTTATCCAATCGATCGCATTAGGAGAGGAGACATCACAAGTTGAAAATGTTTTAAATAATATTTCAGAACTATATTTTGAAGAAAATAGAGATAAAATATCTCTTCTATTAACTCTTTTAGAACCTGCTCTTATGCTTTTTGTAGGTGGAAGTATAGGTTTTATTGTAGCAGCGATGCTTCTTCCTATATTTTCAATGAGTATTCAATGAAAAAAAATGGTATCGCTCTTCTTATCACTATGCTTTTTATTATAGCTATTACAGTTGCGATTGGTGTTGGATTTAAACAGATAAATTTAGCCTCTAAAAGTGTGAATAGTGAAGCTTTTATGATTGAAACAGATATTATTTTAGATGATGTTTTAAATATTCTCCAAGATTCCAAAGAGCTAGATCTTATTATAAAATCAAAAGATAAAAATATTCAAAGAGAAGCTTTTTATATCTTTTTATCCCAAACAGCATTTATACCCTTTGAAAGTGAAGATATAAAGATGAGTTTAGAGATAAGTAGTGCAAGAGCAAAATTTAATCCAAATACACTCCTTAATAAAAAAGGGACACAAGATGCACTTATAACTTACTTGAACCTCTATGAAATAAATGCTCAATATGTTAATATGTTAAAAGATTTAATGGGTGGTATAAAAGAAGATTTTTCATATAATAGTGATATATTCAACCAAAAACCATATCTCTTTCGAGATTATATTGTTTCTCAAGCTCATCTCAATGAGATAAACAATTTTTATATACAAACATATAGAGAAAATAAACTTAAAAATATCGATTTTAAAAATCTCTTTTACTATTCAAAAGATAAAAAAAAATATACCTTAGATCTTAATTATGCAACAACCCCTGTATGGCAATTATTACTGGGTTGCGATAAAATACGAGCACAACAACTTCATGATGAAGCTGGTGCATATTCATCTATCAAAGATTTAGTTTTAAGTGATGATGAAAAATTATCTTTAAAAAACTTTAAAACAAGTTTTTTTGAACCTATTATCTATGTAAAAGTGGAAATTATCAAAAATGGTTTGAACACTCAAATAATGTTTGAGTATAATCTGACAACAAAAAAGGGTACAAATTTTGTTTATGAAATTTAACAAAAAGTTAAAAACAATCTTTTTAGATATGAACTCTAAAGAGTTCAATACAAACGAAAAAGTAAATATAGTTCTATCACCAACTCTTTATTGGGTAAAAAAACTCTCGCTTCCTGTAAAATCTACACGAGAAGCAAAAAAACTACTTCCATCAATTTTTGAAGATACACTTCCTCATGGAAATTATAGTTATTATATATATAAATATGATGATGATTTTATAGCTTTTGCTTATGAAGATAAAAAGATTCTCGATCTTCTCTCTCAAAAAGGTATAAAAAACTCTCAAATTGCAAATCTATATTTTGCACAAACTGAGTTTCATTCACTAGAGAAGATTTATAAGATAGATAAAGAACAGGTTTTATGTCTCAAAGATGATATAGTGATAGTGCTTCCATCTATACTTTTTACAGATACAAAAATGCTTCAAATGAGTTCTATACAACACTCTAAACATACGATAACACTAACTCAATTTGGACATATTGTTGATAAAAAAAGTTTATATAAGATCACAACTATTCTAATAGCTTTTATAATTCTTATAGGAATAGAACTCTTTATTACAACTAAAAAAATAGATGAAAATCTTATAAAAAAAGAGCTGATATTTACAAAATACAATCTAAAATCAACAATGTTTCAAAATAGATCTATGCTAAAAAAATATACTGCTATTCATAAAAAGCAGATGAAGATAAGAGAGTATATAACTACTATTTTAAATATAAAACTACCAACAAAATCAAAACTAACAAAACTAACATTAAAAGATAAAACTCTACTTTTCTCTTTTAATAATATAACTCAAATAAAGAAAAAATCACTTGAAAAGAGTTTAACTAAAAAAAAGATTATTTTTCATAGCTCCTTGAAAGATAAAATTTTAAAGGTGGAGATAGAGTTATGAATCGTTTAAACCCTTTGTATATTGGAGCAGTTCTTATTGTTATATTACTTTTTTTATCTTCTCAACTTTTACAAAAGAAAGAGGAGCTTCAAGATATTAAAAACTCATATATAACAACACAGAAAGTAGCCATAGAGTTAAGTAGTTTAAAAAAAGTATATAGTGATAAAAAAAGATTGAAAAAATCTTTGCAACATATTTTAAACCTCTCCTCTCTTCGTTCCACCGATATAGTTCAAACAGATAAAAACTCTGCAACTATATTAAACATCAAAAGTATGCAACAAAAAGCTCTTAATCTTTTAATGGGAAAAATTTTAAATGCCAATTTTAATATTAAAATATTAAAAATAAAAAAACTTAGTGATAAAAAAGCAAGTTTATATATGGAGATTAAATGGTAAAAAAAATAGTTAACTTCTTTTTGTATCTTCTTTTTTTTATGATAGTTTTACTATATTTTACACCAAAAATAAGTTTATACTATTTAGCAGAACAAAAAATAAAACCGATAAGTGGTGTAATTATCTCAAAAGAATCACTCAAAGATAATGGATTTTCTTTAGAGATAGATAATGCTCATATATCTCTAAAAGGTATAGATAGTGCTGTTATTGAAAAAATAAATATAAAAATTCTCGGTTTTTTTAATACCTTAAATATCAATAATATCACTCTATCCTCCGTAGCAGACTCTTTTATTCCACTCCATATAGAGAGTATTTATATGCACTACTCTCTTTTAAATCCTTTAAATATTATTGGTAAAATAGAGGGTGATTTTGGGGAAGCATCAGTTATTATTTCTCTTAATAAAGATAGATTACAACCTCATCTTCTTGTTACACTAACAGCATCATCTAAGATGAAAAAAGGATATAGAAGAACATTAAGAAATTTTAAAAAGAATAAAGAAGGAGAGTTTATTTATGAAAAAAATATCTAATTCTACACTACTCAACATCTTTACAAAACTTCTTATTTTAATCCTTATAGCAAAAGCTATCTCTTTAGCTTTATGGTTTTATCTTCCAGATAATGGTGAAGAGTTACAGATAAAAGATAACTATCAACCAAAATATCATAGAGTTACATTTAAAAATATGATAGATAAGAGCCTAAAATATACTCAAACAACACAAAAAGAGAAGATACAAGAAGCGGTTAAAAATAGTATTAATATAACAAATATGATATTAAAAGGTTTATATGGAGCATCACAAAAAGGTTTTGCCATAGTTGCTCTTAAAAAGAAACCTAAAAAAACAACTATTATAGCAGTAGGCGAAATATTTGAAGGATATAAATTAACTTATATTAATCCCGATAATATTGTCTTTACTAAGGATGATAAAGAGTATATTTTAACACTAAAAATAGATAAAAATAGTTCATCTATTACAAGGTTTACTCATACGAAACAAAATTTAGATAAAAAAAGTTCCAACAAACAGATTAATACAAAAGAGCAAGATGATAAACCAAGAGATGTTTCAAGAGGTGATATAGCCTATTTTGCAAGAAATCCAAAACAGATATGGAGAGAAATTTCAATAAAAGAGGTCAAAAAAAATGGCAAAATTATGGGCTTTAAAATACGTAGAATAGCCAAAAGATCACGCTTTGAAAAATTAGGACTTAAAAGAGGTGATATTATCATAAAAGCAAATAATATAGAGCTCACATCCTATCGCGATGCTTTAAAACTTTATAAAGATATAGACAATATAGATACTATGCAGATAGTCATCCTAAGAGATAATCAAGAGAAGGAACTAATATATGAAATTCATTAAATTGTTGCTGTTATCCACAGCTTTAGTTATAACCTTAAATGCAAGAGAACAGGTCAATGTAAACTTTTCAAATTTACAGATCAAAGATTTTATAAAATTAATCTCTAAAATTACACATAAAAACATTTTACTCAATCATACAATAAATGGTTCTGTTGATTTTGTAAGTACATCTCCAGTATATGATGATGAGCTTATTGGTATTTTAATATCTGTATTAGAATCTAAAGGTTTTACACTAATTCAAAAAGGTTCTATCTATGAAGTAGTACGTTCAACGGAGGCAGCAAAACATAACACTCCAGTAGTAGCAAACAATAAAAAAGTTTCTGGTTCTCTTATGGTCACACACTCTATCAAAATAAAAGATGAAAACGTTGATATTGTTGCAGCTAAAATTAGATACTTAATCTCTAAAACAGCAAAACTGATGACAATGAAAGAAACAAATACTATTCTCATTACCGATTATCCTCAAAACATTAAAACGATACAAAAAGTTATCAAAGATATAAACTCTAAAAATAAGATGGTTGTAAAAGTTATTCCAGTAAAGTTTGCAGAGATTAAAAAACTACAAGCACGATTAATAGATATAGCAAAATCTATATTTAATGAAAAAATTATTTTCGAAAAAGTAAAAATTATTATTGATGATAACACTAACAGTTTAATAGTTATAGGTCAAAAAGAGAATGTTACAAAAATAGAAACACTTATAAAACAATTAGATAAAGAATCAAGTATCGCAAATGGGGTAGAGATATTTCATCTTAAAAACTCTGATGCAAAGGGTGTTCTTGCAAGTTTAAATGCTATTATTTCGAAACAGAAATATTCTGACCCATCTATGAAGCCAAATATCTCTTCTAGTTCAGAGATCAATGCTATTATTGCTATTGGTGAACCTACTGTTATTAAAGGGATTAAGATGATTATTGATGAACTTGATAAAGAAAAATATCAGGTCTATGTAAAAGCAAAAATTGTAGAAATAAGTAAAAACAAAGTAGAAGAACTTGGTATGAAATATGGCTTTGGTGGTGGAGCTGGAGAAACATCGGCAGATGGTTTATATGCTATGAGTGCAAATATAGGAACTCTTGGAGATAGTGCATTAGCATTAGGTACCTCAGCAAAAAAATCTTTCGCTCTTCTTGGTACATTAAACTTTTTAGAAACAAAAGGTGCTTCTAAATCTGTATCTAATCCCTCTATTTTATGTATTAACAATCAACAATCTTCTATCTATGTCGGTAAAACAATCTCTGTTCAAACAGCTTCAACAATAGGAACAACAGGTTTACCAACAGCATCTTATAAACGAGAAGATATCGGTTTAACACTCAAAATAAAACCGCGTGTTTCATCTAAAGATAAAGTCGGTTTAGAAGTTGAAGTTATCTTAGAAAATTTACAAGCACCAGATTCAGAAGGAAATCCTGTCACTACAAAACAGGAGGTAAAAACTCAAATAATCTTACGAAGTGGAGAGGATATTCTCATAGGAGGATTAGTTAGAAACTATACACTTAAGACTCAAGAAAAAGTACCTTTTTTAGGTGATATCCCTTGGATAGGTGATTGGTTATTTACATATAATAAAGAGGATAAAATCAAAGATAATTTAGTCGTTATATTGACTCCTTATGTTATAGATAAAAGTGAGCAACTCTCTTCACTTCAAAAAAATCTAGGTGATTTAGCCAATTTACAAGATAAATTTAATA
>Ga0256826_1000853_pt1 | contig 18972 bp, 17 predicted proteins | sample CV79metaG_FD_185975 | JGI IMG/M metagenome (GOLD analysis project Ga0256826, IMG submission 185975) | Hydrothermal vent microbial communities from East Pacific Rise, Pacific Ocean - CV79 | ecosystem: Environmental > Aquatic > Marine > Hydrothermal vents | place: Pacific Ocean: East Pacific Rise...
TGCCTTTGGCAAAGCAAGTAACTTTGCCAAAGGCAAACTCTTTGCTATAATCACGAATATAAATAAATTGAAATAGAGAGCTCATATGGCATTTACTAAGATCTATACGGAACATAAAGAGCGTATTGACACCGCTATCGTCATGCTTGCTGCCATCATCTTGATTGGCATCTTTAATAATTTTGCACTTATTTGGGCAACTTTGGGTGTCATCTATGTTGTCGCTTTTCGTGAAGCCAATGCCCTTTTTGAGGTGGAGAAAAACAGTAATGTTCTTTTTGCTGTTGCTCTTTGGATTGCTGCATTTTTCTACCCTAAGGCAGACGATCTCTTCTTGATCTCAGCTCTGATCTTAGCGGCGATCTATGTTTATGATCCACAGCGTGAGTTTAGAAGCTATCTTGGGTTCTTGTACCCAACAGCGGGTATGTTGTTTATGTTGACACTCTATGCAGACTACGGTATCTACGCTATCTTTTGGATGATCATGATCATTGCCGGAACAGATATTGGTGCCTACGCGGTAGGTAAAAGTATTGGTAAGACAAAGTTCTCTCCGACCTCACCGAACAAGACCTTAGAGGGTGTTCTTGGTGGCATCGCTATTGGTTCACTCTTTGGTTTGGCTGTAGGAGCAGGTGATTATGGATTTTGGTTGGCACTTGTCATCTCTGCTGCGACCGCTGCGATCTCAGTCTTTGGTGATCTTTTTGAGTCATACTTAAAGCGTCAAGCTGATGTGAAAGATAGTGGTAACTTCTTACCGGGTCATGGAGGAGCACTCGATCGTATCGATGGCTATCTTTTTGGTGCGATCATGATGGTCGTTTTACTTAGAGGGCTTGCATAAGTTGGTAGTTCTTGGTTCTACAGGCTCCATTGGGGTCAATACTCTAGAGATCGCTACGAAGTTTGATTTAGAGATCGAAGCGCTGGTCGCAGGTGCTAATGTCACCCTTCTTAATGAGCAGATCGCTCAGCACAATCCTAAGTATGTTGTGGTCTCTGATCGTGCGGATATGGCTCAAGTCAACCATCCTCATGTCACGCAAGGTGATGATGCCATCTTAGAGATGATTGCTGCATCTCAAAGTGAGCTTGTGGTTAATGCTATGGTGGGTTTCGCGGGCCTTCGTCCAACACTCAAAGCCATTGAAACAGGCAAGAGAGTGGCACTGGCCAATAAAGAGTCTTTAGTGGCAGGGGGTGCTTTTATAGACATCTCTAAGATCGTTCCTATCGACAGTGAACACTTTGGGCTTTGGTATCTTAACAACACCTCACGTCCTATAGAGCGGATGTTGATCACGGCAAGTGGTGGTGCCTTTCGTGATTGGCCTATAGAGAAGATCAAAAATGCAACGCTGCAAGATGCTTTAAAACATCCTAACTGGGCGATGGGTCAGAAGATCACCATTGACAGTGCTTCGATGGTCAATAAGATGTTTGAACTGCTTGAAGCGAGATGGCTTTTTGGTGAGGGTAAGTATGATGCACTCATTGAGACCAAGTCGCTGATTCATGCACTTATCGACTATAAAGATGGCTCTACTACAGCTCATTTTGCTAAAGCCAACATGCAACTGCCTATCGCTTATGCCATTACAGGTCGTGCGGATGAGGAGATTTTGAAGCCGGTTAACCTTGTAGAGGTGGGTTCATTAGAGTTTAGAGCGATTACTTCAGAGCGTTACCCTATATGGAAGATACGTGAAGAACTTTTGGCCAACCCAAAACGTGGGGTGGTAGTCAATGCGGCTAATGAAGCAGCGATTGAGCTCTTTGTAGCAGGATCGATCAGCTTTTTTGAGATCTCTGAGCGTATCATCAAGGCCTTTGAGCATTTTACAGGTGAACCTGAAAATATAGAAGCAGTTTTCAGCCTCGACAGTGAGGTGAGAAGCTACGTCAAGGCGATGTCGTGAGAGAGAAGGTTCTATTTCTTCATGGTTGGGGTGGTAGTGATGCGCCCCACTGGCAGGCATGGGCAGCAGGTGAACTCGCTAAAGATTATGGCATGGTTGCTTTTCCTCTTTTAGATAACCCCCATTTTCCAACCAAAAAGCGTTGGATGAAGCAGTTTAAAACATTGTTACAAGAGTTTAAACCTGACACCGTAGTGTGTCACTCTCTGGCCAACACGACATGGTTTCATCTGTGTAATGAAGCTGAGATCACGCCAGTGAAACGGCTTTTGTTAGTGGCGCCTCCTAAGTTAGATCTTGAGCTTGATACCATCAAGAGCTTTTTTCCTGTCACGACACCTCAAGATCTTTTTGCATCAGAGGTGATGATGGTGACTTCCGATAATGACCCCTATATGAGTCAAGAAGAGGCAGAGACTTTACAACAAGAGCTTGGCGTTGAGATGAAGGTCTTGAGCGATGCTGGCCATATCAATGCAGATAGTGGTTATGGTGCGTGGCCATGGATACTCAAGTGGTTAAAGAGAGAGGATTAAAATATGCATGATAGTGGATTACTTTTAGCCATTGAGTCATCTTGTGATGATAGCTCAATTGCCATTATAGATATTAAGACCAAAAAACTCATTTACCATAAAAAGATCTCTCAAGAGTTAGAACATGCGATGTATGGAGGTGTTGTTCCTGAACTTGCCTCGCGTCTACATGCAGAGGCGCTTCCTAAGATCTTAGAAGAGTGTCGTCCTTACTTTGATGCGCTTAAAGCAGTAGCTGTGACCAATGCGCCAGGTTTGGCTGTAACATTGGTTGAGGGTATTACGATGGCTAAAGCTTTAGCTGTAACTCTTGACTTGCCTCTTATTGGAGTGAACCACCTTAAAGGCCACATCTACTCACTTTTCATCGACAAAGAGACGCTCTTTCCACAAACGGTCCTCTTAGTCTCTGGTGGCCATACTCAAGTGATCGAAGTCAAAGCTCTTAATGAGATGAAAACAGTTGCTTCAACAATGGACGATAGCTTTGGAGAGAGTTTTGATAAGGTGGCTAAGATGATGGGCTTGGCTTATCCGGGTGGCCCTGTCATTGAAAAGTTGGCACTTCAAGGGGATGCTAAACGTTATAAGTTTACCATTCCTCTGCAACAAAAGAAGATTTTTGCCTTCTCTTACTCGGGTATTAAAAACGCGGTGCGTTTGGCTGTTGAAGCAGGTAGTGAAGCAGATCATGCTGATATTGCGGCCTCTTTTCAAGAGGTGGCTTCAGAGCACTTGGTGCGTAAGATTAAAAAGTATTTGGTTGATCATCCGCCTAAGAACTTCTCTATTGTTGGGGGTGCGAGTGCCAACCTCTATCTTCGTGCTAAGATACAAGAGATGTTAAAGCCTTATGGTGCCACGCTCTCTCTTGCAGAGTTAAAGTACTGCTCAGACAATGCTGCGATGATTGGTCGGGTTGCTGTTGAGATGTATGAAGCAGGTGATTTTACCCCTATCGCAGAGTTACAAGCCTCACCTAGAGCACCACTTTAAAAGCCTCTTTAGTTTCGAGGAAGTCTAATGGTCTTGATGTCAGCATTAAGCTTTTGTCGATCAAAATAATCTTTTAAGATACTTTCACGTTTTTGTCCCATGATCGCGTTTGAGACTTGAGGACGAATCTTCTCAAGATCAGGTGCTGCACTTTGACCTTTATCTTTAAGGTAAAAACTCATAAAACCACCCTGTGGCGCAGGAAAAACAGGGGTAAAGCTATTGATTGGTGTCTTATTTAAAAGCTGTGCAAGTTGCGGATTCATGTTGTTAGGATCAAAGCTTTGAGCTTCACTTTGTACATCAGGTGCATAGAACATTGGATTGTCGATCTTCTCTTGAAGGTGTGTTCTGTCTGTTGAGTGATAGATGAGTACTTCAAAAGATGAAGGTTGGGTAAACTTCTCTTTATGAAGGTTATAAAACTCTTCGATCTCACGATCTGTTGGTTGTTCAAGATGCGAAAAAGCGATGGCGTTATAGAGCTTTTGGTTTAGGATCTTCTCTTTGATCTTCTTTTTAAGTTCACGTTCACTTAAGCCTTGTGAGCTTTGAATCGCAGAGTAGAGCTGGATCACACTCATCTTGTTCTGTTCTGCCATACGTTGGATATCTTCAAAGATCTCTTGTTTAGACGCCATGATATGACGTGTTTTGATCTCTGCTGCTTCAAGCTTCTTTCGTACTAACAGATCGATCGCTTGTTCTTGAGGGATCTTATGCTCTTGCATAGCTGACTCTATATCAAAAAGTGTGATAGGTTGATCTTTGACCAAGATCGCAACACCATCAATAGTCTGTGCATAAAGCGTGAGTGAAAGCAGTATAAAAAAGATGATTTTCAAAAGGTGACCTCTATAATATTTTTAGGTATTTTACCTACTTTAATCTAATGCTTTCATACACTCGGCTTTTAAAGCCCATTTTTGTTAAAATCTCGCATCAATTATCTCTATAAATAATAAGGTTTTAGCATGGTAGTCACACGTTTTGCTCCAAGTCCAACAGGTTATCTTCACATTGGTGGTCTTCGTACTGCACTTTTTTCGTATCTTTGGGCCCGCCGCAATGGTGGTAAGTTTGTACTTCGTATTGAAGATACTGACAAGACGCGTAACTCTGAAGCAGCAGCACAGGCAATCGTTGAGGCCTTTAAATGGGTCGGTCTTGAGCATGATGGTGAGATCACCTATCAGTCTCAGCGTGATGAGATCTATGCGAAGTATGTCAAGCAACTTCTTGATGAGGGTAAGGCCTATAAGTGTTATATGTCTAAAGAGGAGCTTACAGAGCTTCGTGAGACGCAGATGGCCAACAAAGAGCGTACCCGTTATGATGGACGTTACCGTGACTTTAGTGGTACGCCACCAGAAGGTATTGAGCCAGTTATTCGTATTAAAGCACCACTAAGTGGTGAGATCGCTATTGATGATGGCATTAAAGGACGTGTGAGCTTTCAGGCAGAAGATATCTTAGATGACTTCATTATTGCGCGTGGAGATGGTTCACCGACTTATAACTTTGTCGTGGCTATTGATGATGCTTTGATGGGTATTAACGAAGTCATTCGTGGAGATGATCACCTCTCAAATACACCCAAGCAGATGGTAGTCTATGAGGCACTTGGTTTTGAACTTCCTAAGTTCTACCATGTACCAATGATCCACAACTCTAATGGTAAAAAGCTCTCTAAGCGTGATGGCGCTACCGATGTTATGGAGTATAAGGCGATGGGTTACCTCCCTGAAGCACTGCTTAACTTCTTAGTGCGTCTTGGATGGAGTCATGGTGACCAAGAGATCTTTTCGATGGATGAGATGCAAGCACTGTTTGCCCCAGAAGATATCAATAAGTCAGCATCGATCTACACGGTAGATAAGCTAGACTGGCTCAATGCACACTACATCAAAAACAGTAGTAATGAAGCACTCTCTACACTACTCAAAGAGTATGGTGTCGATATTCATGGTCATGATAAAAGAGAGTTTTTACTAGATGCACTTAAAGAGCGTGCTAAAAATATGAATGAGTTGGCTGAGATGGTCAATGGTATTTTGACGGCACCTACAAGCTTTGATGAAAAAGCTGTTAAAAAAGCCTTTAAAGGTGAGGCTGTTGAAGTCTTGAACAACTTTATTGATACGCTTAAAAGTTCAAATGAGCTACACCTTCCTTCAGATTATCATAGTGCGATGGAAACATTAGTGAGTGAGATGGAGATCGGTTTTGGTAAGATCGGTATGCCACTTCGTGTCGCACTTCTTGGTGCTATGGGTGGACCAGGTATGGACAGTGTTATGGCCATCTTAGGTGTTGATGAGACCATTGCACGTATAGAGTACGCTATAAACACACTTAAGTAAACGAAAGTAATACGTAGTAAGTAGTATACTCTTATAAAATCTTTATTAGGAACTATTATGAGTATCAAGAAAGCATCATTTGCGCAAGAAGCTTTGGACTATCACGAAGGTGAACGTCCGGGTAAGATCGCTACAGAAGTCACCAAATCTTTTACGTCTCAAAAAGACCTCTCCCTTGCCTATACTCCCGGTGTTGCTGTTCCTTGTCTGCATATCGAAGAGAACCCTGAAGATGCCTATCGTTACACGGCTAAAGCAAATCTTATCGGTGTGATCTCAAATGGTACGGCAGTTCTTGGTCTTGGTGATATTGGTGCTTTAGCCTCTAAGCCTGTTATGGAAGGTAAGGGTGTTCTTTTTAAGAAGTTCAGTGATCTTGATGCCTTTGATATTGAGGTAGATACTAAAGATATTGCCCGTTTTTGTAATGTAGTCGAGGCGATTGCTCCAACTTTTGGAGGTATTAATCTTGAAGACATTAAAGCACCTGAGTGTTTTGAGATTGAAAAACGTCTGGTAGAAGCCTTAGATATTCCCGTGATGCATGATGACCAACACGGTACTGCCGTGATCTCAACAGCTGCAATCATGAATGCATGTCATATTACAGAGCGCAAGCTTTCTGAGCTTCGTGTTGTTATTGTAGGTGCGGGTGCTGCTGCTATTAGTTGTGGACGTCTTTATAGAGAGATGGGGGTCGAGACCATTATGATGATTGACTCAAAAGGGGTGATCCATAACGGGCGTGATGACCTCAATGTGTACAAAAAAGAGTTCTCTCTTCAAGTGCCAACAACACAAGAAGAGGCATTTACAAATGCTGACATCGTTGTTGGACTTTCACGTCCGGGTACCTTTGGTGCTGAAGATATTAAACGTATGGCTAAAGACCCTGTTATCTTTACTCTGGCAAACCCAACACCTGAGATGTTCCCAGAAGAGGTTCAAGCAGTCCGTCCTGATGCGATCATTGCGACAGGAAGAAGTGACTTTGCAAACCAAGTCAATAATGTATTGGGTTTTCCTTTTATCTTTCGTGGGGCTATTGATGTCCGTGCAAAAAAGATCAACATAGAGATGAAGTTAGCAGCGGCTCAAGCACTAGCAGACTTGGCCCGCCAAGAGGTTCCTGAGTATATTAATGAACTCTACAACACAACGGTAACATTTGGACGTGAATATCTTATCCCTAAGCCTTTTGATAAACGGTTGATCATTGAGGTCTCGGCTGCTGTGGCTGAGGCAGCTGTAAGAAGTGGCTCAAGTCAACAGAGTGGTTTTAAGATCGAAGTTTATAAAGAGCAACTTGCAAAACGTCACTGCATTGACTGTGATCACTAAGTAGTAAACTAGATGGCAATGGCCATCAGTTTGTTGACCGTGATGGTGACATCTTCTAAGTCACGTTTACGGTTTTTGACCAGTTGATCAACATCTTTTTTAACCTCTGAATACAACTTCTTATCCCCTTGTAAAAAATTATCAAAGGCTTCTACTGCTGCTTCATCATGACGCTGAAATCGTAAGATTTTTTCCGTATAGTGCACCACAAAGTACTCTACATAAAAGAGAAGTTGTCGTTTAAGAGTATGTTCTGTTGCTTTCGCCGTCTCAAGATGATCAAAGATCTGTAGGAGTTGGATGATATTAAAGTGTTTGATGATCAGATAAAAAAGCTTAGAGATGTTATCAAAGTTATTGTCATTGTGCTCTTTGATCATGATGGCAGCGACAGCAAAACGGAGATAATCAACAATGTCAAAGAAAGCATTAAAGCTCTCTTCTCCTTTGATATAGATGGTATGTGACTTGGTGTCAGTGATCTCTGTAAGTAGCTCAAAGAGGTGCTCTTTATAGCCTAATATATGGTTAGCATCAAGCTTTTCTGCATCAAGATAACGGATCATCCAGCGTGTTGAGAAGCTCAACGTACGCTCGAGTGTATCAAGAAGTTGGTACTGCATCTTGAGCTCCATCTTATAATCTTCTCTAAAGATTTTATGGCGAATGGTGTTAGCACCAAAGAGTTGGTTACTGAGTAAGTATGAACGGATTTTCATCTCAAAACGCTTATTGCCTAAAGACTCAAAGTTATGGATAAAGGTAATACCTTGAAGATTGATGACGGTGTCTGCCATCACAGTGGCGATGATCTCTTTACGTAGAGGATGCTCTAAGATCTCATGTTCATAGATGCTGATGAGGGGTTTAGGAAAGTACTTAAAGAGGTATTGGGTTGACTCTAGCTCATTGATAAGTTCACTCTCTAGTAGGAAGTTTTTGACAAAGATCTTAGCATAAGAGAGGAGGTTAGAGAGGATTGGGCGTACTATGCTCTTTTGTGGGGTCAAGATCTCACTGATATTTTCATACTTAGGGATAAAAAAGTCTCGGCGATTAAAGAGCTCAATATGTTCACATAAGATCTCTATAGAGGCTTCAAAATCATCGAGATAATATTGGCTAAGGTGTTCATCTCTTGAGAGGATAAGGGCCTGTTTATAGTTAGACCACAGTACGGTGTTAACAACATGTGGGGTCATCTCTTTTAAGATCTCTTTAGACTGCTTTGGAGTCAAGATACTTTTTTCGACTAAGGTATTTAAGATGATCTTGAGATTGACCTCATGGTCGGATGTATCAACGCCTGCAGCATTATCGATGCCATCTATGTTGATCATACCGCCCCCTTTGGCATACTCAATACGAGCACGCTGGGTCAATCCTAGGTTTCCCCCTTCACAGATGATGTCACAACGTAGCGCATCTGCATCAATACGTACCGCCTCATTTTGTTTATCACCAATATCGAGATTGCTCTCTTCTGAGTGTTTGATGTAGGTGCCCACGCCTCCATTGAAGAGGAGTTGTACATCAAGACAGAGCAGACACCGCACCAACTCCTCTCCACTCATAGTTTTGGCTTTGGTATTACAGAGCTTCTGAATCTCAGGCGTTAAGGTGATGCTTTTGTCTTTACGCGAGAAGACACCACCCCCTTTAGAGATTAAGGCTTTGTTGTAGCTTTTCCAAGAACCATCTTCTGAATGAAAGAGGCGTAGGCGCTCCTCATAAGAGGTAGAGGGGATAGGATCAGGATCGATAAAGATCTCACTATGGCCAATAGCACCAAGAAGTTTGAAGTTTTTAGAGTAGAGCATACCATTACCAAAAACATCTCCTTTCATAGAGCCAATCCCAATAACGCTGACCATATCTTCTTGAATATTGATCTCTTGTTCAATAAAGAAACGTTCCGTACTTCGCATGGCGCCACGAGCAGTAATCCCAAGCTCTTTGTGGCCAAATCCGTTAGAACCACCACTAGCAAAAGCATCACCTAGCCAGTAGTTTCGTTTGAGTGCAATGGCGTTAGCCACATCACTCATAGAAGCTGTACCTTTGTCTGCCGCAACAACAAAGTAAGCATCATCTTGGTCATACGCAACAATACGTTTGTCTCTTGAGATCTTACCATCGACTCTGTTATCAACAAGATCAAGAAGGGCATGGATAAAGAGGGAGTAGACTTCCGTAAAAAAGGCTTTGGAGATCTCTTTATGCTCTTTGTGGATGACAAATCCCCCTTTGGCACCATCTGGAATGATAATGGCATTTTTACCTTCTTGGGTGGTCATTAGTGATTTGACCTCTACTCTAAAGTCATCATGTCTGTCACTCCATCGAAGCCCTCCACGAGAGATGGTTGACATCCGTAAGTGTATGCCTGAAAAACTTGGGTGAGAGACAAAACTCTCAATACGAGGTTGAATCCCCTTGAGATATTGAGAAAGTTGCGTGGTGTCGACCTTAAAAGCAATACTTTCAAACTCTAAAAAATAGTTGGTACGTTGCATTGCTCTGATGAGTGTAGTGGTGAGTCTTAAGATCTTATCATCGGTGATATTAGGTACTTTTTTGATGCTCTCTTCTAAGATCACTTCAATCTCTTTGATCCGTTTTTGATGCTCTTTGACACTCGGATCGAATTTACAGTAGAAGTAGTGAACGAGTGCTTTGGTGATCTCGTGATGATGGGTCAACGTCTGTAAAAAGTTACCACGGTTGATACTAACAACAGCTTGGTTAAGGTAGTCGACCATGGCTTTAACAAACATGAGTTGACGAAGTGAAAGGTTTTGTTGATAGATCAAAGAGAAGAGGATACATGCATTGAGGCTTCCCTCTAGCAAAGTATGTGCGATGATCGTCTCAATATGCTCTTTAGCAAGGTGTAGTTTTTGGGTATCGATATCTTCTAAAAAGAAACGTTTGACATGGATGGTCTTTGTCTCGCTCTCAAAACTAAAGGCAACCTCATTGATGACCTTAAATCCAAAATCTTGTAAAAGTGGCATGATGTCTGAAAGTGAAAGTGCCATCTTAGAGTAGATACGGATAGAAGAACTTTCGTCATCCAATAGCACCTGTACAACAATCTTCTTATCTAAGATCTCTTGAGTAAACTGTGGGGTTAGGGTAATGTCATCATGGGTAAGTAGTTGGGCGCAGATGGCATTCATCATCTCTTGTTTAGGCATAAAAATATCCTTCAAAAAGTTCTTTAGCTCTTAAAGTATTGTAGCACGAACTAAAGGGTATTGGTTAATACAGTGAAAGGGTGTTATCTGTATTGATGAGAGAGGTGCCAAAACTTTTTAAGACCTGCTTTGGCTTTAGCATCTAAAGTGTAAGAGATGAAGCTAAGGTAATGTTTAATCTCTTGAGGAGAAATACCTGTTCTTTGGGCTGCTTTGTGTAGTAGATATTGGGGTATTTTAGGTTCTTGTCGACTAAAAGCTTTGGCCATCTTGGTGAGTTCACTCTGATAACGGTGTGAACAGAGTAGTGCAAAGACAAAGGGAAGTTTATAGTTTTGGTTCCAAAGGGCAGCAAGATCGATGGCTTGATCATCTCCTTGAAGGTAGTGACGCAGTGCTTTGTCTCCAATGATCACTTCACCTTGGACATTTAAGATCTTAGCAAGTACGTTTGAGGTGGCACTTTCACTGTCTGCTTTATAGGTATCATTAGGAAGAACAAGAACACTTAAAACCTCTTTTTTTGCAATGATCCCGAGGTCAACATAGCGCTCTTTTTGCGCTTTGATACTTGAGATAAATGCAGCATCAACGCGTCTGGCTTTATAGTCTGCGTTGATCTTTGAGGGGACCCCTTTGTGATAACGAAAGCTCATGTAACTGCGACTTGAACGAAAGTGACGTTTCATAAAGAGGTGAAAAGGGAGCAGATTTAAGTATTCGATCTTACCAAACTGCATACTTTTCCTTTTTTTTGGAGATATTATACCCATCACTTCTCACATTCTTCTCAAAATGTTATAATTTTACCAATAATTTTGAGGGTCGATACCCTCTGAGGATAAGTAAATGGTACAAGTAGAATTTTTAGGGCCGATCCAAAAAGCCCCGCTCTCTATAGAGGCAAAGACCTTACATGATGTTGCTGCGGCACTTCAAAATGATGATGAGGTCAAAGATTGGCTAGAGAGCTGTGCAGTTGCAGTCAATGATGTCATGGTTAAGAGCTTAGATACTGCTTTGAGCGATGGTGATAAAGTCTCACTTCTTCCTCCTGTTTGTGGAGGTTGAGATGTTAGAGTTATTTGAAGGCCCTGTTCCTGTTGAAGAGATTCTTGTACGTTGGTATAGAGATGAAGCAGGTAGTAACTATGGCGCATATATCCCTTTTATAGGAACGATCCGTGATGAAGATGGGATCAGTGGTCTTAGTTTTGATATCTATGAGCCGATCTTAGCGTCGTGGTTTGAAGCATGGCAACAAAAAGCTAAAGAAGCTGGTGCGATCTTGAAGATGGCCCACTCTAAAGGTGATGTTCCCTTGCATACCTCTTCATATGTTGCAGCTGTTTTTTCACCTAAGCGTAAAGTAGCACTCTCTATGATTAATGAGTTTGTAGAAGATTTTAAAGCCAGTGCACCCATTTGGAAATATGATCTTCGTGATGGGAAACGTCTCTATGCTGCTGATCGTTCAACAGCAATCGATGGTTCTGGGATCTTAGGAGCGTAAGATGGCATTTTTAACTTATAAAGAGTCTGTGAAGTTACTTGATGAACTTTCAGTGGGAACGATACGTAAAGAGAAACTGTTTTTGGATGCTGCTTTAGGGCGGTACCTGGCAGAAGATATTGTGGCTAAAGAGAGCTCACCTGTGAAGCCGACCTCGGCAATGGATGGATATGCAATACGTCATAAGGATCTTGCATCAGGATCGATCAAGATCTTAGGGGATAATCCTGCAGGAAGTGATGAGACACGTGAGGTGACCAAGGGCACATGTATCAAGACCTTTACAGGTTCGATCATGCCTTCTGGAGCAGACACTTTGATCCAGATCGAGAATGTGAGTGTTAAGGGTGATAAGATCATTATCGATACACCTGTCTCTTTTGCAAATGCAGTGCGCCCTATAGGTGAAAGTTACTTTGAAGATGATGTTTTGATCAAAGCGGGTACGAAGATCGGTTTTGCTGAGATCGGTGTTATGGCAGGTCTTAATATCGCTGTAGTCACGGTAGCAGTTAAGCCAAAGGTTGCGACACTCTCTACAGGTAGTGAGATCTTAGAGATCGGTGAGATGCAGATGAGTAGTGCACAGATTCGCAGTTCAAACCATCATACGATGCAAGCTATTACCACAATGGCAGGGGGTGAAGCGATGCAGATGGGAACGGTCAAAGATGATCGTGCTTCGATCACAGAGGCCTTTGAAAATGCTCTTGCTTGTGCAGATATTGTGGTGAGTACAGGTGGTGTTAGTGTGGGTGATTATGATTTTGTCAAAGATGTGGTTCCTGCTTTAGGTGCTAAAGTTGTCTTTAAAGGGGTGAAAATCAAACCCGGTCAACATATCTTAGTCGCACAAAAAGGCGAAAAGTTTATCATCGCACTTCCGGGCTTTGCGTACTCCTCAACAGTGACTTTCTTACTCTATGTGGTACCTTTGATCAAACGCTTTATCGGTGCACCTAAAGCTTTAGAGATCGTAGAAGCACGCCTCAAAGAGACTTTTGTTAAACGTTCAAAAAAGAGTGAGTTTACAGCCTGTAATCTTAGCTTTAAAGAGGGTGAATATCATGTTGACTTTGAGGGTAAAAAAGTGGGAACGTCAGCGATCTTGACTAATATGCTCTCGGGTTCTGCTTTGATCATCAGTGATGAACACGCAACCTCTAAAGATGCTGGAAAACGTGTTAACGTGATCAAGCTCGATACTTTTTAAAAAACCTACGTTATCTAAGGTATTTTTGCCTTAGATGCTCTTCTCAATACTTCTATATTTGTATACTTTAATCTAAAATAAATTCGTCAAAACATTAAAAAATGAAATTTTATACTATCTTGCCATAGTATAAAATTAATTAATAATAACGTCATATAGGCCCCTATAGCCCCTGTTTTTGACTGCAATGATTTTGCAATGCTTATCTGATATCTTTTGGGTATGAGGAAAGTTCCTCAACATAGTTCACAAAAAAAGGGGGATACTATGAAAATGATTTCTAAAAAGATGTTACTGTCATTGTCAGTAGTTGCAGCTACATTAATAGTTGTTGGAGGATGTAATAGTTCGGGAGGAGATACGGTCACAGGAGATGACTCTTTACCTGCATGGACAAGTAGTCTGTTGGATATTAATGTTACAAGTGCTGCGCAAGCGATTTCAGATTATCGTTTTGCAACAGAATTTGTGAGTGATCTAAGCTTTACAAAGCTAGCTCCAGCCTTGCAAGAAGAGCAAACAGTTGCTTCAACAGTGGATACTCTTGAACAGACAATTAAAGAGAAGTTTATTGGTAGCCATCAATCTGGTGCTCAAAGAAGCCCCTCGAAAATAGCGCAAGCACCAGCAGATGGTACTTACCAGTGTGGGATTTCAGGTGATTTTGTGATCACAACTGAAGATGGAGCATGGGGTGAAAATGGTTCATACCGTCGTTGGACAGAAGAGTTTCACAATTGTGTTGATGATGGTAATGGAGATCTTGGTGCCAGTAAATGTGTTATAGAAGATATGGAAGGTAATGTCACCATTACAGGGCGCTGTGAGGAGTTTAGTTACGAAGATGACTCATATTATGAGGAAGAGGGGTTAAGTTATACAAACTATCTTGAGACATGGATTGCAGACGATGCTTCAACTTATATCATCAGGGTCAACCTTGCAGGAAACATGAAAGATGACTATACCCAAGTAGACGGTATGGAAGATGGTGTTTATACTAATGCAATTCTTGGGGGATTCAATATTCAAGGTAGAGAAAATGCTGGAAGTTTAGCAGAGTCAAGCGTGACTTATGAGTTTAAGACGTATCAACGTACTGAGAATTATCACTACAATATGGAAGCGGGTCATTTTACTACAAATGAGATGATTGATGATGGATATGTAGGTGTTAGTATTGTAGATATTAATGCATCTGGTGGAGAAGAGAATAATGTTGGTGTTGGTATCTACTTTGTCAATACAGCAGCCGTTGATGTCTATGTGGATGAAAATGTTACGAACTTTACGTTAAATGGTAAGTTTGGTACGGCATGTTTAGAAGGGATGGTTGATTTTACAACTGTTGAGACGATTGTCAATGATGATGCTTTAGAAGATGCATGTAGCGGAGAAAAGATGCCACGTGATGGTAAGGTACGTATCTCTGGCAATGGTGAAGCGATGGGTGTCTTTAGTTTGGTATCAGATCATGGGGAGTTAACCATCACTGCTGGTGAAGAAGAGGAAGTCTTTGAGTGTTGGAATGATCTACCAAAGTGTTCAGATATTAACTTTTAGTACTAACGTAAGTGCTTGAAGCACTTACGCACAGGGAGCTACTTAGAGATTTTTTCTAAGAGTGTCTTTTCATCAATCTCATCACTTCTATACTTAATCACAACAAGATTTTCAGTCTCATTAATATACCACTCAGCAATGGCTTCATGTTCTAAAGCTTCTAACTTATCCATATCAACATGATCGATCGCTTTAAAAAGATGACTATGTTTTAGTGGATTGTTCATAGTGACTGCAGTATAGATCAACCATAAAAGACCTACAACACCTAAAGAGGCTCCAATCATCTGTGCGCTTGAGATATCAAGCATCAGACCAGCAAAGGTTCCTCCTAAGAAGGTCATGAAGTATGCTACAGAGTTAGAGATCCCTAGTGCTGCACCTTTTTGGTGTACTTTAGAGTACTTAGAGATGAGTGACTGTACTAGTGGTTCCATCATATTAAAGCCAATAAAAAAGCTAACAACACCTACGATGAAGATTGTGGCAGAGGGCGCATAACCCATAAGAATAAAGGCGATGATAAACAAGACAATAGAGAGTAAAAAGATCTGTTTTGACTTGTTATATTTCTCTCCAAAGACAGCAGCAGGCCCCATCGCGATTAGACCAAAGACCATAGCAGGTAGGTAGGCCATCCAAAGCTCAGACTTCTCCCAACCAAAACCACCATTGTCTGTAGTATTAGTTAAGATGAGAGGGATGAGTACAAAGGCAACGGTCATCAGACCTTTTTGCATACCGTTGATGATGATCATACCAAGAAGATTGGGATCTTTTAAAATATCTGATGTCTTTGTCGTGTTATGGTAGATGTGACGAATACGTGGTGGTGTGGGTACTTTAGTGAAAAGGAGTAACATCGCAGCACCGGCAAGTCCAGCCGTGAGCCAAAAGAGAAAGTCAACACCATAAGCAGCACCAAGAACAGGGCCAAGACCCATCGCTAATGCAAAACTAATCGCAATCGTTCCACCCATCATTGCCATCGCTTTACCGCGGGTCTCTTCCGGTACAAGGTCAGAGATCATAGCCGTGACAACAGCACCAATGGCGCCAGCGCCTTGCAAGAAGCGTCCTACCATTAACATATAGATATCACTACTCATAGCTGCAATAACAGAACCCGCCATAAAGATTAGTAGCCCTACAAAGAGCGTAGGCTTTCGACCGATCTTGTCACTGATGGTTCCAAAGGGAACTTGAAAGATTGCTTGCGTTAAGGCATACCCACCTACGATGACACCAACAAGTAGGGGTGTAGCACCTTCCATGCTCATAGCATAGACGGAGAGTACGGGAAGGACCAAGAAGAGACCTAAAAAACGAAGCGATAAGATAGCCGATAGCGGCATGATAGTTTTAAACATTAAAAGACCTTATAAAGTTTTTGCACATCTGCGTTAAAATGCGCATTATAGTATATAAGTCATTTTTTTTATTAGTATGAAAAAAATAGTAGCTTGGTTTAAAAGAAGTTAAAGGATTAAAGATGCAGATTGTTTTGGCAACATCCAATAAGGGTAAGGTACGCGAGATCAAAGCGATGTATCATGATGCAGATGTAGTGGCATTTAGTGAGTTGATCACACCATTTGAGATCGTAGAAGATGCACCTACATTTAAAGGAAATGCACTTTTAAAAGCAAGAGCAGTCTATGAAGCTTTAGGTGATAGTGAAGCGATAGTCTTGTCTGATGATAGTGGTATTAGTGTGGATGTACTTGAAGGTGCTCCGGGTATCTATAGTGCACGCTATGGTGGAGAAGATGCAACAGATAAAGATAATCTGTTCAAGTTGATGGAAGAGGTCAAAAAAAGAGGGTATGAAAGTGCGTCAGCACACTATACAGCAGCGATTGCGATTGTGACGAAAGAGGGTGAACAGGTTGTTCATGGTTGGATGTATGGTGATGTGATCACATCACCACGCGGAGAAAATGGTTTTGGTTATGATCCCTGTTTTATTCCTGAAGGTTTTAATAAGACCTTGGGTGAACTTGATGATGAGACCAAAAAAGATCTTTCACATCGATCCAAAGCTCTTTACCTAGCGAAGTTGGTGATTGCTACGATTCAAAAAGGACGTGCGCTTTAGCACGGCTGAGTTTGTTCAAGCCTTTTTCATCTTTTCTATTGCTCCTTTTTTTGATGGTATTGATACCTCTGCATGTTCAGGCAGAAGCGTTACGTAAACATCAAGGTTTTTATCGCAGTACCTATGAGTCAGTATCGCTCTCTTCAGAAGAGGAGATGGGCTTTTTAGGCATCACTTATCTCGTTGAGAATCAATGGGGTCTTTACTATGGACTGGGTGTTTATGGTGCGATCAAAGGTCAAAGAGGAGGCTTTTTTACCGGTGGTGTAGAGATGGGATACCAACAAAAGATTTTTGATCACTTTGTAGCAGATATGGGTCTGTTTGCAGGTGGTGGCGGTGGTGGTGCAGCAGCGCAAGGGGGTGGTATGATGTTACGTCCACATGTTGCATTGCTGTATGATGCGCGCTACTTTAAAGCAGGTCTTTCATATTCAAGAGTAGATTTTCTCAATGGCGATATTAAGAGTGATCAATGGGCACTACAAGTAGAGATGCCCTTTGAGATGCTCACAATCGATCCACAAAGCGAGCAGGCTTTTCAAACCTACTTAAAAAGTTATCAAGGTGATGAGCAGTTAGGCTGGAGTCGCCACTACTTTAGTGCAACGTTTCAGCAATACTTCCCACGTTCAGGTACAAAAGATACTGCCAACCAAAGTGACTTAGAGACGATCTCGCTCCTTGGCTTTGAGTATGGTGCTTATATGGATGCGCATTGTTTTGGCTACTTAGAGACAGCAGGTGCTATGGGTGGTGGCGCTGGAGGGTATGCAGAAGTTCTAGGGGGTATGGGGTATGAGTATGCTTTTATACCCACTTTAGGAATGAAGGCTAAAGTTGCTTTAGGAAGTGCCGGGGGTGGAAAAGTAGATACAGGTGGAGGTTTTGTCTATAAAGCAGGTATCGCTGCTTTTTACAGACCCCTATCTACCTTATGTTTAGGGGTAGAGGCAGGTTATATGAAGGCACCACAAGGAAGTTTTAGTGCCAATACTATGAAGATGACACTGGCTTATAATATGGACTTTTTAGGTATAAAGCATGATGATGAATCTTCAAACTGGACGACACAAAGTGAGGTTGGTATCTGGAGTGTCAGGGTTGTTAATCAGACTTATCTAGGATCCTCTACTATTCGTTATAACCAAGATGATCAGGTGGTCGAGTTGGTGGGCTTAAAGATTGATCGTGAGATCATAGGGGGCTTCTATATCTCTGGACAGGCTTATGGTGCTTATGCAGGTGATGTTGGTGGGTATGCTAGTGGATTGATGGGTGTTGGATATCGCACACCTAAGTTTTTTAACTTTTTGGCACTTTACGGTGAAGCTTTAGGTGGCGCAGGTGCGGGAGGTGGTGTAGCAACACAAGGGGGTGCTATAGTACAACCAATGGCAGGTTTAGATATCAGCGTCTCTCAGCGTCTCTCTTTGCAAGTAGGTGGTGGTATGATCAAAGCTTTAGATGGTACGCTCAATACAGCAGTGGTTGATCTAGGTATTGCCTATCGTTTTGGTATGATAGAGCGCCATTAAAGGCGTTGTGCAGACATTAAAAAGATGGGGTAAGAAGTTCCATCTTCTTTGATAACAGTGTGAACATGTTTAAAAGAGATCTGAGTAAAACCACTTTTTTGAGCAATGTCTTGGAGTGCTTTATGCTCAAATCCAAAGTGATATACCCCTTCATTACCATCACTATGAAACGTTCCATCTTCCTTTTCAAGATCGGCAATGGCTAAAAACCCTCGCGGTTTCAAAAGTTGAGCAAACTGATCAAAAAGGTGCTGAAGGTCTTGAACATGGTGCATGCTCATAGAGCTTACAATACCATCAAAAGCTTGATCGTTTTGGTAGGCTAAGATATCACAATGTGCGATTGAGATCTGACAAGAAGGCCATGATGCAGCATTATGTTGGAGTTGATCTAACATCTTTTCAGAGAGATCGAGTGCAGTGATGGCTTTAACATGAGGGCAGAGGTGTCGGGTCAACAGACCTGTTCCTGCACCAAAGTCTAAAAGGGTACCTTCTTGTGGAAGTTGATGGGTATTGATAATCCCTTCAGCGATATTTTGAGCCAGAGATATCCGTGTTTGAGAGTGATCCCACTCCTTGGCAATATGATCAAAACGAGACATGGTAAACGCTCCCTGTATAATAGACTAAGCATGAAGTGTAACGATTCATTGTTAATCATTGGGTAACATGACGGCTAAATT